>Ga0114951_10002125_pt1 | contig 22992 bp, 17 predicted proteins | sample AM7aDNAmetaG_FD_88677 | JGI IMG/M metagenome (GOLD analysis project Ga0114951, IMG submission 88677) | Freshwater microbial communities from Finland to study Microbial Dark Matter (Phase II) - AM7a DNA metaG | ecosystem: Environmental > Aquatic > Freshwater > Lake | place: Finland: Lake Alinen... | reverse complement strand
TCGTGGGTTACAAACCAAATGGGAAATCCCAGCTAAACACCCGCGCGGACGATCCATCTTCCAGCTTGAAACCGGTGGGATAGGTCTTTTTGTATTCGGTAACATCCGGCCACAGGTCAACCGTGGAGTTATGCGGATCGAATTCCCCTTTTCCATAATGGACCCAACCCCGACCCGAGCAATCGCCTTCGGCGCAAAACCAACCTTGGTAGCCACACATAATGCGCCCCTCATAACTTGGATAGCGCGAGGTGGTAGAATGCTTCGTCCCAGCGAAAGCAGAGACAGAAGTCAGCACCGCAAATGCGACTAGAAAGACGTTAAATAATTTTTTCACAATTTTGTTTCGGCTAAAGACCCGACGCAGTCATGCGGTAGATCGTGTAATGATGGAAGCTGCACCCTAGCTCCACCCTTGGGAAAATCAGGCACTGACACCATTTCAGAATCAAGTTTGCGTAAAGCCAATGCATAAGCGCCAATAGCCACGGCTTCACTGGTGCCAAGCTGCGATATTCCCACGGCGAGCCGGGGGAGCGGGTCGTAGCAGATTTTGCGCGCGCTGCCCGGAATAGAAATTTCCCGCGTTTCGCCTTTCAAAAATTTTCCCAACTGTGCTGCATCTTCCAAATTAAAAACCGTGGACGCCAGCCGCCGGAGTTTGTTGCCATTGGGCTGTTGATAATAGCCGTTCAACTCCGCCACGAGCATTGGCAAAAATAAATTGTGCGCGCCGGAAATACCGCCGCCGATTACCGCCAGACCATCAACCATTGTGAGCGCTTGTCCCAGCGCGTCGCCAACTACTTCACCCAAGCGCCGATACGCTTCGATGGCTGCGTCTTGGTTGGGCGACTTTTCGTCCAGCGCAATTTGCGCGATCACCTTTGGATCCGGCGCACTTTGCATTGGGATTCCCGCCTGTTGAGCATAAACGCGACGCACCGCCCGGATGCAGGCTCCCTCCTCAGCGTTCATTTTCGTGTCAAATTTATTTCGTAGCAACCAGACTTCACCGGCCATCGAATTATCACCCACAAACAGTTCTCCATCGCGCACGATACCGCCACCAAAGCCAGTGCCAAGGGTCATGCCGACCAGATTTTTGAATCGCTTTGGAGTGCCAGCTTTCGCCAGCAAATCATTGATGTGCGGCAACAAGCCCGCAATCGCCTCGCCGTAGGTGAATAAATCTCCATCGTTATTGATGAAAACCGGGATGCCAAATTTCTCCGCGAGCATCGGGCCGAGCGCAACGCCGCCGCGAAAGCCGGGCAAGTTACCAAGGTCGCCGATGATGCCATTGGGATAATCAGCCGGCCCTGGGAAGGCAAAACTTATAGCCACCGGTGGGGCCGGGCATTGGGCTTTAACCTGCTTGAATCCCTCGACGATGTTCTTTAGACAAGTTTCTAAATCATTACCGTTGGAAGGCAGGACAACGGTATCGGTGACGGCCACTCCGCCACGCATCGCGGAAAACCGAAAGCTGGTTCCCCCAGCATCCAGTGTCAAAACTACGCGATGGTCAGAATATATTTTCACGGAAATATTTTATGCTGTCTGTTTTTGACGTCCGATTTTGTGACCCACTGCGCCGTAAAACGCGACGTAGGCATAGGCGATTAGCGGCACTATGAAGGAGAGTTGCAGATTCTTCGTCGCATCCGCGATGAAGCCTTGCATGGGCGGCAAGATTGCCCCGCCGAGAATCGCCATCACCAGTAGCGATGACACCTGGCTTTTCAGAACGCCCGTCCCTTCCAGCGCCAGCGAAAACGTATTCGACCAGCCAATCGAGGTGAACAAGCCGATGGCTACGATGCACCACATCGCCATTTTACCGCCCACCAGAATCGCCGTCAGCAGCAGCGCCACGACCGTCAGCGAGAATATGGTCAGCGTGCGTCCGGCCAGGCCTTTGCCAAACTGGAACAACAGCCAGCACAAGCCGATGAACGGGAGATAGAGTTGGAACACCGCCCAGTTCGCGCGAAATGAATCGCCCCATTGCGTGAAGATGTCGCCAACGGAATGGTTTTGCAGCGCGTCCATCGGACAACTTTTCGCCGCCCAGAGCAGCAGATACGCCAGCAGCGGAATCACGACGAGCAGCAGTTGTTTGTTCGCCTTTTTCATCTCGCTCAGTTCCACCGCGCCCATGAAACGACCGATCATCAGCCCGCCCCAGTAGAGCGAAACATATTTGCTCGCCTCCACCGCAGTCAGTCCGGCTACGGTGGGCTGGCCGAGAAAATTGATGATGGCACTACCGACCGAAACTTCGCCGCCGACATACATGAAGATGGCGATGACGCCAAGCACGACGTGCGGATATTTCAATGCGCCAGCGCCGCGCTCAATTTTGCCCTCGCCGATGTGCGGCAGGTGGATGAAAAAGAAAATCACCGCAAGCACTACAAACACGATGCTGAACATCAGGTAGGGCAGCTTGACCGAGTCTGCCCCGTGGGAGCCGGTTTTGGCGAAGTATTGGTAGATGAGGAAACCACCGATGATCGGTCCGATGGTCGTGCCGATGGAATTAAAGCCTTGTGCGAGGTTCAGACGCGACGACGCAGTCTTTTCCGGACCGAGAATGGTGACGTAGGGATTGGCGGCAATTTGCAGCATCGCAAAGCCAAGGCCGACGATGAACAACGCTATGAGAAACATCGGGTAGGACATAGCCATCGCCGCCGGCCAGAACAACGCGCTGCCAGTCGCGGAAATCAGCAGACCGATGACGACGCCGTTTTTGTAGCCGAGCTTGGCGATGGGATCGCCGGTAGTGATGGAGATGATAAAATAAATCAGCGAGCCGACGAAGTAAGCGCCAAAGAACGCGAATTGCACGAGCATCGCCTGAAAGTAAGTCAGCGTGAACGCCTCTTTGAATCGCGGGATGAGGATGTCGTTGAATACGGTCATGAAGCCCCAAAGAAAAAAGAGCGAGGTCATGATGGCGAACGAGCCGCGATAGTTCGCGCCGTTGCCAGCATTCGACGCTGTTGATGCGGCCGAAGACGATGGAATTGATGCCATAAAATAATTCGAGTGCTTTTTTATCGTGCTTGGAAATCATTATCGCCTAAACCTCCAAACTAAAGCCATTCCCACAAAGCGGGGATGTCCAGAAGCGTTTAATATGGACTGCGTCCTGTTCGTAGACGGAAAAAAGTTCCGCTGCTGGCGTATCTGTTGGTTGCGAACGAACTCGAAAACTTACTAATTTAACGCCCGTCCCAAACGCAGCTCAAAAAGAGGCCACATCACGCACAGGGTTCAGGACTGAGCGAGGTCGAATCGGAAACTAAACACAGTGATAACATTGACATAAACCAATAGTCATTCTCACCAGCAGTTAACCGGCAACATGATAATTCCCCGTAATATCAATGGTTATGCGTTAAAACCGAAAAAACAATCATTCTCATTCTCACTTTAGCTTATTTTATAAGCAATTAAGAGGAATGGAGCGGGTAAGGGAATCGAATCATGGTTGGAAATTGTCATAACTCCTCAAATTACTTGATGTTAGCGCGTTATAAATTTTGAATTTCTCCACTCTCCGCAACAAAAGGCATTAAATAGCATAAAGGCTGTTGCAAAATGTTGCAAATATTTGGTGTGTTTCTTTTTGGTGCTTTCTCCTGCGGAACCCGATTGAGGCGTTCATTGTTAAGCTCATGAACATTTGGAGTGATATTGGTGTTCCATCGTTCAAAAGAATCAAATCCACTCCCCGCCAGATTAAGGTATTGCTTTCGTATTGTAGAAGGCCGCTGACCGTGCCGGACTGACTCCGCTCGTGTAGCTGAACGTGCCGTCGGGGTTAAAGGCGTTGGTGTCCACCACCGTCCAGTTGGTCAGCGGCGTGGCCAGGATGGTCGCGGCCAGCACGAGAAAATGAAAGTTGGTGCCGCCGTTCAAATTGGTGCCGCTGAACACGAGATTGGTTCCGATCAGTCCCGCCTTCAGAATCTGCGCCGGTCTGGTCGGACTGACGCGGACGATGCTGATAACCCCGCCGATGATTTGATTTTTGCCGCTCAACTGAAGCACTGCACTGCCGTTGACAGTGACAATTGAGTTCGTTGAAAACTGGTTGGTGTTGCCGCAGACGGCGATGGCGGATTCGTCCAGTTCCAGATTGCCGGCAATCGCAATGGCTCCGGCAGATTTGTTCAGCGTCAGTAGTTGCTGTTTTCGATAGTCCATCGCAGAGATTTAGCCCCCGAAAGCTGATTCCAGTCAATGTTAAAACCTTGGGTGATCATCTTCATTTGCAACGCATCAAGGCAAGCCTGTCCCCCCAGCCAGAAGTGGCGCAAATGGCCGGGGTTTCAACACGGACGGTGCGAAAGTGGGAATCCGGGCAAGTGTGCCCCACCGAATATCATTGGCAGCTGTTGGCAATCATGTTGCGTTTGGATTCCCAATTTTCCACAGACTCAGCTCCAACGTCAGAGTAGGGTGTTGGGAATTACACATTTTTATATATGTGCTTGCACAACGGCAGATTCAAGTGAAATATCCAGCAGATCTGGCGGGGATCTTCTCCAACTCAGGTCTTTCTAGGCCGCTTTACCATGGGCGTGCTAACGCGTTGAAAACTTGTGAAGGGTGGTCTGGCGATAAGTCTGGCCCGGGTGCAGAATTACGGATGGAAATTCCGGATGGTTGACTGAATCGGGAAAATGCTGAGTTTCCATGCAAAAGCCGCTGTGCTGCGTGTAGTAAACGCCGTCGTGACCCCGCAAGGTGCCATCAAGATAATTGCCGGTATAGAGTTGCACGCCCGGTGCGGTGGTCATCACTTCCAGGACGCGCCCGCAGGTTGGTTCAAAAACCGTGGCACAGGGTGCCAGTTTTTTGCCGGCACCGTTAAGCACATAATTATGATCATAACCGATGGGCTTGTTGGTGAGTTGACCGAAACATTTTCCGATGGGTTTGGCCTTGGTAAAGTCAAACGGGGTGCCCGCCACCGGAGCAATCCGGCCAGTAGGAATGGAGTGGTCGTCCGTCGGGGTGTAATTTTTTGCAGCAATTTTTAATTCATGGCCGAGCACGTTGCCGCGGCCAGCCAGGTTGAAATAGCTGTGATTGGTGAGGTTCACCGGTGTGGCTTGGTCGGTGATGGCGGTGTAATCAATCCGTAGTTCGTCGGCGTTGGTGAGGGTCATCACCACGGTTATGTCGAGGTTGCCGGGATAGCCTTCGTGTCCGTCTGGACTGGTGTGGGTGAATTTTATTGCGGCTTCTTGGCCGGGCGGGATTTCTGCGGCCCAGACGACCTTATCGAAACCCAAGACCCCGCCGTGAAGATGGTTTGGCTCGTTGTTGACGGTGAGCTGATATTTCTTGCCGTCCAGCCGGAAGCGGCCTTGGGCGATGCGATTGGCAACCCGACCGACGGTGCAACCAAAGTAGGGATGGCCGGTGAGATATTGTGCCAGGTTGTCAAAGCCCAGAACGACGTTGCCCGGTTTGCCCCGGCGATCGGGCACCTGGAGTTCGGTGATGATCGTGCCAAAATTCGTGATTTTGGCGACCAGGCCGTTGACGTTGGCCAGCGTGAACAAATCCACGCGTTGGCCGGTGGGCATCTTGCCGAAGGACGTTTTAGTGACCGTTGCTTTCATGGGCAATAAACAATACGGCGAGTGAGGACAGGGCCGTTGTGATGCCAGAGGTTGGGCGGTTTATTTTGGTTGGGTCGTCCATGCTTTGAAATAAATCCCCGGCGCGTATCAGGTGGTTTTTCTGAATGTTTTCCAAGTATCCAGTTCGCGCTGCGCCGTTTCAAGTTCCGAAAACCGGCTGCCTTCCTGCTCCAGCAAATAAAACTCCACGCCGCCCGTTGACTCCAAGGCCGCAGTAATTTCCTTCCAGGGCGAGACACCTTCGCCGAAGAGAACGCGATAACCCTTTTCATCCGCGCGGCGGCCCGGCGCCCAGTCCTTGAGGTGCGCGATTTTGATGCGGCCGGGATTCGCCTTGATCCAGGCGACCGGATCGGTGCCGGCTTCCACGCAGGTGCCAACGTCGAGCTGCAGCACAAATTCTTTGGGCGTGTTGGCGGCAATAAAATCCATGATGCGCAGACTGCCGTCGAGTTTTGCCCATTCGCTCTGATGATTGTGAAAACCGGCGGACAGGCCGTGTGGCTGGAGTTGTTCTGATGCCAGGGTGAGTTGCCCGCAAAGCCGCTTCCAATCCTCGACGGTTTTAATGTTTCCCGGTTCGCTGGCAAGAATCAAATAACGCCCGCCGAGGATTTGATTCAATTCGATCGCCTTGGCGAACGCTGCTCCGGGCGTGAACGATTCAATGGAGTTATGCGTTGAGTGGCAGCGCAGTCCCAGATCGGCCATCAGTCCGCGGACTTCCTTGGCCTGCGTGAATGTCCAATCGAAATATGGGGCGTAAAATTCCACCACCTCGTAACCCATCTGGGCGACGGCGCGAAGCGTATTCGGCAAATCGCGCGCCAGCTCGCTGCGGACGGAATACAGTTCCAGACCGATGGGAAACTTTTTTGCGGCCGGCGGCGGTGCGGTTGGCAATATGGCGTCAGTGGTTGCGAGCACGGTGGTCTTTGTGGTGAGGGCGGCAATGGTCGCCCCGGAAACGGCGAGAAAATTACGGCGGGAAATCGAGTTCAGGTTGTTTTTCATATTTATGGCTGACCTTTCCCATTGCTGACCCGCTACGCACCATTCGCGCCCAATTATTCATGCCAGTCTAAAAGCCCTTGATCAGTGGGGCTATGACGCGTTCGTGTCATAACGGGGCGCATAACGATCCGCTAGAATACTTGGCGGGAAAGTTGGATTGCTCCTCGTTATCGACGCCGGCGTATATGTCGGATCGGTTTGCTTGGGTAATCCAACGGCTTTGAGAAAAATAACTATGAAACGTGGAATCATCAAAATGGTGCTGCTGCCGGCAGCGGTCACTTTCTTTATGCAATCGCTTTACGCCGACATCAAACCATCTCCGCTGTTCACGGACAATGCCGTGCTGCAACGTGATTCGGAGGTGCCGGTCTGGGGCACTGCGCCTGCGGGTGAGTCCGTGACGGTTGACTTCGCCGGACAGACGCGCCAAACCGTCGCCGATGACCAAGGCCGGTGGGAAGTGCGACTTGCCCCAATGCCAGCCAATGTGAAGGGGAATCTGACATTGCGTGGCAAGAATGTCGTCGTGCTGACAAACCTGATCACCGGCGACGTGTGGCTCTGCTCCGGGCAGTCCAACATGGAATACCCGGTGAACGGGGTCACCAACGCGGCCGCCGAAATCGCGGCAGCGAATCTGCCGGACATCCGTCAGCTAAAAATACCGGTCAACCCTTCACCCGAGCCGCAGCCGGACACTTACATCAAAGCAAATTGGCAACCGGCCAGTCCCAAGACAGTGTCGGATTTTACAGCGGTCGGCTATTTCTTTGCGCGCGAGATCCATAAAAATCTGGGCGTGCCAATTGGCATTATCAACAGCACTCTGGGCGGGACACGCATTGAACAGTGGACGCCCCTGGAGGTGTTAAAGACGGCAACGGCCTACCCCCGAATCTTGGAACGGCGAAAGGGGGAAATGGCCAGTTGGCCTGCGCGCGCTAAAACGTTTGAGGCCGAATTGAAGGCCTGGGAGACGAATACAGCCGCAGCGCGGGCGGCGCATCAACCCGAACCCCAAAAACCCTGGAGCCCGGGACCGCCGGATGCCGGGCGAAATATGCCGGCGCAACTCTACAACGGCATGATTCATCCCCTCGGCCATTTCCCCATCAAAGGTGTGCTTTGGTATCAGGGCGAATCCGACGCGGACGCCAATGTCGGCGTCGTCGAGACGGCCGGTTACACGGATTTGCAAAGCCGAATGATTCAGACCTGGCGCAAGGATTGGCAGCTCGGCAATTTCCCTTTTTACTTCGTGCAGCTTCCGAATTGGATTGCGGCCTATGACCCGTCAAAAACCAGTTGGGCTTTTTTCCGGGAAGCGCAGGCCAATATCCTGAAGGTTCCAAATACTGGCATGGCCGTCACCATTGATATTGGGGAGTCCGGCAATGTTCATCCCAAAAACAAACAAGAAGTTGGTCGGCGGCTCGCGCTGATTGCGCTGGCAGGAACTTACGGACGCCCAGTCGTTGCCAGTGGTCCGGTGATGTCTGGCTGCACGGTAGTGGGCAATACCATTCGCGTCGACTTCGACCATGCCGACTCGGGTTTGCGCATACGCGGTGACTCGCCGCTCTCCGGCTTTGAAATTGCCGTAGCGGACGGAAAATTCATCCCCGCCACCGCCAAGTTGGAGCAAAATGCCGTGGTGGTGAGCAGTCCGCAGATCCCGCAGATCCAAAATCCGACATGGATACGCTATGCGTGGGTCAACGATCCGTCCGTCAATCTGTTCAATGGCGACGGTTTGCCGGCCGCGCCATTTCGGACCGATACGCTGAAGAAATAGACCAGGACATTAACCCAAATGAAGGTTTGTGGATCTCATCGGGTCCGGGGTTGGGGATGACGCGTTCGCGTCATTATGTGGTGGGGGCTGACATGGTAACATTCTGCATACGAAAAAAACTGTGCCATCTCCAAAACTGTCCGCCCGCTCAAATAGCCGCATTTGGGCGGGGTGCGCTGGCTCGGCCTTGGATTAAAGGAAAATGCTAAAAACCATTTTCAACCTCACTGCGCCGTTGGCACGATTCACCGCCCTGCTCGCGGCCGGTCTTGCCGGGACTTGCCTCGCGGATCAGGCGGCGGCTGCTGCCTCGTCCCGGGAACAACTTTCCCTCGATGAAGGCTGGCGTTTTCATCTGGGCGACATTCCCACTCCCGCGCTGAAAACGCACGATGATTTTTACTACAACGCCAAAGCCGGTCTGGCGCGGGGCGCGGCTGCGCCGGCCTACAACGACGCGGATTGGCGGCGGCTGGATCTGCCGCATGACTGGATGGTGGAACAGCCCTTCGACGCCCAGGCGGGGGTTTCCGTTGGCTACCGGGCGCGCGGCATCGGCTGGTATCGGCGTCAGTTCAAGCTGGATGCCTCTGACCAGGGCAAATACCTCGAATTGCAATTCGACGGGGTCGCCACCCATTGCACCGTGTGGTTCAACGGCACGCTCGTGGCGCGCAATTGGTGCGGCTACACGTCGTTTTACACGGACATTACTCCGCTGGCGCAATACGGCGATGCGACCAACACGATTGTCGTGCGCGTGGATGCCACCTCTCCGGAAGGCTGGTGGTATGAGGGCGCAGGCATTTACCGGCACACCTGGCTGGTGAAGCGAAATCCGATTCACGTCATCACCGATGGTGTTTATGCCAATCCCGTCCGGAAACAGAATGGCACGTGGACATTGCCCGTCGAAGCCACCTTGGAAAACTCCGGTTCGGCTCCGGCCAAGGCCCAGGTTGCGGTGACGTTGTTGGATCCGGTTGGAAAGGAAATCGCGCATGAAAAAACTGCCGCCACCGTCGGCGCGTTGGAACAGTCGGTGGTGAAATTGTCAATGGCTGTTTCCAAGCCGAAACTGTGGTCGGTGGATGAGCCGGTGTTGTATCAGGTGCGCACGGTCGTTTCGCTTGACGGCAAAATTGCGGATGTCGTCACCAACACTTGCGGCTTCCGCACGATTCGTTTTGACGCCGACAAGGGGTTTTTCCTGAACGACCAGCCGTTGAAAATCAAGGGCACCTGCAACCATCAGGACGCGGCGGGCGTCGGCGTGGCCGTGCCGGATTCGCTCTGGGACTTCCGCATCCGCCGTTTGAAGGAACTCGGCAGCAATGCCTATCGCTGCGCGCACAATCCGCCCGCGAAGGAATTTCTCGACGCCTGCGACCGGCTCGGGATGCTGGTGATGGACGAGAACCGGAATTTCAACACCTCGCCGGAGTATATGCGCCAGCTGGAATGGATGGTGCGCCGCGACCGCAATCATCCGAGCGTAATCCTCTGGTCGGTGTTCAATGAGGAGCCGATGCAGGCCACGCCGCAAGGTTACGAAATGGTGCGACGCATGGCGTCGGTGGTCAAACAGCTCGACACCACGCGGCCGGTCACCGCCGCTATGAACGGTGGCATGAATTCGCCTGTGAATGTCTCGATGGCGGTGGATGTCGTCGGGTTCAACTACAACCAGGCCAAATACGATGAGTTCCATCAAAAGCATCCCGGCAAGCCCATGACGAGTTCCGAGGACACGTCCTCCTGGATGACGCGCGGTGTTTATTTTGACAACACGAATTCCAGTCAGGCGGATTCGTATGATCTCGTCGCTGCGCCGTGGGGCGCGACCCATCGCCAGGCGTGGTCGGCCATCGCCGCGCGGCCATTCATCGCGGGCGGATTCGTTTGGACGGGCTTTGATTATCGCGGCGAGCCGCAGAAATTCACCTGGCCGTCCGTGAGTTCGGTATTTGGCATCATGGACACCTGCGGTTTTCCAAAGGCCGCTTATTATATGCACCAAGCCGCGTGGATTGACGACCGGCCGGTATTGCAGATTGTGCCCCATTGGAATTGGCCGGGACGGGAGCGTCAGCCTCTCAAGGTCATGGTTCTGAGCAATGTTGAAAAAGTGGAGCTGTTCCTGAACGGCAAGTCGCTCGGCGCAAAGTCCGTGGATAGAATTATGGGCGGTGAATGGGAAGTGCCTTACGCGCCCGGCAAGTTGGAAGCCGTCGCGACCAGGAATGGCAAAGAAGTCGCCCGCAACGCCGTAGAAACCACGGGTGAACCAGTCGCGTTAAAATTATTGCCCGACCGTAACTCGCTCGCCGGTGATGGTGCGGATGCACAGCCCGTCACCGTTTGCGCCGTGGACGCCCAAGGTCGCGAAGTGCCAACGGCCAACCTGTCGGTCACCTTTGCCATCAGCGGGCCGGGTGAAATTATCGGTCACGGCAACGGCGACAACTGTTCGCACGAAGCCGAAAAAGGTAATCACCGCAGCCTGTTCAACGGCCTCGCCCAAGTCGTTGTGCAGTCAAAACGCGCGGAGTCAGGCACGATTCTGCTAACGGCTCAAGCTGACGGTTTGAAGTCGGCCGAAGCCCGCATCACGGCACGCCCCACGGCCGCGCGACCCGCCGTTCTCCCCCTCGATTGAAAACTTAAACGCCAATAACACCAATTTACCAAATGATAGATTTAAAATCAAAATCCTCCCCCGGCCTCCAAGCGCTCGAATGCGACGCCACCCGGATTCTCAATCATCCGATGAATAAACTACTTGCCAATTGCCTGCTGGCCTCCGCGCTGATGTTTTCAATCCGCGTGATTGGTGCTGAATCCATCAACACGACATCCGATCCGGTGTGGCCCAAGGCGGATCCTGCCGCCGTCGCGCATTGGCAGGCGCTGCGCTTCGGGATGTTTATTCACTGGGGACCGGTGAGCCTAACCGGTCACGAAATTAGCTGGTCGCGTGGCGTGGAGACACCGATTGATGTTTACGACAATCTCTACAAGCAATTCAACCCGACTAATTTTAACGCCGACGATTGGGTGAGCATCGCGAAGGCCGCCGGCATGAAATACATCGTGTTGACGACCAAGCATCATGACGGCTTCTGTCTCTGGGACACCAAGCAGACGGACTACAACATCATGAACTCGCCGTTCAAACGCGACGTGGTCAAGGAACTCGCCGCTGCGTGCACGAAACAAAGCATCGAATTCGGTGCGTATTACTCGACCTGTGACTGGCATCATCCTGATTTTCCGCTCACCAGTCCCGGTGGCAAGGTGCGGCGCGAGCAGTCGGACATTGATTCCTACCAGCGCTACCTGCTCGCACAGATCAAGGAACTCATCACCAATTACGGCCCGCTCATCACGATTTGGAACGACGTGCCGCAGGAGTTCAATGGCCGGGGCGCGCACACAATCAAGATGGTTCGCGAACTTCAGCCGAACATTCTCATCAACAACAGGACCGGCGATGGCGGTGACTACGGCACGCCGGAGCAGGAGATTGGAAATATTCAATTGGATCGTCCGTGGGAATCCTGCATGACGGTTTCCGCGCATAACGCTTGGGCTTGGGGCGGCGCGAAGGATGGCGTGAAATCCACCGCCGCGTGTCTCGAGATGCTCATTCGCGGCGCGGGCGGCGATGGAAATATCTTGCTCAATGTCGGTCCGCGTCCCGATGGCATCATTGATCCGGCGCAGGCGGATCTTTTGAAAGACATTGGGACCTGGCTGGCGAAAAACGGCGAGAGCATTTACGGCACGCGCGGGGGGCCTTGGAAACCCGCAAAGGCGATTACCAGCACCCGCAAAGGCAATTCCGTCTTTCTCCATGTCATGAAATCGGAAACCGGACGGATCGAACTGCCCGCTCTGCCGGCGGAAATCAAATCGGCCGCGTTGCTCAATGGCGGCAAAGTTGAGTTCAGTCAGAAAGACGGCAAGCTTTCCATCGTCATTCCGCAGTCCGCGCTGGGGCCGGTGGATACGATTGTGAAACTGGAACTGGATCGTCCAGCGATGGAAATCCCCGTGCTGACGATCGGTTTCAACATCAAAGTCAAAGCCACCACGTCAAATGTCTTTAATAGACAGGAATCGGAATACGGCCCGCAGCAAGCCTTTGACGGCGACCCTACAACTCGCTGGGCCACGGACGGCGGAACAAAGCAGGCCTGGATTGCGTGTGACCTCGGTAAGCCTAAGGCAATCGCCAGCGTCCGCATCCAAGAAGCGTCGCCCTACACCGACCGCGTCAGCAAATTCGAGTTTCAATATCGCGACGGCGGCGAGTGGAAAACCATTTTTAGCGGCGACAAAATCGGCGACCATTTCGAGAAGCAATTCGAGCCGGTGTCGGCGCGGGAATTTCGCCTGAATATTCACGACGCCACCGAAGGCCCGACTCTCTCGGAAATTGAACTGGTCGAAAAGCAGCCGTGAAAAATATCAACACCCTCGACCTTTTTGTCATCATCGCCGTGACTCATTGTCATTTGTTTTCGACTGTTTGGGCGGCGGAGGTGCGGAATGTGCTGTTCATCCTGATTGACGACCTGCGGCCCGATCTTGGCGCCTTTCAATTGACGGCGGCAGGGCAGATGGGTGGGGCACGGCTGCCGGTCCGCTCACTCGTGATGAATCGGCTTGCGGACCAGGGAGTCGTATTCGAGCGGGCGTATTACCGGCAAGCTAAGGGATATGACGCGTTCGCGTCATTCCGTGGCGCGGGCTGACAAGATAAGATGTGCCTTATGAAACAGCCTCAATCTCCATGATGATTGAAAACTTAAACACTAGCACCAACCGATTTACCAAATAAAAAATATGAAATCAAAATCATCCCCCGGCCGACAGGCGCTCGAATGCGACGCCACCCGGATTCTCAAACGCCATGCCGGCAATCCCATTTTGCGTCTCGAAGATTTTCCGGGCGTCGCCCAGATTTACAACCCTGCCCCGGCGCAACTCGGCGACGAAACGATTCTACTGGTCTCGGTGGTGGATCACGCCGCCACGCGGGGGTATGGCCGCGATGTCGGCCAGACGCGGGTGGCCCGCAGCCAGGACGGAATTCATTTCAAACTCGGGAAAGAAAATTTCATTGATACCCAAGCCACCGGGATGCCGTGGGATCTCTATCACCACTTCATTGACAACCGCGTGACGCCGATTGATGACGAGTTCTACATCGTCACGCCGGTGATGGTGAAGGGCTACGACGCCCCGGTGGGGATGTTGGGCAAGACGAAAGACTTCAAAAAATATGAGCGCATCGCCGTCATCACGCAGCCGAAAAATCGCGGAGCCTCGCTGTTTCCAAAAAAGATCAATGGACAGTATTACAAACTCGACCGGCCCGGCGGCGGCGACGGCGGCAACGGCGACATCTGGATCAGTTCGTCGCCGGATTTAATCCACTGGGGTCATTTTCAACCGTTGATCGCGGCGGGTTACCGTTACTGGAACACGCAGAAGATTGGCCCGACTCCGCCGTTGTGGACGCCGGAAGGCTGGCTGGAAATCATGCATGGCGTCTTCACTCCGGCGGGCGGAACTTATTATTTCGTCGGCGCGCTCCTGCTCGATTTGGATGAGCCATGGAAAATCATCGGGCGGACGAACAGCCCCATCCTTTCGCCCAAAGAGACCTATGAGCGCAGCGGCAACTGTGACAACGTGGTGTTTCCGTGCGGGGCATTGGGCAATTGGAAGCAGGACGAACTGCGGCTCTACTACGGCGCAACCGACGACAAAATTTGCCTCGCCACCGGCTCGATGCGGGAACTGGTGGAAGCCTGTAAAAAAGGCTGGTGACCGCGTCTAAAACAAATCCGCCTTCACAGGCTACTCCCATGAATGCCATAAGCGAAACCTCCGCCGCCGCGCCGCCGCATCATATCCCGATAGCAGGTTCCGGCTGCGCGGCTGCGACCCAAAGCGGTGAACGCATAAAACTTGGGCACGCAACGAGTGCCCAGGACCGAGTTCCGCTCGGTCAAAAGCTGGCGGTGGGTGCCGGCGGGTTCCCGGTCCAAAACGGCGGCATGGTGGTGCAATACATGGGGCAACCCATCTACCAGATACTGTTGGGGCTGAATCCGGTTTTGTTTGGTCTGGCCATGACGATTCCACGCGCCTTGGATGCATTTCTGGATCCGGTCGTGGGCTCAATTTCAGATCGTTACCGGTCGCCACGTGGCCGCCGTCGGCCCTTCGTGTTTGTCGGCGCGATCGCCATGGCTCTGTCGTTTTTTCTCATCTGGATGGTGGGGCCATCGTGGAGTGAAGCGACAAAATTCACCTGGCTCGTCACCACGACCATCCTCTTTTTTGTGGCCTACTCCGTTTTCACGGTGCCGCTCACCAGCCTGACTTACGAACTGACCCCGGATTATCACGAGCGAACCCGGGTGATGGTCTACTGGGCGGTCTTCTACAACGCGGGAAACTTCATGCTCAACTGGTATGCCCCGATGGCGACCTCGAAGTGGTTTGGCAATCCGCTCACGGGAGCGCGCTGGGTGGCGCTGGGAATTGGCGTTCTGTTCTTCATCGGACTGGGCGTGTTGCCGGCGATTTTCGGTCGGGAACGATTTTACTCCGTGGCGGTCAAGGAGCAGAGCAAGGTGGGCTTCTTCAGCGCCGTCAAGCAGGCGGCCTCCTCGCGCCCCATGATGGCCATGGTCGGCGTGATTCTGGCCCTGAATTTCTGCGGCACGATTGCGGGAAGTCTGGCGCAATACATCGTAATCTACCATGTGAAGGGCGGCAACGTGGCCGCCGGGATCACCCTCAATGCGATGAACGGAACGGGCTTCGCCATCGTCGGGTTTGCCGCCATTCCCGTGATTTCCTGGCTGGCCACGCGTTTCGGCAAGCGTCGGGCGATGCAAATCATTCTGGTTCTGGCCGCACTTGGCGGCGTCTCCAAGTGGTTTATTTTCACTCCCAGCATGCCCTATCTGCTGTTGCTGGATGCCGTGCTTAACGGCCCGGTGTGGGTGGCGCTCGGACTGCTCATCCCATCCATGATGGCGGATCTATGCGATTGGGATGAACAGCACTATGGCGAGCGGCGGGAGGGACTCATCAGCGCGGTTTTCTCCTGGATCACCAAGGTGGGACTTTCGTTCACGTTCCTATTCTCGGGCATTGCGCTCCAGATCAGCGGTTTCAAGTCGGATCTCGGCGCGGCGCAACCCGATGGAACCATCACCTGGATGCGCGTGCTGTTTGTGGCTTCCTCGGTGTTGGCTCCGGGTCTCGCCATGCTCTGCCTCTGGCTCTATCCCATCACCGAAGAGAAGGCCTACGCCATCCGTGGGGAATTGGAGAAACGGAGGGGAGTAGTTTAAGCCCGCCACGATTCAGAAAATGAAATTAGTAAATTTTCCGCAACCCGCCACTGTCCGCGACGGGGTTTTCTATTTCGCGGATGGCTCTGAAGTGATTCTCTGGGGCGTCAATTTTCAGTCCAACCTCTATTGGGAACAGGGATTCCGGCGCGCACCGCTCGGCTTGCCGGGCGATCTTGCTTCCATCCAGGCCATGAATGATCGCGGCTTCGCGGAAATCACCAAATTGGGTTGTGACTTGATCCGCGTGCATCTCACGCCGGCGGATTTCACCGATGAGTCGGGCAATCTCGTTCCCAACCAGTGGCTGGACATGCTGGGTCACCTCGTGACGAAAGCCCGGGAACATCGGGTCTATGTGGCGCTGACATTTCTGAACCAGATGGAATTTAGTCTGGTGCGCCGGTCGTTCATCGCCAACTGTCCGCGGCGGGACTGGCTGTTCGACGCCGGCTGCCTCAAGGCTTCCCACAACTACATCCGGCAGCTGCTCAACTGGAAGAATCCCGGCACGGGCATCCGCCTGAAGGATGACCCGACCATTATCACCTTCGAGCCGGTCAACGAGCCGGACTACATCCGCTACGAGGACATGAAAGCGAACGCCGCCTATCGCGCGGAGTTCACCGGCTGGCTGCGGGAATGTGATGGCGCGTTCAACGACTGGTATTTTTCCCAGTGGCGCGAGCAGAAGGTGCGCGAGGTGGTGGATGGCTTTCACCAACTGCTGCGCGACGAGGGCGCGCGGCAACCGATGATTTGGAATGCGAACTGGCCGCGCATGATTCTGGGCCATGAGGATGTCTTCCGTGGCATCGCCGCCTCGAAGGCCGACGCGGTCGCCTTCTGCTGCTATCCAGGCCAGGACGAAGTCAGCGAACCGTTTCTTCAGGGCGCGCGGGATACCAGCGGAAAGAACTATCTCGGATTCCTCCAGCGTTGCCACGACGATTACCACCACCTCGGCTGGCTGCGAAGTCCTGCCTTCGCCGGCAAGGCCGTGACCGTTTACGAGTTCGAGACGATGTATAACGCGAAGAACTCGTATCTGTTTCCGGCCATGGCTAAGCTGTTCCGCTCACTCCGGGCACAGATGGCCACGCTCTGGACTTATAGTTTTTCCGATTACGCGGACCGGTTCAGCGGCTCGCATCTGTTCAACCTGGCCTGCACGCCGGCCAAGGCCGCCGGCTTCGCGGTGGCGGGAGAAATATTCCGGCACACCCCGGCCGGCCAGCCGCTGCAATTCAGCAGCCCGGCGGAAGATCGCTTCAATGGATTTTATTTCTCGTATCCAAACGACCTTGCGTTGGCGGCCACTGACGGGCGGTTGATCCACTCCGGTGACATCACCGGGTGCCCTCTGCCACAGGCCTCGCTGCCCCGGCAGATTCTAGGCCGTGGCAATTCCCCCTTCGTTGAATATTCTGGCACCGGTCTCTATTTCCTTGAAATTGACGAACACGAAATCCGGCTCGAAATCCTGCCGCACGCGCGGTTTGTCCGCGACCCGTGGCAGTGGTGGATGGACGGCCAGCCCGTCACGGAATTGGATCACCAGACGCCTGCGACCTTCCGCCTCAAGCTGCCGGGCTGGGATACCCTGCAGGTGTTCCGCGTGGAGCAGGGGAAGCAGATTCCCGTTACTCCCGTCGGATCGGGCTTCGCCCTGCCGCCGGGCAACTTTATCATTCTTCAATGAAAACTAAAATCAGCTCAATGTTTGCAGCCTTGGCCTGTGCCTTGGCACCTATCAGCTTCGCCGCCGGGGGCACTGCCGCCGGCGTGCCCGACTGGGGCTTGGGGCCGTTCACCCGACCGGCCGATGCGCAGCCGATTATCAAGCCCGACACCAATTCAATCTTCAACTGTCCGATGCGAAAGGCCCCGGTTCATTGGGAGGCCACGCATACCTTTAACCCCGCAGCCATCGTCAAGGACGGGAAGGTTTATATCCTCTACCGCGCCGAGGATAATATTGGGAGCGGCATTGGCGGATTCACCTCCCGTCTCGGCCTGGCCGTGAGCGAAGATGGCATCCACTTTAAAAAAATGCCTGCGCCGGTTCTCTTCCCCGCCGAGGATGCCCAGAAGGAGCATGAGTGGGAAGGGGGGTGCGAAGACCCTCGCATTGTCGAGACGGAGGATGGAACTTATGTCTTGCTCTATACGCAATACCAGCGCATGAACGCTCCCAAAAAGGAAGATGGTTTTAAAGTGCTTCTCGGCGTGGCGACTTCGAAAGATTTAATTCACTGGACTAAACTCGGGGCTATCTTAAAAGGGTGGCCAGGTTATGCGAGAAAATCCGCCTCATTCGTTTGCAAAGTCGTCGGCGACCGTCTGATTGCCGCCAGGATCAAAGGCCGCTATTGGCTCTATTACGGCGAGGGCCAGATCCGGCTGGCGTCGTCGGAAGACCTTGTAAATTGGGAGATTGCGCCTGGCAGTCCTCCGGAACAACTCGACGAAAAGGCCGCCCTCCTGCGGGGCGATCCCAAAAATACAGACAAAAATATCCTGCTTGCCCGGCGTGAGGGGAAATTCGATGCGATGTTTCCGGAAGCTGGTCCTCCGGCTTTGCTCACCGAAAAGGGCATTGTGTTCCTGTATAACGGAAAAAACGGTAAGGCACTCGGTGACCTTGGTGTGGGAGCAGGTGCCTATACCGGGGGGCAGGCGCTCTTTTCCGCAGACGACCCGAGAAAGCTGCTGGATCGCACCGATGTGCCCTTCATCAAGCCCGAGTTGTCTTGGGAAAAAACAGGCCAGTATTCCGCTGGCACCACGTTCATCGAGGGCCTGATCCTGTTTAAGAACCAATGGTTCCTCTATTATGGCTGCGCGGACACATTCGTGGGAGTGGCAAACGCTCCCACACTCCCATGGCAGTTACACGTAAAATAAGCTCAAAAGCTATTATCGATTTCCTAACACCCACCAAAAATGAAGCTCACCTCCATTCTTTCTCTCCTGACACTGGTTGTCCTTTCTTCGGTCGCATTCGCCGAAGAGCAAGGCGCGATGTTGCTGAACAATGGCGCGTGGAAGGTGGCACTGCAAGCCGAGGTGCTGGAACAACGCCCCTCATTCCGCTCCACAAAAACCAACACCGACACCAACACCAAAGCCCGAGGCACCCCCCAAAAAAACCTGCCGAGTCCCCCAAATAAAGACAGTCTGGGAAAAAGAGGATATTCTTCAAATCCCCACTAAATAAAGACGATAAAACAGGAATTTTTCGTATGATTATCCCCACTCCAGCAGCAACGAAAACCTCCGGCAATGCCTCCGCCACGCGCGTGAATGGCCGCATCTTTTTCTGGGCCATCACCTCGGCGCTTGCCGGGTTCCTGTTCGGCTTCGACACCGTGGTCATCTCCGGCGCGGAGCAGACCATCCAAAAACTCTGGGGCTTGAGCGCGGGGATGCATGGCTTCGCCATGGGTTCGGCGCTTTATGGCACGGTGCTCGGCGCGTTGTTCGGCGGCTGGCCGACGGATAAGTTTGGCCGCAAGAAAACGCTGCTGTTGATCGGCGTGCTGTATGTCGTCTCCGCCGTCGGCTGCGCTTTGGCCAACAACGTGGGGGTGTTCATCGCCGCGCGCATCCTCGGCGGCATCGGCATCGGCATTTCGACAGTGGCCGCGCCGCTTTACATTTCCGAAATCGCGCCGCCGGCGCATCGCGGGCGGCTCGTGGGAATGTTCCAGTTCAACATCGTCTTCGGCATCATCATCGCCTATGCGTCCAACGCCATCATCTCTCACATCGGTTGCGCGGACGGCTGGCGCTGGATGCTGGGCATCGCGGCGATTCCATCCGGCATTTACGCGGCGATGTGTTTCGGCCTGCCGGAAAGTCCGCGCTGGCTGATCGCGCGCCAAGGCGACCGTGCGGCGGGACTTACCTTGCTGAAACTCATCGAGCCGGAAAAATCCCAGTCGGAACTGGAGGCGCATGCGGATGAAATCCAAGCGGCGTCGAGTGCAGAAGCCAAAGTCGCCGCAAATTTTTGGGCTTGGCGGCTGCGCGTGCCGATTCTGCTCGCATTTTTAATCGCATTTTTCAACCAGCTTTCCGGCATCAACGCCGTGCTGTATTTTGCGCCGCGCATTTTTGAGATGGCCGGCCTCGGCGAACAGGCCGCACTGCTGCAATCCGTCGGCATCGGCATCACCAACTTGATTTTCACCTTCATCGGCCTGTGGTTGATTGACCGGCTGGGCCGGCGCACGCTGCTGTTCATCGGCTCATTCGGCTACATCGCGTCGCTGGGGCTGACATCGTGGTCGTTTTTCACGCAGCATTATAGCCTCGTGCCAGTGTGTATTTTCGCGTTCATCGCTGCGCACGCCGTCGGCCAGGGCGCGGTGATCTGGGTTTATATTTCGGAAATATTTCCGAACCGCCACCGCGCCGAGGGGCAGGCGCTGGGCTGCGGCACGCATTGGGTGTTTGCGGCGCTGCTGACGACGTTTTTTCCGCGCATGGTTACGGCGTTTGCGCCGGGCTATGTCTTCGCCTTTTTCGCCTTTATGATGGTGCTGCAACTGGTCTGGGTGAAAACGATGGTGATTGAAACCAAGGGCGTGCCGCTGGAAGAAATGCAGCACAAGCTGGGTATTGACGCCTGAAGATTCAACCAAGCCATGATAAAATCAAAATCAACCGGTTGGCTCTAAATTTCCTATAACAAATGACTGCGATGAATACTAAATCATCACTCCTTGCTCTGTTGCCAGAACCACATTCAAAGCAAACCATGAAAAAAATCATTGCTCCACTGGGCACTGCGTTGCTGGCGGGTTGCCTGCTGGCTGTTTCCTGCTCCAAAGCTGATGTGAAGCTGGCGAAATCCCAGCCCGCGAAGTTGCAGGCGGTATCAGTCCGCGACGGGGTTTTGCGGTTTGCCGACGGCAGCGAAGTCAAATTATGGGGAGTCAATTTCCAACCAAGCTTGAGTTGGGAATACGCGGCGCGGATGCAGCAGCATGGACTTTTCACGCCCTTGAAAGCGGACGAGCTGAAGCGGATGACGGATGAGAGTTTCGATCAGATTCAACGCCTGGGTTGCAATGTGATCCGCATTCATATTTGCCCGGCGGATTTTGCGGATGGCCAAAGTCGGTTGGTCGAGCGCACCTGGCTCGATATGTTGGATTACACGCTGGCGCAGGCGCGGAAGCGGGGCATTTATGTGTATCTCGCCCTCATTAACGGTTTGAAGGGCGGCGACGCGCTGAAAGATTCCTTTCTCAACCAATACGCGTATGAGGAATGGCTGGTCGTGCCCGAAGCGGTTCAAGCGGAACAGAAATATGTCCGCGCGCTCCTGAACCGCCAAAACCCCTATGACCAGACCCAATACAAAGACAATCCCGCCCTCGCACTGATGGAGCCGGTGAACGAACCGCCTACCTTATCTCGGAAGGCGATGGATAAAAACCCGCGAATCCAGAAGGTTTATCAGGACTGGCTGCGGACGGGTGGCCGGCAGGATGACACCAACAGTTTTTCCACGTTTCGCTACGCGACCGAGCTCGCCTATATCAACGGCATGGTCGGAGTGATTCGCGCCGCAGGAGCGAAACAACCGCTGATTTGGAATTGCGAGTGGCCGCGAGGCATCCAGCACAATGCGGAAATCTATCAGGCGATTGCTGATTCCAAAGTGGATGCGATTTCTTTCTGTCTTTATCCCGGGCAGGACGACGCCGGGGACAATTATTATTTACACCCGAAAGACCTGAGCGCCAGGAACTATCTCCCTTATCTCCAAAAGGTCTCCGACCTGCAAGACTGGCATGGATGGATTCGGGCCAAGCGCTTTGCCTCAAAGGCCAAGGTGGTCTATGAGTATGAAACTTTCTTCAACCAGAGTGCCTACCTATATCCGGCCATGGCGAAGGAGTTCCGGTCATTCGGCGCACAAGTCGCCACCCTCTGGACTTATGCCCTGTCGGGATATGAGACTTACGCCGGAGGTTCCCACACGTTCAACCTCGAGACGACTCCCCGCAAGGCGGCGTCCTTCATGGTGGCCCACGAGGTCTTTAAAACCCTGCCGCGCGGAGTGGCTTATAATACCACCGCGCCCGACAGCGATCAATTCGACGGAGTGCACCTGTCCCAGCCGCTCGACATAAGTGCCATCTCCACCGGCGACACCCTGATCCATGCCGGGTCAATTCCGGACGGCTTCGTCCCCTTGCCGGCTAATCCGCAGCGTATAATCGGTGTGGGGGATTCGCCTTTCATCACCTACGCCGGCACTGGCATACACTTTTTGGAGCAGACTTCGGACAAGCAATATCAGCTCACGATTCTCCCCAGTGTGACATTGCTTTCACCCCAGTGGCACGAAGCGGCCCAAGGCAAGCCCGTCGTTGAACTGGATCGGACGACGGCTTTGCCGTTCCATCTGCAACTGCCCGGAAAACCGACGATTGCCGGCGTCGAAAGCAAAGTGGGTGAGGGTTGGCAACCGGTCGCCTTTGAAAACAATCAATTTCTGGCCGCCCCGGGCGAATACCGGATTACGCTGAAGTAAACAAGCGAAACGGCCAGCCACCCCGGCACCCAAACATTCAGATAATAGATAAACTACTCATCCACTTTTGATTGAAACCATCAGAAAAGCCATGAATACGCCCTCTCGCATCCTCTGCTTATTTGGACTTACCGCCTCGTTATCGTTGACTGCTGGCGCCGCGTCTAGTGAGTTCGCCCAGCCAGATTGGGCGGTCGGACCGTTCACCCGACCGGCCGATGCGCAGCCGATTATCAAGCCCGACCCCGACTCGGTCTTCAACTGTCCGATGCGAAAGGCCCCGGTTTATTGGGAGGCCACACATACCTTTAACCCCGCAGCCATCGTCAAGGACGGGAAGGTTTACATCCTCTACCGGGCCGAACTGCTTGTTGATTTTCCCAACACCCACCTATCATGAAATCCATCCCCATTCTTTCTCTCCTGACACTGGTTGTCCTTTCTTCGGTCGCATTCGCCGAAGAGCAAGGCGCGATGTTGCTGAACAACGGCGCATGGAAGGTGGCGCCGCAAACCGAAGTGAAGCAGACCGGAGAACAACTCTCCACCACCGGCTTTGTCGATGCTTCTTGGGTA
>Ga0114951_10002123_pt1 | contig 23004 bp, 15 predicted proteins | sample AM7aDNAmetaG_FD_88677 | JGI IMG/M metagenome (GOLD analysis project Ga0114951, IMG submission 88677) | Freshwater microbial communities from Finland to study Microbial Dark Matter (Phase II) - AM7a DNA metaG | ecosystem: Environmental > Aquatic > Freshwater > Lake | place: Finland: Lake Alinen... | reverse complement strand
GGCCCCCCCGCTTATCTTTTCGATGGAGATTCGAGAATTATGATTTCTCCGGCGATCAATCAGGCTGATCGGCTTTCAAGCTGCGACAAGAAACTGCGCAAGCATTTAAAAAACAGAAATCATCTCTTCAATTTATTTGTCTTTAAAAATCCTGCGGAAGAAGAAACCGAAGATAGCGCAGACGAATTTTTCCTGCGCTTTAATGTCAACGGGATTGAACTAAGCGTTGATGGCTTTAAAAAGCTTACCAAAGAAATCAAACTGAAAAAAATCAGCTATGCGGCAGACAAAAATGAAAAAGTGAAGCTCTATACAGGTAAAGTACCCACAGTAAACGGCAATTATCAGAATCTTGCTATTCGGGAAGCCATAATTTGTGAGCTTAATCCGGAAACCATGGATGTAATCTGCGAAACAGCAAGAAAATACTATGAAGTTTGCACATCCCAGGAAATCTTCGATTTTATTGATAATTCCATTTAATCACCAACGCCGTGCCTTCTTAAGAGGCCATAATATTTTCTTTTAAAACTCATTTCCCCTATTGACAAAGTCTAAATGTTGTAGTTAATAGAAATCAAACTACCATATATTGTGCTTTTCATTAATTATAACCCCAGGAGATAAAATCAATGCAAAAGAAAACTTACACCCAAATTGCCCCGAATTTGACGAAAAACGCCATCACAGTTCTGGAGCGGCGTTATCTCAAGCGTGATAAGGAAGGGAAGATTCTGGAGACTCCCAGCCAGATGTTCAGGCGTGTGGCCGATACAATTGCCGGCGCCGATGAAAAATTTGACAAAAAGGCTGATACTGCGCAACTGGCAGAAGAGTTTTATCGCATGATGAGCAATCTGGAATTTCTGCCCAACTCTCCTACCTTAATGAATGCCGGGCGCGAACTAGGGCAATTATCCGCCTGTTTTGTGTTGCCCGTGGGCGATTCTATGGAAGAAATATTTGACGCTGTTAAATATACCGCTCTTATTCACAAATCCGGCGGCGGCACCGGATTTTCCTTTTCCCGCTTGCGACCAGCCAATGACGTGGTTTTAACAACAACCGGCATCTCCAGTGGACCAATATCTTTCATGCGTGTTTTTGATGTCGCTACGGAAACCATTAAGCAGGGCGGCACAAGACGAGGCGCCAATATGGGTATTTTGCGGGTTGACCATCCGGATATTATGGATTTCATCATGTGCAAGGCCGATAAAAAACAATTGAACAACTTCAACATATCGGTTGGCTTAACCGAAGCCTTCATGAAGGCAGTAGAAAAAGATGAGAATTATGATATCATCAACCCGCGTGACAAGCAGGTTTCCGGCAACCTCAACGCCCGCAAGGTGTTCAACCGCATTATCACTCAAGCGTGGGAAAATGGCGAGCCGGGCATTGTCTTTCTCGACAGGCTTAACCGGGATAATCCCACCCCGAATGTCGGCCAGATCGAATCCACCAATCCTTGTGGAGAGCAGCCGCTCCTGCCCTATGAAGCTTGCAATCTGGGATCCATTAACCTGAGCAAAATGGTCAAAGACGGCCAGATTGACTGGGCAAGGCTTAAAGAGATTGTTGACCTGGCAGTTCATTTTCTCGATAACGTTGTAGAGGTCAATAAATATCCCCTGGATAAAATTGCCCTGATGACCCTGGCCAACCGTAAAATCGGGCTGGGTGTAATGGGCTGGGCGGATATGCTTATTTTACTCGGCATTCCCTACAGCACTGAGGAGGCTATAGAACTTGCCCAAAAAGTTATGCAGTTTATCAATGAGCAGGGGCACCGCACATCAGAGAAGCTCGCCAAACAGCGGGGTCCGTTTCCGAATTTTGCTGATTCTCTTTATGACAAGAAAGGTCTGCCACCGCTGCGCAACGCCACCGTAACAACCATTGCGCCTACCGGAACCATTTCGATTATGGCTAATTCCTCATCCGGTGTGGAACCGCTCTTCGCTGTTTCTTATGTCCGGCAGGTCATGGATAATGATATCCTTGTGGAAGTCCATCCTCATTTTGAAGCCATTGCTAAAGAAAGAGGATTTTATTCTCCGGAGTTGATGCAGCGCATCGCTGAGAATGGCACTATCCATAACATCGATGAAATCCCCGAAGATATCCGCAATATTTTTGTTACCGCGCATGACATCTCCCCGGAGATGCACATTAAAATGCAGGCGGCGTTTCAGAAGCACACCGATAACGCGGTCAGCAAAACAGTCAACTTTACCAATGGCGCTACCGTTCAAGATGTCGCCAGAGTTTATGAGCTGGCTTATCAACTAGACTGCAAAGGTGTAACGATATACCGTGACGGATCAAGGGATCAGCAGGTGCTAACCAGAGGTAAAAAGGAAGAAAAATCCGCGACTGAAAATATTGATCACGAAAAACCGGCAACAAAACGCGAACGGCCGAAAATCCTGAAAGGCTGGACATATCAGATGCAGACAGGCTGCGGCCCGCTCTATGTCACCGTCAACGAGGATACCACAGGTCTTTTTGAATTATTCACTACCATGGGGAAGGCCGGCGGTTGCGCGGCTTCACAGAGCGAAGCCATCGGACGCATGGTATCGCTGGCCTGGCGCAGCGGCATACAGGCGCGTCAAGTTATTAAACAGCTCCAGGGCATTTCCTGCCATTCACCATCCGGCTTTGGCGAAAACAAAATTATGTCCTGCGCTGATGCGGTAGCCAGAGCTATTCAATCCCACATGTCCGCCAATGGTGGTGGGCCGGTTAATGAAAAGCGGGCATTTTTTAAAGGTGCCTGCCCTGATTGCGGCGGGATTGTGGAACATGAAGGCGGCTGCGCCGTCTGCCGCGGCTGCGGCTACAGCGAATGTGCATAATACCAAGTAATGTAGGCCGGGTCACCTGACCCGGCGATATTTGTTTCGCCACGTGGGGTCACGCGGCCTACAATTTCACGTTCGCAAGGACAGTCAATTGCGGCAGAGTCTCACAGCGGGGGATCAATCTTTCGGTTTTTCTGCTGCGGTTGCCTCTGTTTTTTTGTCCACAGCGGTTTCACTAGGGCTTCCCGTATTTTCTTTAGTCTTGGAATCTCCCTTAGCCATCATCAATCTGGTTTTGGATTGTTGCAAAATATCTCTACACCGGGCATCGGCCTTCAGCGCACAGTCTTGTTCTTTCTTCGCGTAATAACCTAATATTTTTAAAGCAATTTCCTGGACCGAAAAAGGTTTGACGATGTACCCCTCAATACCGTACTTCATACAGGACGTGACATCTTCCTTACCGGACATCGACGTTGCCATCACTATAGTTGTTTTCTTGTCTTCAAGATTTGTCCGAATCTCTTTTAATACTTCGTCTCCGTTCATTTCCGGTAGCTGTATGTCCAATATAATAATGTCGGGGTGCCATTCATTATATACAAGAAGCGCTTCTTCCCCCGAGGCAACCAATCTCTTATCGAAAACCTGAGTAAAAAGCCCCCTGTCGTATAGCAACTGAGTGCTAGCGTCATCTTCAACAACCAGAACCTTAATCTTGTTCGTACCATATATCCTCATTTGCGTGAGACCTCCAATTCCGGCAAATAATTTGCTTTGCCGTTTTTATAATGCTAAAGTTCTTGCCTCGGCAAGACAAACCCGGTTGCGTCCACCTTTCTTGGCCCGATACAACGCCGCATCCGCAGCCGCCAGCAGCTCATCTGCCTTCCCTTCTCCGCTCCAAATTGCCACCCCGATGCTGAGAGTGATGGCCACGCTTCCAGCCCTGGTGACAATCGGCTGGCCTTCAATCGCGCCTCGAAAACGCTCATAGAGATTGTAGACATCGCCTTCTTTGATGCCCGGTGTTATCACGACAAACTCCTCTCCTCCAAAGCGTCCCAGTGAGTCGTAAGTACGCAGGCATTTCTCCATGTTTCGTGCAAAGCCGCAAAGCACTTCATCCCCCACCAGGTGGCCGTGGGCATCGTTAACTTTCTTAAAATGATCAATGTCGCAAATTCCTATGGCCATCCCGTTGCGCTGCCGCTGTTCACGGGAAAGCTCATGGAACAGGATATCCATGATGGCCCGGCGATTATTAAGGTCAGTCAAGGAATCGTGAGAAGCTTCACGGGCAAGGGCCATATTGGTTGTATGCAGATTCTCTTGCAGTTCCAGTATTCGCCTACCAACCTCAATCCGTGCCCGCAGCTCGCCTTGGTCGAAGGGCTTTGAGAGGTAGTCGTCCGCGCCGGCATCAAGCCCCATAACAATGTCAGCCTTTTCGCTCTTAGCGGTCAACATGATTATATACGGAGGTTGGTCGGTTTTCACTGCGCGGATCCGCGCCACGACCTCCGGCCCGTCCATTTCCGGCATCATCCAATCAAGAATAGCCAACCGGGGTGCATTGGGTTGTTGCATTGCCTGCCAAGCCTCCGCGCCGGTGATTGTCGATACCACCTCGTGTCCCTGCTTGGTCAATACCATCTCCAACAGATTGCGCGATGTTTTATCATCTTCGGCAATCAGAATGCGCATGCTAACACCTCCGTTTTATGCGAAAAAATCCATCTTGCGTAGCTCTTGCACCGCCTTCTCCTACAGCCCACTCTTTCCTATTTCTTTTTTTAATAACTCGAACTGAGCTATCATTTCCGGCAGGCGATCCCTGACTTCGTCGAGCTTACCGGCCTTGGCCGTTTTTTCCATCTTGAAGGCCAACGCACGCAGTGCCTCGCCACCAATGTTGGCTGCGGCTCCTTTGATCGTGTGTGCCTGGCGCTCAGTTCCCGAAACATCGCTTGCCGCAAAAAAACCCCGCAGCGCTTCTACCTGTTTGGGAAAATCATCCAGAAAAGTTTCGATCACCATGCGTGCAAGATCCTCGTCTCCCATCATGCGATCCAACATACCTGCCTTGTCGAAGACAGGGCGTTGAGAATCTTCAATATCGGATTCCTTTTTCCCGCCTGCCTTCCGAGCGCGGCGCGTTTGGGAAACACTTTCCTCTCCGTCCGTTGGATATTGGGTCCCTTTCTCTTTAGGCAACCATTTCTCCAGCGCTTCTGCCAACGCGTAGGGATCAACCGGTTTAGCGATATAATCATTCATCCCCGCCTTCAGGCAGCGCTGACGGTCACCCTGCAGGGCGTGGGCGGTCATGGCGATAATAGGAACCAGGTGATTTCGCACCGCGGATTTGGGATTGCGGATTTCTCTGGTGGCCTTCAGTCCATCCATTACAGGCATCTGCACATCCATCAACACCAGGTCATAAGAGATATTTTCCAGGGCGGTGATTACCTCCGCGCCGTTTCCCACAGTGTCCGCAGTCATGCCCAGCTTTTTTAAAATACCTATGGCTACTTGTTGGTTGACGATATTGTCTTCAGCCAGCAGGATGCGAACTGCGACACGACGTATCTCGCGAACCACATGCCGCGTGACAAGAGGTTGCGCCTGTTTATCTGATGCGGCTCCGGCTAACACCACGGCAAGGCAATCAAACAAATCTGACTGGCGCGCCGGTTTGCTCAGGTACGCGGCAAATCCGATCTGCTCCATTTTTCTTGCATCCCCCCGTTGGCCCAGAGAGGTCATCAGCACCAGAGGAGTATCCTTCAGTGTTTCATCAGCCTTGATGGCCGCTGCCAGCTCCGCTCCATCCATGCCGGGCATCTGCATATCGAGAATGGCTATTTGGAAAGGGTCGCCTGCATCGCGGGCATGATTGAGCGCCTGCAGGGCGGTTGCCCCGTCCGGTGTCTCTTCCCCCCGCACACCCCATGCCTTAAATTGCGCCATCAGAACCTCGCGGTTGGTGACATTGTCATCCACCACCAGTACATGCAAATCTCTAATATCGGCAGGCGTTGCTACGTTGCGTTCCCGTTGTGCCTGTTTGCCCAGGCGCACGGTGAACCAGAACTCCGAGCCTTGTCCTTTTTCGCTGACAAAACCGATCTCACCGCCCATCTTCAGCACCAGTTCTTTTGATATAGCCAGGCCCAGACCGGTGCCGCCGTACTGGCGAGTAGTCGAAGTATCCGCCTGAGTGAACTTCTGAAACATAATTGACTGTTTATGTTCCGGAATGCCGATACCTGTGTCCTTGATGGAGAAGCGGAGCAGGACTGTGGCTTCCATTTCCGATACCAGGAACACTCGCACGGCGATCTCGCCTTTATGGGTGAACTTAATGGCATTGCCCGTAAGGTTAGTGAGAATCTGTCGCAGGCGACCCGGGTCGCCTTGCAGATATGTCGGCACTTCCGGCGCGGCGGCGCAGATGAACTCGATCCCCTTTTCGTGGGCACGAAGTGCCAGTGAGTCGGCAAAGTTATCCAGCAGGGAGCGCAGGTCAAAATCCAGCGTCTCTATTTCCAGCCTGCCTGCCTCAATCTTGGAAAAATCCAGAATGTCGTTGAGGATCTTCAGCAGTGATTCACTGCTGGCCAGCACAATTCCCGCAAATTTGCGCTGTTCGTCGTTAAGTTCAGTATCCAAAAGCAGGCTGGTCATGCCGATGATACCGTTCATGGGCGTGCGGATTTCATGGCTCATGTTGGCCAGAAACTCGCTCTTGGCCATATTGGCCATCTCTGCCCTCATGGCCATCTGGTTGCTGTTGGCAATAGCTTCTTCTAACTGGAGGTTTGTTTTCAGAAGCGCATCTTCCGCCTGCTTGCGAGCGGCAATATTGGTAATGAGATTTAGTGTTGCTGGCCGTCCTTCCCAGACGATCAGCACAGAGCGGTTCTCAATCCACACGATCCGGCCACTCTTGGCAATAATTCTGTGCGCATGCAGAGTGGGCATCGTATCGCCATTGATTTTTTGTAAATATCTTTGCGCAACCAACTTCTGATCTTCCGGATGGATTAACTCAAATATCTTGATAGACCGTATTTCCTGTTCCGAATATCCAAAAGATTCTGCCGCCCGGCTATTTGCAAATTTGACCATCCCATCCTGTATCACCAAAATGGTTTCATTGATATTCTCCACCAGAAGACGATAGCTCTCCTCGCTCTTTTGCAACGCCGCCTGCTGAACGCGGAGAGACGAGTCGGTGCGTTTAAGCAGGGCATAGATGAAGCCTATCAGCAGTGATAGCATGACTATGGCCGCTGCTCCGGTTATGGCCAGCAGTCGCGTAAAGGCAGCTTTTTCGGTCGAGATATCACGCAGAATCAGCAGGTGACCGATGTTTTTTTGAGAGGCGTCTTGCATGAGCGAGGCGGATACCCGCCAATTCTTCCCGTCAAAGGCGATCTCCTTGTCGGTTTCGCGGTGGATATGCGCGCCAGCAAATTGGTGGTCGGCCCAAGACGCGAAGGCGTCGGGCAGACGACCTTGGGAGGCATAGATCACTACGCTGCGGGGCAGACGGTTCCAGTCTGCCTCCCGACCGAGCATGCGCATGCCCGCTTCCCATGCCTGCCGGTTCAAATGTTCCTTGCGGATGATCACGGCCAGTTGTATGCCTAACCTGTTGTGCAGCAAACGCAGCACATCCTCAATCTCTTTGCCCAATTCCACGTAGCCCAGGAGCTTGCCACGCACGAAGACCGGTTCCACCACCCGCAGCGTGAATGTGCCCAAAGGACCAAGTTCGATACCGGAGGCGGTTTTGCCGGTTCTTTCCGCCGTCAGCGCAGTGAAACGATTGATGAGATCACCGCGTTTCTGCGGCGCGTGGACACGCAAAAGACAGATTCGATGGCGATCGAAAAAGTAGAAATGAGTTATGTTGTTTTCCCTGCGCATGTTGTTGAAGACGGGTTGCCATACGGCCAGAAGGCGATTAACGTCGCCTTCGCTCAGTGATTTTTGCACGCGTGGATCGGCAGCGATGAGCCGTACTGACTCGGCAAGGCCTGCGGCCTGCTGCCTTAGAGTCAATCGCAAATCTTCGTCAATACGGGAAATATCGGTAGCGATTACATCGGCCACTTGCTGCTGATGCTGAAACCACAGAAGCGCCACCCCACAGACCGTCAAGAACAACAACGCTGCAATGAGAGGTATCAACATGCGACGCATTAACAGTCTGGGAGAAGCCTCAACTCTGCGGGTAGATGCAAGCACGACGACCACAAAGGTAAGCAGCACAAACAGCAGCATAATCGGCAGTGCCGCATGCGCGGCAACCGTCAATTTCCAGGCATGCGCGTCAATATCCATGCCTAGCACGGCAAGCACCTTGCCGGTTTGCGGGTCTATCAGGGGGCAAAGCGCGGAAACCCACGTACCCCAGCGGTCGGTGACCGGGCCTTCGACAGACGCGGTAAAGTTTTCAAAGACACGACGAAAAGCTGCCGTCGCCTCATCATAAATCTGTCCGGGTTGGGAATAGTCTTTGGAATTGGCAGGTTCACTATCAACAAAGAAGAATAGTTTCCCATCTGTTTTGTGACCCAGAAGGTAGATAAAGCGACATTGCGGGTTGGCTTTGCGGACGGCGGTAAGCTGTTCTTTGAGCCGCAGATAATCGGGGTTGGCAAGATCGGCTTCCGTGCCGGAAAGATTCTTGACGCTTTCGATGTTCAGCGCCTGCGCCACCAGTCGCGACTGCTGGAGCAGTTCAACGCGCATATCTTCATCTGCCCTTGTGACAATCCACCAGGCAACCACGGCGCCTGCGGCCAAGAGCATCACAATAAAGATAGCGAAATGCCTGGTGTACAAGGCGATAAACCGCCCCCACAGGGAAAGGGAAGCGGAAACATCTGAGCTCTGAACACTGTCCTCACTTATCATTTATTCCTCCGGCAGACCAAAATTTCTTTTCTTTCATCTTGCCCCTTCTTTTACCACAGATCAACCTGAGATTCGGCATGTTCCTGCTTCGAAAGGGTTTTTTTCCAATAGTGCTCCTCTCTTTTTACCAACTTGTTTGTGCGGGCCATTTTTTTAACATAAACGGAAAAATCCTCTGAATGAAAATGAATCACCCTACCCACTGTACCGCCTAAATCGGAAGATACCAGTGGTATTTTTTCGCCCTCAAGAAATTCTTTGATAAATCGGCAGTTTACTTCCCCAACCGCAAAAAAATTGCTGGTGGAAGGATCTCTGGTTTTCAGTACGGTAGCTCCGCCAAAAGCTTTGGCCTTTAAATTACCACGCTTGGCACCCCGATTCCACATATCATTGAGCAATAGTTCCATGGAATGAATACCATATCTGCCCGCTTCCGTGACACACATGGGCATCTCTCTGGCGTAAATCTTGTTGCTGAGTAGAAAGTGATTCATTCCGACAACTTTATTATAAGGGTCATAAAGGCAAGCCGACACGCAAGAACCAAGTAAAGTGCTTATAACAAATGCTTCATTGGTTGCATAATATTCACCAGGCAGAATGGTCATACGCTTGCCATTTTCCAAATTTTGAAGTCTCATCTGCCATCCAGTCGCATTATGAAGCCTTCTCCGCACTAAGACACTCGAATTTACAACGTAATCTTACACCCTTGAAGATATAATGTCCAGCAAGTAATAGTACCCATTCTGTTTTTTCTCCTTTTACCGGAATGATTCCGATAAAAGTGGATTTTTTGTCAATAGTACTCAATATTTTATTCATTTAGCCGATATAATGGTATATAATAGATTATATTTAAAAGAGAAGTTGCGGATTGAAATTGGTTAAAAGTAAGGTCAAACTCCCAAAATCAGTTTTATCAGAGATTTAAAGTATGAAAGCCAATGTTCTAATCATTGATGATGAAAAAAAACTTTGTACACTTCTTTCTCAAAAGATTGAAAGTATGGGGCATAAGACTAAGTATGCCTTAACCCTTCAGGAAGCTTATTCTTATTCCCAGGATGAGCCTTTTGATTTCATATATCTCGATGTACATATGCCGGACGGCAACGGACTGGAAGCAATTTCAAAGCTGCGTGAAACGCCTTCTCTGCCTGAAGTCATCATCATGACCGGTGATGCGGAAGCCGCCGGAGCGGAATTAGCGATTAAATGTGGTGCGTGGGATTATATCATCAAACCTTCTTCATTGGATATAATGGTTCTGCCTTTGATTCGCGCGCTGGAATACCGGCAGGCAAAGATTGTAAGCAAGCAGGCAGCTCTGAAGAGGCAAAATATTGTCGGTTCCAGCAACGCAATACAGGACTGCCTTGCGCAGGTTGCTCATGCGGCGTCATCAGATGTTAATGTTTTGGTAACCGGAGAAACGGGAACGGGGAAGGAATTGATTTCGCTGGCCGTTCATGAAAACAGCAAGCGTGCCGAAAAAAGCTTTGTGGTTGTTGATTGCGCTTCTCTTTCGACAACGCTTGTGGAAAGCATGCTTTTTGGTTATGAAAAAGGGGCATATACAGGCGCAGACCGTGCCCAGGGCGGTTTGATCCTGCAGGCTGACGGAGGCACATTATTTCTTGACGAAATTGGCGAATTGCCACTGACAATACAGAAAACATTTTTGCGGGTTTTACAGGAAAAGCGTCTACGCCCCTTAGGCAGCAAATTTGAAATCGCCAGTGATTTCAGGTTAATTGCGGCAACTAATCGTAATTTAGAGCAAATGGCGGAAGAAGGAACCTTCCGCAGTGATTTACTATTTCGCATCCGCACCGTTCAAATTGAAATCCAGCCCCTGAGAAACCATTTAGAAGATATAAAAGAATTGTCCCAATATTACGTAAGTAAGCTTTGCAATCGAAGCGGAATTGAGCTGAAGGATTTTTCCCCTGATTTTATGGACACGCTGAAGAGCTACAGCTGGCCGGGAAATGTCCGCGAACTATTTACCGCGCTGGAAAGAGCGATGTCGGAGGCTCTGCATGATCCGGTTTTATATCCCAAGCATCTACCAACCAATATAAGAGTAAAACTCGCTGTGAATTCTATCGACAAAAAGCGGCAAACCAGTAGCTCGCCCAAAGCCAACTCCTCCGATATTTTACCAAAATTTCACAACTCGCGAGAAAAAGCGATAGCCGAAACAGACGATGAATATTTAAAAAAGCTAATGTCCTTGTGCGCTGCCGATATTAAAAAAGCCTGTGCAATTTCCGGCCTTTCCCGCTCCCGACTGTATGAACTGCTCAAAAAATACAAAATTAAATACTAATACAAAGTTGCTTTCAAAACCCCGTCGCAGATACCCTTCATTGTAGGCCACGTGACCCCACGTGGCGAAACAAATATCGCCGGGTCAGGTGACCAGGCCTACATGGCATTCCCTCCATACGATTAGACATTACGACATCACAGAGGGGCTTTGAAAGCTTACCTGGCATTATCCCTGTACCAGGAAAAATATTCCGCTTTTGTTGGACTAAATCCTGTCGGGACTGACAGAATTATAGCGGTAAGTAGATTTCTTCTGCCAAGGCCTCCCCGGGAACTTTTTATCTTTAAATCCCTATCCACCTAAATTCACAGCGAATATTTAAAATAATATGGAAAAAGCCGGTCGAATTGTCAATTGGCATTCTTTCTGCAATTACTGAGCTTTCTTGAATGAGGAACATTCGGGAGAATTGTTAATAGGAAGCCTAAATGAACATCATTTATTATTGCCCGGTCAGGGATGATATTTGCCGTAAAATAAAGCGCATCATTGAAGTGATGGTTTCGCTTAAAAAATTTGAAACATTATCGAGTATGAAAATTATGGAGAATCATTTGCGCTCCTCTTTATCGGATGATTTTGTCATCATCCTGCAGGTAGGAAGCTTCGTTGAGCTCCAGAACATTATTTCGCTTCGGGAATTATTAATTGATCATCGGATAATTTTGATATTACCGGATGATAATCCGGACACTACGGTTCTTGCCCACACCCTGCGTCCGCGACTGATTACTTACCGGGATAGCGATTTTTTAGACATTGCGTCAGTTCTAAGCCGCATGAATTGCAAAGCGGATAATCTATAGTGAAGGAGGCAGTGAATGGTTTTTGCGATCGGTGAAACAAAAAAGGACGGAACGGTGATAGTGGCAGGCGCTCTTACTGTAGCTCGCACTGCCGTGGTGCGCGAGGAGCTGATCAAGGCACTTCAGACATCACAAAAAGTAGGGTTAGACTTGCAGGCAGTAACTGAAATTGACTTATCAGCGCTGCAGCTTTTTTGCTCGGCGCATAAAACAGCCATCAAAGCGAAGAAGAGTTTTGAGCTGATCGATAGTTCTACGGGAGTGGCTAAAAACACAGCGGGACTTAACGGCTACTTGCGACAACAGGGCTGCAATATAACCCTGGACGAAACATGCCTGTGGAAGAATAAGAGGAGCGCATAATGAGTGAGACAATAATGACTGTTGATGATTCCGCGTCTATCCGCCAGATGGTGTCCTTTACTCTGAAGCAGGCGGGATATACTGTTGTGGAGGCAGTTGACGGCCAGGACGCGCTTAGCAAACTTCAAACGACAACCGTGCAGATGATCATAACTGATTTGAACATGCCCAATCTCGACGGCATCGGGTTAATCCGCGCCGTTCGGGCTAACCCCGCTCACCGATTTGTTCCCATTGTTATGCTGACCACGGAATCACAGGCGGAAAAAAAGCTGGAAGGAAAAGATGCCGGCGCAACAGGATGGATTGTTAAACCATTTAAACCCGATCAGCTTTTAGCGGTAATAAGAAAGGTGCTGGGATAATGGATCAACACGAAACCGTATTTAGAGAAGAAGCCTACGAACTATTGACGGAACTGGAGAGCTCTCTTTTGGAGCTGGAAAATAATCCTGCCGATAACGAACTCATTTCTAAAATTTTCCGCGCGATGCATACGATCAAAGGGTCAGGGTCAATGTTCGGTTTTGATAAGGTCGCCACTTTTACCCATGATATTGAAACAGTTTATGATCTGCTGCGTAATGGAAAAATTACCGCAAATAAAGAATTGATTACTATCACGCTGAGTTCATGTGACCAAATCCGCCGGATGATTGATGGCACAGATGAAGTTGAATCGGGGAAGGCGGAAAAACTAACGCTGGCCTTCAAGGAATTCCTTTTATCAGCCAAAGACAAGCCCGGCAATAATGAACCACCTAAAGCACAGGAAGAAGAACTGATGCCGCTGGAACCTGCCGATAAAAAAGTTACTTACCGGATCCGGTTTAAGCCTCATGCGGATATATTCGCACGTGGAACAAACACAACACCGCTGCTCACAGAATTGCGAAGAATGGGCGTTTGCAAATTAATGGCGCAAACCGACGCTGTTCCTGAGCTTGACTTGTTAAATCCGGAAAGCTGTTACATATACTGGGATATAATGCTGACCACCAGCCGCGGAATTAACGCGATTAAAGATGTTTTTATTTTTGTTGAGGATGACTGTGAATTGACGATTGAAGCTGTGGACGAAGGCAGCATAGGTGAGAGCAATGAATACAAGAGATTAGGTGAAATATTAATTGAGCGCGGCGATGTTTCGCGTGACGTAGTAGAAAAAATGATGGCCGATCACGAAAAGATTGGCGAAAAGCTTGTTGCCGAGGGCATTGTGGCGGCAGACAAGATTCAGTCCGCTTTAGCCGAACAGCAGCATATTCAGGAGATAAGGGAAAAAACCAAGGCGACAGATTCAGGTGCGACGATTCGCGTTCCCGCCAAAAGGCTTGACCGTCTGGTGAACATGGTAGGCGAGCTGGTCACCGTGCAATCAAGACTTTCGCAGTTAGCCGCGCAAGTAAGCGATGCGGATTTGATTCTGGTCGCAGAAGAAGTGGAAAGGTTAACCGCCGAATTGCGCGACAACACGATGAGTATCCGCATGATGCCCATCGGCAATACCTTCAGTAATTTTAAACGTCTGGTGCGCGATTTATCGGAAGAATTAGGCAAGCAAATTAATCTGGTCACCGAAGGCGCGGAAACGGAACTCGATAAAACAGTAATTGAAAAACTAAACGATCCGCTTATTCATCTCATTCGCAACAGCATTGATCACGGGATAGAGCTACCGGCAGCAAGAGAGCAAAAAGGCAAGCCTAAATCCGGCACGCTGCGTTTAACTGCCGAGCATGCCGGCGCTCATGTGCTTATTGCCATCATCGATGATGGAGCGGGTCTGGACCCCGAGGCCATTCGACGCAAAGCAATAGAAAGAAACGTTATTTCTGCTGACGATAATTTAACCGAAAAGGAACTTTTTGCCCTGATCTTTGCCCCCGGGTTTTCGATGGCCAAAACTATCACCAATGTTTCCGGCCGTGGTGTAGGCATGGATGTAGTGAAGAAGGGCATCGAAGGTCTTAACGGCACCATAGTTATTGAGAGCAAAATAAATGCGGGGACAACAATAACGCTGAAGCTGCCTTTGACCATGGCGATTATTGACGGTCTGCTGGTGCGAATTGCCGAATCGTTCTTTGTGCTGCCACTTTCGTCTATTGAAGAATGCGTGGAGTTGACACGTGAGGATGTAGCTCAATCACATGGCCGTAACATCGTCCACATCCGGGGAGAAGTTGTGCCATATATCCCGCTGAGAGAACGTTTCGGAATTAATGGCGGTTGTCCGGCAATTGAGCAGGTCATCATCAACCGTGTCGGAGAGGAGCGCTTTGGGCTGGTCGTGGATCAGGTCATCGGTCAGCATCAAACGGTCATCAAAAATCTGGGTAATTTTTACCGGCAAATCAAAGAAGTATCCGGTGCCACAATTCTTGGCGATGGAACAGTTGCTTTGATTATTGATATCACCCAATTAGTAGCGGGCGCAGTTGCGGACGCACCGTAAGGAAGGAACAATCAATGGCTTTTACATTCTTTTTTCGGGATCAGACACCTCTGGAGCATGCGGTTAATTTTATGACTCAAGCAGCCAGTGGACGCAGTAAAATCAGCATCTGGGATGCCGGATGCGCAATGGGCCAGGAGCCTTATACATTGGCTATCATCCTGGCGGAAACGATGAATTATTTTGCGCTCAACAACATCAAAATATACGCAACAGATTATGATGAACCTCTTTTAAAAACCCTCCGGGAAGGAAGCTATCCCTGGGAAGAGTTGCAGAGGATTCCCGCTCATTTATTTGAAAAGTATTTTCAACCAGATTCAAAAAAAGGCTACTTCCGGCTGATTGATAAAATTAAATCTCTGGTCGAGCCGCAGTTTCACAATCTGCTTTCTCTTACGCCGATCAAAGACGGCTTGAGCCTTATTGTTTGCAAGAATGTGCTGCTGCACTTCAATCAAGCCGAGCGCATATCTGTTATCCGCATGTTCCATAAAGCGCTGGAGGTAGGCGGAATATTTGTGACCGAACACACACAGAAAATGCCGGAAGAATTGAGCCCCCTTTTTGAACAACTGGTCTCCGACGGTCAAGTCTTCCGTAAATTAGAGGCGCGGTAATGCAGATCATTAACGTCAAAGGCTTTAAAAATGTCTACAGCTCTAACGTTTATCTGATTTTAGGTGAATGGAAAAAGATGAACGACGTGAGCACTCTGATCGATGTAGGCAGTGATCCATCCATCATTGAGATTCTAAATAAAATGAATATGGGTGTAGGCAAAAAGAAGATTGATCAGGTAATTCTGACGCACAATCATTCCGACCACATGAGCATCCTGCCTTTGATTATTCAGGCATTTCATCCGATTGTCTATGCCTTTTCCCCGTTTCTGGAAGGAGCCACAAAGGTGCTGGTAGACGGCGATACCCTGCTTATCGGTGACCAGTATTTTGAAGTTATTCACACGCCGGGGCATTCCAGTGATTCCATCTCTCTTTATAACGCAACTAAAAAAGTCCTCTTTGTGGGGGATACATCTGTAATTATTCGGGGGCTGGAAAATGGTGTTTATGAAGAAGACTATATTAATGCCATAAAGAGACTCGCGCAGAAACAAGTCCGGGCTATTTACTTTGGCCATGGAGATCCTGTCTTTGGCAACGGCCAATCCTTGTTGATTGAGTCATTAAATAATATTCGTAGCAGCATGAGAAAAGAAAACTAAACGTTAACCAAAATTAAGGAGGGAAGGCATGGCAGATAGGGTTACAAGAACAGGTGATAGCGCGCGTAAAGTGCCCGAACCTGAGAAATAATATAATTCAAAGCGGGCGTGATAAAAGTATATTTAAGTATAACTAAACAAATATTTTAAGAAAAGGAGAAGGGTATGGAATGGATTAATTCGTTAAGATTAAAAACAAGGCTTTTGGGTGGATTCCTGATCGTCGCGATAATCGCGGCTGTGATTGGTACCGTTGGTATCTGGAATCTGAAAAAATTAGATAACGCTGACACTCTGCTCTACGAGAAAATGACCGTGCCAATAGAGCAACTGGGCATTATTGCCGATTCTTTCCAGCGCATGCGGGCAAATTTGCTGGAGATGACCATTGCCGACAATGCAGCGGCCATAAAGGACATGGAGAAACGGGTAGAGGATCGCCGTAAGGAAATCAGCGATATGGCATCAAAGGTTGAACCGACGATGCTGACCGATGAGGGGCGCAAGGCCTTCTCCGAGTTTAAGGCTGCCTCCAAATCGTTTGACAGCGCAGCGACCAAATATGAAGCCTTGATGGACGCAGGAAATAAGGCCGAGGCCATTGCTCTTTGGAAGGGGGTAATGGAGGTTGAGCGCAAGGCGTTTCAAGATTCAATAGACGCATTGCTGGCATCCAAAGTTAAGAATGCCAAGATGACCTCTGACGAAAATACGTCTATGGCCAATGGCGCGATTACGATCATGTTTATTTGCATGGTGATAGGCGTGTTGCTGGCAATATTTATCGGACTGATCCTGAACAGTTCCGTCCAGAAGCAGTTGGGATGGGAACCGGATCTCGTAGCAGACATTGCCCGCAAGATTGCCGCAGGTAACCTCGCCATAGAGATGGATACAAAAGGGAAGGACAGCAACAGTATTATCATTGCCATGGAAAAGATGGTTGCGGCTATCAAGAGCCTGATTGCCGACGCGGGTATGCTGGCAAAAGCTGCAGTTGATGGAAAGCTGGCAACTCGAGCTGATGCCACAAAACATCAGGGCGAATATCGCAAAATTGTGGAAGGTGTCAACCAGACGCTCGATTCCGTAATCGGGCCGCTCAATGTTGCCGCTGAATATGTGGATAGGATCTCCAAGGGTGATATTCCTCCCAAGATCAGCGATTCCTATAATGGTGATTTCAATGAAATTAAAAATAACCTCAATCAGTGTATAGAGGCGGTGAACCTGCTTGTTACTGACGCGGGTGTTCTTTCCAAAGCGGCGGTAGAAGGAAAGCTTGCCACTCGCGCTGACGCTTCCAAGCATCAGGGTGATTTCCGCAAGATCGTTCAGGGCGTTGATGATTGTCTGGACGCGGTTATTGGTCCGCTTAATGTCGCAGCCGAGTATGTTGACCGGATTTCCAAGGGTGACATTCCTCCCAAGATCACCGATTCTTACAATGGTGATTTCAATGAACTGAAAAATAACCTTAACCAGTGTATCGACGCGGTAAACGCGCTTGTCGTTGATGCAGGCGTTCTTTCCAAGGCAGCGATAGAAGGCAAACTGGCCACGCGAGCGGATGCTTCCAAGCATCAAGGTGATTTCCGTAAGATCGTTCAGGGCGTTGATGATTGTCTGGACGCGGTAATCGGACCATTAAACGTAGCAGCGGAGTATGTTGACCGGATTTCCAAAGGCGATATTCCTCCCAAGATTTCCGATTCCTATAATGGTGATTTCAATGAAATCAAGAATAACCTCAACCAGTGTATCGATGCGGTGAACCGGCTTGTCACTGACGCGGGTGTTTTGGCCACAGCGGCAGTAGAAGGCAAACTGGCCACGCGTGCAGACGCTTCCAAACATTCGGGCGACTTCCGCAAGATCGTTCAGGGCGTTGATGATTGTCTGGATGCGGTAATCGGGCCGTTAAACGTAGCGGCGGAATATGTTGACCGGATTTCCAAAGGCGATATTCCTCCCAAGATTACCGATAAATACAATGGTGATTTCAATGAACTGAAAAATAACCTCAATCAGTGCATCGATGCAGTGAACGCGCTTGTCGTTGATGCAGGCGTTCTTTCCAAGGCAGCGATAGAAGGCAAACTGGCTACACGCGCTGATGCGTCTAAACATCAGGGTGACTTCCGTAAAATCGTTCAGGGCGTTGATGATTGTCTGGATGCGGTAATTGGTCCACTCAATGTTGCAGCGGAATATGTTGACCGGATTTCCAAAGGCGATATTCCTCCTAAGATTTCCGATTCCTATAATGGTGATTTCAATGAAATCAAGAATAACCTCAACCAGTGTATCGATGCCGTGAACCTGCTTGTTACCGACGCGGGTGTTCTGGCCAAGGCTGCAGTAGAAGGCAAGCTTGCCACAAGGGCGGATGCCTCCAAGCATTCGGGTGATTTCCGCAAAATCGTCCAGGGCGTTGATGATTGCCTGGATGCGGTAATCGGGCCGTTAAACGTTGCGGCAAATTATGTTGAGGACATCAGCAAAGGTAAAATTCCGGATAAGATCAGTGACAGTTATAACGGTGATTTTAACAAGATTAAAAACAACCTCAATCAATGTATCGACGCCGTGAATCTGCTGGTTGCGGATGCGGGTATTCTTTCCAAAGCCGCAGTAGAAGGCAAGCTGGCTACACGCGCTGACGCCTCCAACCATCAAGGTGACTTCCGGAAAATTGTCCAGGGTGTAGATGATTGTCTCGACGCGGTAATCGGGCCGTTAAACGTTGCAGCTGAATATGTTGACCGGATTTCCAAGGGCGATATACCTCCCCGGATTACCGATGCCTACAACGGCGATTTCAATGAAATCAAGAACAACCTTAACCAGTGTATCGATGCGGTGAACCTGCTTGTCGCTGACGCGGGCGTTTTGGCCAAGGCGGCAATTGATGGCAAACTGGCAACGAGGGCGGATGCATCAAAGCATCAGGGTGACTTCCGTGTTATCGTTCAGGGAGTTGATGATTGTCTGGACGCGGTAATTGGGCCGCTCAATGTCGCGGCAAAGTATGTTGATGATATTTCCAAGGGCAATATACCGCCCAAAATCACCGACACTTACAATGGTGATTTTAATGTGCTGAAAAATAACCTCAACCAGTGTATTGACGCTGTGAATCTGCTTGTTGCCGATGCTGATGTGCTGGCGAAGGCGGCAGTTGATGGCAAACTGGCAACAAGGGCGGACGCATCCAAACATTCGGGTGATTTCCGTAAAGTTGTTCAGGGCGTTGATGATTGTCTGGACGCGGTAATTGGACCACTCAATGTTGCAGCCGAGTATGTTGACAGGATTTCCAAGGGCGATATCCCGCCCCGGATCACCGATTCCTATAACGGCGATTTCAATGCAATCAAGAACAACCTCAACCAGTGTATTGATGCCGTGAACCTGCTTGTTGCCGACGCGGGCGTTTTGGCCAAGGCAGCAGTAGATGGCAAGCTCGCCACACGAGCGGACGCATCCAAACACCAGGGTGATTTCCGCAAGATCGTTCAGGGCGTGGATGATTGTCTGGACGCGGTAATCGGGCCACTCAATGTCGCAGCCGAGTATGTTGACCGCATTTCCAAGGGAGATATCCCACCTGTCATCTCGGATAATTACAACGGTGATTTCAATGAAATTAAGAATAATCTTAACGTCCTGATCAATGCCATGCAGGAAATTACAGGCGTTGCGCAGGAAATTGCCCACGGTAATTTAGCCGTAACCGTCAAAGAGCGTTCCGCGGAGGATGAGTTGATGCAGGCGCTTTCGCTTATGCTGGAAAAGGTATCTGAGGTTGTTTCTAATGTCCTTTCCGCTTCTGATCAGGTAGCATCCGGCAGTGATGCTCTGACGACGACTTCGGAACAGATTTCTCAGGGCGCGACGGAACAGGCAGCCTCGGCAGAAGAAGTATCATCGTCGATGGAGCAGATGATGTCCAATATCAAGCAGAATGCTGATAACGCGCAACAAACAGAAAAGATTTCCGTAAAATCCGCCGAAGATGCCAAAGAAGGTGGGAAGGCAGTGGGCGAAACAGTGGCGGCAATGAAAGAAATTGCCACCAAGATATCCATTATTGAAGAGATTGCCCGCCAGACCAACATGCTGGCGCTCAACGCGGCAATTGAAGCGGCACGCGCCGGTGAACATGGCAAGGGCTTTGCGGTTGTTGCCGCCGAAGTAAGGAGGCTTGCCGAACGCAGTCAGAACGCGGCAGGCGAAATTAACCGTCTGTCGGCATCGAGTGTCCAAATTTCTGAGCATGCAGGTGAGATGCTTAGCAAAATGGTTCCCGATATTCAGAAAACTGCGGATTTGGTTCAGGAGATCAGTGCTGCCAGCAAAGAGCAGGATAGCGGTGCAGAACAGATCAACAAGGCTATTCAGCAGCTCGATCAGGTCATTCAGCAAAATGCTTCGGCTTCTGAAGAAATGTCGAGTACCTCCGAAGAATTATCGGCTCAGGCGCAGCAGCTTCTGGAAATCATGTCGTTCTTCAAACTTTCTGAAAATGGCCACGGTTCGTCCCGGAGTTCAGGCTCCAGAAAATTAGCCCAGAAAGAGGCGCGGAAGATTGAGTACTCCGTCGCGGGAAAGGCCGGCCAGTCAAAGCAGGGGGCGCCGGCGCCAATCGGCGGTAAGACTAAAGGCGTTTCTTTAAATATGGCCGGCGGAGCGGATAAGTTAGACGGTGATTTTGAAAAATATTAATTGTGAAACTCCAATTCTGAAAGCTGCGCTCAGCGAATGCTGGGTGCAGCGCATCGGAATTGGCAAGTTAATGAGACCCAGGCTTCAGAAACGAAGTGTACTGAAGCTTGCAAGTCGAATTATCCCGCCGTTGGCGGGAGAAAAGCAGCATAAATGCAGAAGGGAGGCTATCACATGGCTGTATCAAAAATAACAGAGGTCAGACAATATCTGACCTTTAAGCTGGAGGGAGAGACATTTGCCCTCGATGTCGTGAAAGTAAGAGAGATACTGGATTACACAAATATCACCAAAGTGCCTCAGACACCTGAGTTTATGAGAGGTGTAATTAATCTGCGGGGCACTGTGGTTCCTGTAGTGGATATGAGATTAAAATTCGATATGCCGCCACAGGAACGGACGGTAGATACCTGCATAATAGTTGTGGAGTTTATCATTGATAACGAGGCAACTATATTAGGAGCGATGGTGGATTCCGTCCAGGAGGTATTTGAGCTGGAGCCTGCTCATATCGAAGCGGCGCCAAGGATCGGCACAAAGCTGCGGACGGACTTTATCCTGGGTATGGGCAAGCGCGAAGAGCAGTTTGTCATCATCCTCGATATAGATAAAGTGTTTTCGTCAGAAGACCTGGAAATGGTGCAAAATATGAGCGGCGCCAAAAAAAGCACAGCAAAGGCTCAAGGATAAAGCGCAGCCCGGCGTGTGCCCCAAGCGTCGGGAATATTTGCCGGGTGAGTCACCCGGCCTACAATGTATTTATGTTTCCCCTGTCGAGAGAATCTTTCCCCCCTCTCTTTTCCATCTCCCGGCAGGGGAAGCTAATGCCGAAGAAATGGGATATAGTAATAGACATTATGTGCAATCCTGATCAGTAGGATACGGAACAACTAATAAGGAGACAACAATGGCAGAGATAGAAAAATCTATAGATCAGGCGGTAAAGTCGCCAGGAGGCAAGGAGGGGAAGTATCTGACCTTTGCGCTCTCCGGAGAAGAATATGGCATCAGCATTATCAAGGTGAAGGAAATTATCGGGATTATGGCGATTACCTCCGTTCCGCAGACGCCCGGATATGTCAAAGGCGTGATCAACCTGCGGGGGAAAGTCATTCCCGTCATCGATTTACGATTAAAGTTTGACATGGAATCATTAGCATATACAGAGAGAACCTGCATTATCGTTGTGGAAATCAGCAACGGTGATCGAAAAATTCTGATGGGCATTATCGTGGATTCTGTCTCTGAAGTACTCAATATTAAACAAGCAGAGATTGCCGATACGCCGACATTCGGCGTATCGATGGATACTGCCTACATCCTGGGGATGGCCAAGATGGGCACAGGCGTTAAGATTTTGCTGGACATCGACCGTGTTCTGAGCAGCCGGGATTTTCAGGACGTGGCTAGTACAACATAATTAGTAAATTCATAAAGAGAAGATAAGGAGATTAACAGTGAAGAATTTGACATTGAGAGCGAAATTGATCGGCGGTTTTTTATTCGCTGCTATCATTATGCTGATTGTTGGTGCTTTCGGAGTATCCCAGATACTTATCCAGGAAAAGTCAATTAGCGCAATGTATGAAGAAAACGTGAAGGGACTTGCCGGTGCAGGTGAACTAAATCAAATGTTTCTTACAATGCGCCTGACAGCCGTTTATGCCATGTCAAATAAATTCGTGTGGGGCAACGACATTGCTGAGGTCAAAGATAAAATGATCGCCATGGACAAGGAGGGCCTGGCTAAAGTAGCCTCCATGGACAAGATTATAGCATCCCCTGAAGATAAAAAGGTATTTGAAAAATTCAAAGTAGATCTGATGGCGTATTTACCAATTCGAGATAAACTGATCGCTGCGATTGCCGCAGGTGATAAGGAAGGAACCAAAGAGGCTCTTAAGACAGGAACACAATTAGGACAAAATGTATCAACTGGTTTGAAACAGTTGATGGATTTGGAAATATCGCAAGCTAATAAGAAGGCTGAATACAACGCAACCGTAGCAGCAAGAGCAACGTGGGTAACATTGGTTGTAGTAATAATGGGAATTTGTTTTTCTATTGGTCTGGGAATTTATTTTTCAATGAGCATTACCACGCCGATCACCCGTGTAGTCACAGGCCTGACAGACGGCGCCGATCAGGTTGCCGCAGCCTCTGCACAGGTAGCATCGGCAAGCCAGTCTTTAGCTGAAGGAGCCTCTGAACAAGCAGCGTCTTTGGAAGAGACATCGTCATCCATGGAAGAAATGTCATCTATGACCAAACAAAACGCCGATAATGCCGGGCAGGCCAAGGCGATGATGGGTGAAGCTAATATCATTTTGGAGAAGGTC
>Ga0114951_10002122_pt1 | contig 23005 bp, 15 predicted proteins | sample AM7aDNAmetaG_FD_88677 | JGI IMG/M metagenome (GOLD analysis project Ga0114951, IMG submission 88677) | Freshwater microbial communities from Finland to study Microbial Dark Matter (Phase II) - AM7a DNA metaG | ecosystem: Environmental > Aquatic > Freshwater > Lake | place: Finland: Lake Alinen... | reverse complement strand
TTCCGGCTTATAACGAGGAGAAAAACATTCCCTTAGTATACCAGGAACTGAAAAAGGTTTTTGTCAAATGCCCAGACTATACTTTTGACATCTTGTTTGTCAACGATGGCAGTGCTGACGGCACCCTGGCCGCCATTGAAAAATTGGCGGCAGCTGATCAGGCTGTGCACTACCTCGACTTTACACGTAATTTCGGCAAAGAAGTCGCCACCACCGCGGCCTTGAACAATTGCCAGGGCGACGCCTGCATATTAGTCGACGCCGATCTGCAGCACCCTGTCGAACTTATCCCAACATTCATCAAAAGTTGGGAAGCTGGTTTTGAAGTGGTCGTGGGCGTCAGGAATAAAAATAAAAGCGTGGGCATACTGAAAAAAATCGGCTCAGCCATATTCTATAAAATAATTAACCAGATCGCGGAAGTCAAAGTGGTCCCCAACGCCACGGATTTCCGCTTGCTCGACCGCGCCGTCATCCACGAATTCAATCACTTCACCGAAACCAATCGCATGACACGCGCCCTCATTGATTGGCTGGGCTTCCGCAGGGACTATATTCATTTCGACGCCAACGAAAGACTGCACGGTGATGCCAGCTATAGCTTTTGGAAACTTTTCCGCCTAGCGCTCAACAGCTTCGTATCATTAAGCCTCTTACCCCTGAAACTGGCGGGCAATTTAGGCATCGTCATCACTCTTGTCGCAGGCGTTTCCGGCTTCTACATCCTGCTGGGGAAATATTTCTTCCATTGGCACTTCGCCGCGACGTTTTCCGATTCAGAAAATTTGGCCATCTTGATCTTATTCCTAGTAGGAATTATCTTGATGTCCATCGGGCTCCTAGCGCTCTACATCGCCAATATCCACAGTGAGGTCATCCGTCGACCGATGTATGTGATCCGGAAGAAAAAAGCATAATCATATTAAAAATTTTTCAAGTTTTATGTTCCATAAGAAAAACACCCTTGTTTTTGCAGTTATTTCAATCGTCCTGGCTGCCAATCTGTCCTTTGCCTTGCCACGCATCGCTAAATATTCCTCTGTGGACGAGCCCTATTGGACTTATGGCCGTATTGCCAAATTCTGGACCGCCGTCTCCCAACAAAACTGGAGAGGCACTAACATCAATGACAAGCCCGGCATCACCACTGCCATCCTGGCCGGCCCGGGCCTTTTGGCCATTGACCCGATGCCCTACAAATCACTCCGCGAACAAGTCAAAAGTCCAGCCACCATCGCCGCCATTCGAAAAATAAACTTTTCTTTCCGCCTGCCGATCTATCTCATGAGTTTGATCTTTTTCCTCTTGTTTTATGTTTTTTTGAAAAAACTTTTCGGCACCGCCATAGCGCTCTTGTCGCTCATCTTCATCGGACTTTCCCCCATCCTCATTGGCATTTCCCTCATTATCAACCCCGACTCACTCCTTTGGGGCTTTCTGCCGCTCGCCATCCTTGCCTATTTGATCCACCAGAAAGAATCGGCTGAAAACGAAAAAAGCGAAAAGATAAATTTTGCGGACACCCCGCCAGGAAAAATAATTTGGCGCATCATAAAAGAAAAGAAATATTTACTGATGGCCGGACTATTTTTAGGTCTGTCTATCCTGACCAAATATGTCGCTAACATTTTATATGTCTATCTGCTCGGCCTACTTTTCCTGGAATATATCTACAATTTTCACGCTAAAAAAAATCCAGCCGCCTATCTCAAAAAGGCCATATTTGAATATCTAGCCGTCATAGTCGTGTCCATGCTCGTCTTCTTCCTGCTTTTTCCGGCTTGTTGGCATACGCCCAGCATGGTCCTGGGTGGCACCTTCCTCAGTCTGGCTTTCAAATCCACCTGGCCGCTTTTTGCCGGATTTCTCGGTTTGATTTTGGCCGATTTGCTACTTCTAAAAAGTTTTTTCGCAGAAGCCGTTCTGAATTTTTTAGCCAAACACAAAAATCTATTCAAAAAATTATTCAGCACCCTACTTCTCCTTGGCACGATTTTTGTTTTTGTAAATGTCTACAGAGGCATGCGATTCATAGATTTTGAAGCGACCGTGGCATCGCCCAAAGGTGGCAGCGGACTGGACCCGCTCAGATTTATCTCAGAACTTTCGGCCAATCTCTATGTCCTCATCTTCAGTCTCACGCCTTTGGTCTTTCTTTTTTTCCTTTGGGCCATTTTCGTCAACGCCTTCCGAAAAGCAGAACTTGCCACCAGAGAATCTACCGTCGTCTTGTATTTCTCTATTTTCATCGTGCTCTACTATATCGCTTCGGAAGTTAATCATGTCGTGGCCACCACGCGCTACCAGATTGTTATCTTCCCGATGGCAGGAATCATGGCCGCCATCGGCTTAAAACAATTCCTCTCGCAGTTTCCCTGGGGAAGCCTGACCTTGCCTACGCACCGTTACTGGACTTATGCGACGACCATCCTGCTCTCCGTATTCAGCTTGTATCTCATCTCGCCCTTCTTCTTCAACTATGCCAGCCTACTCCTGCCGCAAAAATACGTCCTTAATCTTAAAGACATGGGCGACGGCAGTTATGAAGCGGCGCAATTTCTCAACACTTTGCCGGATGCCAAAAACATCACCATTTGGTCAGATAAAGGCGCGGTATGTGAAACTTTTGCCGGCACTTGCAAAGTCAGTTTCAGCCGGAAAGACACGGAGGGCATTGCTTTTAAATATTTTGTCGTGTCCACCGGCCGAAAAAGTCGTTCCCTCAAAATGTCCTCCCCCTTCAACAGTTCAGTGGATTTCAAAAAATTATATTCCTCGGAAGAATCGGGAATTTTCCGCATCAACATTGGCGGACGAGCCAACGACTTCGTCAAGGTGGTCCCGATTGAACACATAGCAAAATAACCAATCTGCGGCTTATGGTGCCCTTACGTCATTACAAAAAAATCATCTTCTTCTCGGCCATAACTTTAGTCGTGCTGGGTAATTTATTCTTAGTCACAAGAAGTAATCGTGCCATCAGCGTCCCCCAAAAATATCTCTCGCAGGAAGATGGCATCATTCTTCCGAAAACACTCGTGCCCACGCCTTTCGCTGATTCTTTGAATATAATCGAGACACACTTCCCCGATCGAACCTGCAACATCGCCGATTATGGCGCGGTACCGGGAGGGCAAGTTAAAAATACGCAAAGTTTCGCTAAAGCAATTTCCGCTTGCTCGGAGCAGGGCGGAGGAAAAGTCGTGGTTGGCCCAGGCGTTTGGCTCAGCGGCCCGATAAGGCTTGAAAGTAATATTGATTTAGAAATTCAAAAAGATGCCACACTATTATTCAGCACCGACTTCTCCGATTATTTACCCCCGGTTTTTTCCCGCTTTGAAGGCGTCGAATATTACAACTATGCCCCACCAATTTACGCCAACAATGCCGAAAATATCGCTATCACCGGAGAGGGAACCTTGAATGGCCAAGGCGAGGCGTGGTGGAATTTTTCCGGCAACACTTCCATTGTTAAATTATATGCGATGGGAGAAAGTAATCTACCTGTCGATCATCGCATTTTTGCGACCGCCAAAGACGGCTTGCGTCCAAGCTTCATCGAATTTGTCAATTGCAACCGGATTTTTCTTTCCGATGTGTCAATCCTAAGAGGTCCGATGTGGACTATCCACCCCCTTTACAGCCAAAATATCATCATAAAAAATGTAACCGTCAACACCGCTCCCGGCCCCAGTACGGACGGCATCGTGATCGATTCTTCGCAAAACGTCCTGGTCGACAATGCCACCCTGTCCACCGGCGACGATGCTATCGTCATCAAATCCGGCCGCGACAATGACGGACGCCGGGTCAACTTGCCTTCAAAAAATATTGTTTTGCAAAATATCATCATTAATGATGCGCACGGCGCCATCGCCCTCGGCAGTGAAATGTCCGGCAACATAAGCAATGTTTTGGCACAAAATTTCACCATTGCCAACGCTCAATATGCTTTTCGCGTCAAATCCAATCAACAACGCGGCGGCACTGCGGAAAATATTTGGATCAAGGATCTGAAAATAAACTCCTTGAGTGAGGCGCTCATCCAGCTGGACACCTATTACGAAAGAAGAGTCACCGGCTACACTAATTTCCCACCTGTTTTTCGCAATATCAACATCGACGGCGTAACTTGCAAAAATACAATCGGTTCCATTAATATTTTCGGACTCTCAGAGAATACTGAGGCTATTAACAATCTTAGCCTAAGGAACATCGCCATTCAAAAGGCCAGAAGCGGCATGGATATCAATGATGTCCAAGGCATTAATTTTGAAAATGTGTCCATCAATTCTAAATATGGCCCGATTCTCGACGTGAAGGATTCGCAAGACGTCACAGTTTCAAATTTCACCTGCCAGAACCCCCGCCTCACCTGTTTCCATATCGGAGGAATAAACACCAAGCACATTATCTTGGACCAAAAGAATAGCAGTCTGGCTATTGAGAAAGAAGTGTCCAAGAATGAAATAATTACGCCTGCTGCTAACTAGTTGACGCAGTAAATTATTTACGCGCGCGCAGATAGACTGGCAGAGCAAAAAAGCTGATAAGCATTTGAACAAAGCGACTGATAATGGCCACGGTCACAGCCGCCGAGGCACTCACCCCGAAAGCGCCAAAAAAAGCGATGTAGGTCCATTCTTTGATTCCAATATTGTTAATACTGATCGGAATGGAAGAGACAATGCTGATGAGAAAAATGGCTGACAGATAATCCGCCAGTCCGATTTTTATCCCCAGCGCCGCAAAAAGGATGTAATTAGCCAGAGCCACGCCGATAAAATAAAAAGCGAAAGACAAAACAGTTACTCGTCTCAAGATGTTGCTATCATTATTATACGTACCCAGATCAATCATAAACGCCACCACTTTGTCCGGGAAATATTTTTTGAAGCGCGCCCAAAAAGACTTTTTGCGCAGTTTCATAATGAGAATGTCGACCAAAAAAGAAAGGGCCACCAGGAGATTGGCAATGACCAATGTTCGGCTGCCGAGGACGTGGCTAAGATTAAGCACGGTGAAAAAAATCGTCAAAATAGTGGCCCCGAGAAGACCGGTGATGCGATCCATCATAACAGACGAGGCCGCTTCCAGATATCTATTTTGCGCCTTACCGGTCTCATACGCTTTGAAAGTGTCGCCTCCGATAAAAGACGGCATGAAATTATTAATGAACGTCCCGGTCAAATAGTATTTGAAAAAATCGCCGAAAGATAGTTCGATTTCTTTGTAGTTGGCCAAGACTTTCCATTTGTAAGCGCAAATAACCATACCCAGAAGAACCGCTAGAATATAGGCCAGCATAAACGGCCATTTGATCGATTCAAAATTTTTGAGCACGTTCAACCAATCTACCTTAAAAATCACCCAAAACAAAAAAAAGGCACTGATAATCAGCTTTAGAATTATTTTGATATATTTTTTAAATATTTTCATATAAAGCGTAATATTCTTTCGCTACATTTTGCCAGCTCAACTTGAGAGCGCGCACTCGACTGGCCTCCCCCATTTTTTCCCGCTTTTCCGGGGAATTGAGCAGTTTTTCAATTTTCGAAGCGATGTCAGTCGCATCTTTCATCTTTATAATATACCCATTCTCGCCGTCCGTCACTAATTCTTTAGTTCCGCCAGTATCTGTCGCTAAAATAGGAAGTCCGGATGACATTGCCTCAAGAACAGTATTGCTCATACCTTCATTGAGAGACGGCAGAACAAATATCTGCATACCGCCATAGAAAGCTGGCATCTCGCTATGGCTAAACGATCCTAAAAATTCCACATTGTCGTTGATACCAGATTCTTCAACCTGTCTCTCAAATTTTAGCCTTGCATTGCCGTCACCAATAATTTTTAATCGCACCTGAGGATATCTTTGCAGTAAAATCGCCGTGGCATCAATCAGATAATTTATCCCTTTCCGGTCAGTCAGACGAGAAGTGGAAACTATATTAAATTCTCCTTGGGACTCATTATTCTCTTGCGCATCATTAGGTTTGAATTTATCAGTATCAACCCCATTGTAAATCACCCCGATTTTTTGTTTCGGATTTGTTTTTAAGGCTAGTTCTTTCAGGCCAAGAGAATTGGAAATTACCGCTGCCGCTTGCCGCCAAATTAGTGAGAAAAGCGGCTTTAGCAAAGCATAAATCAAGGGCCAACGATCGGAATAGCCCGGCACATCCGAACCGCGCAGCGATACGATATAAGGAATCCCAAATTCCCACTTGAGCAATATTGAAATGAAGCCACTCGGCAGGGTGAAAAAAGAATGGGACAGGGCATAAGGATGTTTTTCTTTTTGAGCGGTCTTGATCAAACGGCGCGAAAACCAATAGGCGCGCCAAGTATACATCAGGAGATCTTTGGTTGATTGCAAATGCAGATTGTTGGCATTTTTGCCGATGGGCAAGCGATGAATTTTCACGTTCTCGCCAATTTTTTCCAAATGATATTTTTGGTCGACAGAAGAGGTCACCAAATCAACTTGGATATTTTCCATTTTGGCATATTCGCCCAAAATATTAGCGGTAGCATTGGCCGCGCCGCCGCCGAGGGGCGGATATTCATAATTTAAAAAAAGAATGCGCATAAGCCTATTCAAGTTTATCTCCCCTGCCGATGGCATAATATTCAAAACCAGCTTCCTTCACCACATCCAGATCAAAAAGATTTCTGCCATCGAAGATAATAGGGTTAAGCATTAAGCCTTTGATTTTCTCAAAATTAGGCGAGCGGTATTCTTTTGTTTCAGTGGCAATAATGAGAGCTGCACAGCCCTTCAGCATTCCATATTTATCATGCTCCTCATATGATATCCCCTTTCTTCCTTCAAGATAGATCTCCTTAGCTTCATTAATGGCCAGTGGGTCATAAGCGATAATCTCAGCTCCTTTCTTCAAAAGCTCATCAATAATAACAATGGAAGCTGATTCTCTCATATCATTAGTATTGGCCTTGAAAGCCAACCCCCAGATGGCGAACTTTTTTCCAGACAGATCTTCTCCGAATCTAGAGATGACCTTATTTGAAATAACCGTCTTTTGATAATTATTCACTCCCTCGATAGCTTCCAGTAGATCAAGATAAGGTTGCGGAAGATTTATTTTCTTAGAAGAACTTATTAAGGCTTTAACATCTTTTGGGAAACAACTGCCACCATAGCCGCAACTGGCATGCAAGAAACTATTGCCGATTCTCGGATCACTACCCATGCCTTCCGCAATCTGTTCGACGTCTGAACCCAAAAGTTCTGCAATAGCCGCCACTGTGTTTATATACGATATCTTCATGGCTAAATTAGTATTGGAACTATATTTAGTCAACTCAGCTGCCCGCACGCCCATTCTATGAAAACGATCTTCTCTCATCATGAACGGCTTATACAATTTGTGCATTTTAGCCGCCACCTCGTCACTGTCCGTGCCCAAGACTATTCGACTAGGTTCCATCATATCTTTGACCGCCCGCCCCTCCGCCATAAATTCCGGATTGCTTATGACATGAAATTCAATCTGCTCTCCACGCATATCCAATTCACTTTGGATCAAGGCCCTAACTTTTTCAGCGGTCCCGACCGGCACAGTCGATTTATCAGCCACAATGAGAGGGTGTGTCATCCGTCTTCCAATTTCATGCGCCACACTTTCCACATACCGCATATCGGCACTGCCATCGTCTCCGGGAGGAGTGCCTACGGCTATAAAAACAATTTCCGCTGAAAGAAGCGTGTCATCATAATCGGATGTAAAATGCAACAGATTTTGATCCATGCCTCTTTTGACCAGCGCTGCTAGTCCTGGCTCTTCTATTGGAAGAATCCCCTTTTTCAAATTTTCAATTTTTTTCATATCTACGTCAAGGCACCAAATCTCATTTCCCATATCAGCAAAAGCCGCCGCCAGTGGCAACCCGACAAAACCGATCCCAACAACTCCAATTTTCATATTAATAAAAGTGAATTATTAGTGTGTCTCTATTTCTTTGATTGCATAATTCATCCGCCCCTGCTCTTTGTAATAGCCCCGGATAATAATGTCTGCTAAAAGGCCGAAGATGAAAAGGATGACGCCAATCATAATGAAGAAAACGCCAATGAGCGGCCAAATCTTATCCGCCAGCGAGGCCTTAAAGAATATTTTTTCCACCGCCATCCAAATGATGATAGCCAAGCCAATGAGCGACAGAACTACGCCGCTGCCACCAAAAAGATGGAGCGGGCGCGAAGAATATTTCCGCCAGAACCAAATGGAAATCATATCCACCATCCCTTTCATCCCCCGTTTCCAATTATATTTAGTCACGCCGTGCACGCGCGGAAAATGATTGACTTTCACTTCGGAAACTTTATAGCCGTCAAACTGCAAAATGGCCGGCATAAAACGATGCATCTCGCCGAACAAATCCACGTCGCGGAAACATTCGCGTCGATAGGCTTTCAAGGAGCAACCGGAGTCATGGATGTTATCTTCAATCAAGATTTGGCGCACGAGGTTAGCCAGCCGCGAAGACAGTTTTTTCATGAACGGATCTTTCCTCTCGGCTCGCCAACCGGCCACCACGTCAAAGCCTTCCGCCATTTTGGCCAGCAGTTTCCCGATATCACTCGGGTCATTTTGCAAATCACCGTCCATCGTCACCACCATTTCGCCCGTAGCATTTTTTATCCCCGCGTCAAAACTGGCCGTCTGGCCATAATTCTTGCGAAAACGAATGAGTTTCAACGGCGCGAGACCCTCGCAATTCTTCACGGTCGCGTCCGTCGACCCGTCATCGATAAAGATAATTTCATATTTTTTTCCCAAAGCTTCGCAAGCATCTTTGATGCGGCGATGCAATTCTTTGACATTCCCTTCTTCATTATAAAGTGGCACCACCACCGACAAGTCCATTTTTCCTTCCATAAGTTTTAAATTTATCCCCCTTAACTCTTACCCTTCAATAATATTATAATTTAGGCATTATGGCAATTACAAAAAATAGCATATAAAAAAGGCAGCCTTGACGCGACATGACCGCCTTTTCGTTTCCCCTCCTTACTTTTACGAAATGGATCCGACTTTCCATTTCAGTTTTTTCCCTCCGAAGAAAATCCGCACACCATTCACTTCTTCCGGCGCAGTCCATTCCTCCTTCACGAGAGTTACTGTGCCTGTGTTAAACGGCAATCCTACAGATCTGGCCCAAGATGCGGACATGAAATTATCCAACTCACGTAGAGCATCATGTTCCTCAAAAAGCTCAGCCAAAAGGCAAATATCTGTGAGGCCAGTATACACCCCAGCTGGCGGACTCAGTGGATCTTTCCAGCGATGAGGTGCCTTATCAGAACAGTAATGCACTTTATCACTTCCTCCAGTCGCCGCCAAGACCAGAGCCTCCCGGTCCTCTGGATATTTATAGATCGGCATACACCATTCATCGCCTTTCGGAATATGTGAGCCATCATAAATATCAAAGAAAGTCCGGAAAAGATGATGTGCGGTAATCCCTCCAAATACATTAGATGGAGCTTCATGAAGAACATATCTTAAAACCCTCCTGGTTGAAATATGTTCGATACTGAAAACCAGACCAGGAAAAGCTCTGACCAGAACATCAAATTCCGAAAGTGGCAGAAACTCCCTCCACACGGGTGGAGTTGTGGGATTTCCAGTCACGTCAAACTCCGATTTTTCCAGATGGACTTTTACTGACATGCCCAACTTCTCAGCTTCGAGAAAACACGGGTATTTTTCACGGATTTCTCCCCACCTCACTCCAATTCCGGAATTAGTGGAAAAGCAATCCGCTGGCATCCATTTGATTATTCTGGCGCCAGCCGCATAAGCCTCTCTTATACTTTGTGCGGTAGTGTTTTTAGTCAGCATGATGCTCCAGACTATCTCAATCTTGCAGCCGAGCCGTTGGAATCTTTTTCGCTCCTTGTCGATTTGCCAAGCTGTTTCAATCGGAATTTTAAAGTTGAAGATCGGGACTGCCCGTGCAAATCCAGACACGAAAAGATGTTCCAATACCATTTCCGTAATTTCATCGTCATCCCGCGGATGAAAATGCGCATCGTCCATTCTTCGTAAAGTCAGTTTTTTCATTCTTCTCCTCCTATTACTCTTTGATCATACACCCGACCAATTGTCTGGTTGCAGAAAAGCCATTATTAATAGCCACTTCCCCTAATTGTCCAATCGCTTTCTTGAAAATCCGACGATCAGCAAAGCCTGACGTGCCGAGAGCCGTAGCCGTTGCACCAGCCATCATAAACTCCGCCGCCGTGTACCCATTCTCATTTCCTCCCATACCGATTGTCGGGACACTGACGGTTTCAAAGACTTGGCGAACCATCCTCATAGCAACCGGTCTGATTGCCGGTCCGGATAACCCGCCAAAGATATTGGCCAGTTTTGGTCTGCAAGTTTTAATATCGATAACCAATCCTATCAACGTATTTATCAGCGAAATAATATCCGCCCCAGCATCTTCCACGGCTCTAGCAATAACTCTAATGTCAGAGACATTCGGCGAAAGCTTTACGATAACGGGCACGTCTGCCACTCTTTTTACTCCAGCAGTAACCTCTCCCGCCATGAGTGGGTCTGTGCCAAAAGCAATACCGCCTTTCTTGACGTTCGGACAGGAAATATTAACCTCCAAGGCGGCGATGCCTGTGCCTGCTAATCTGACAGCCAGCTCTTGATACTCCGCCTGACTTTCTCCATTGATGTTCACTATGATTGGAATGCCAAATTCGAGCAGTCTCGGCAACGCTTCTTTGAGAAAGCGATCAATACCAATATATTCCAATCCGATGGAGTTGAGCATTCCAGAAGGCGTTTCGCATACTCTCGGCGCTGCATTGCCTCGTCGCTCATAAAGCGAAAGTCCTTTCACAACTATAGCCCCGATGCCTTTGGTGTCCACACTGCCATCTTCAAGAGCAGTAAGGTCTAGCGTGCCAGAAGCATTTAAGAATGGATACTTGAGAGTCAAAGGACCCAAGTGGCATGTAAAATCCACTTCAGCTGGTGCCTCTTTTTCCGTTACGCGAATTAAGCCTGGTAGTGGCGCAAACTTTTCCCAATCTATCCAGTATGCATCGAAAGTCGGCCCATCACTACAAACGTGTTTAACCTCTTTCCCGTCTTCGCCGCCAAAAATTGCGCAACCTTTGCAAGCACCCATACCACACGCCATCATTTCTTCAACGATGACTAGGCATGCGTTCCCATACTTCTTACAAATCTCGCTCACTCTCCTTAACATAAACTTCGGACCGCAAGCGATGACCTGGGAAGCGCCTCCATCATTACGTAAAGTTTCCTCCAATAAGTCAGTAACGAAACCGATTTTCTCAGAATCAGTTTCAGTTATGGTTTTTACATCAACTCCCAATTTGGCAAAAAAACTCATACCTGCGAGCTGGCTCTTCTTCTTGGCTCCCAAATAAACCATCACTTCCCTGCCTTCACTCTTAGCTTTTTGTACCGGCGCAACTAGAGCAGCTCCGCCAATACCGCCGCCAATGAAGATACATTTTTGAATCTTGGGATCGAAAGAAATTCCCATTCCTTGTGGACCGAATACCTGAATTCGATCACCCTCTTCCAATCGCGAATAAGCTTCAGTGTTTTTACCCGCTACGCGGAAAAGGATTGAGAGTTCAGAACCACTGGCCTCGACGATTGTGAATGGACGGGGCATTACGGAAGTAGCGCTACCCGGAGACAGGGCAATAAATTGACCCGCATCTGCCAAGAAATCATTCCTGCCCAAATCCAACCTCAAGAGGAACGCCTCTGAGTCACTGTTTTCCGGCCGACATTCCAAAACTGCTGCGTCATAGATCTTATCTTGTTTTTTCATGGCCAATTCCCTCCTGAAATATTTTTAGGCTAATACCTGCCTTTTCACACATTTTCCGTATTTTAAATGAACAAAAAGACATATAAATTTATGTCTCCTCCTTACCAGAAAACTTAGCGCAAAAGCCGCTAAAAAGCAAGTTTTCAGCGGAAAACAAAAAGCACGCACCTGTAGAAGTGCGTACCGAAAATTTCACTATACTCTAAAAAGCTTAGCAAACTATGGTCATAAACAATTTTATTTGCGCAATGGAAGCCGGCTTTCCTTGCAATGATATTGTATCAGTGTACCGTCATCACTGTCAAGCACCGTCCTGTGGATAACTTTTCTTCCCTACACCCTCACCCTCTCCAAATCTTCCAACAGAATATCCATCACTGTCTACTCCCGCACACCCCGCCTGGCATCCCAAACAATTTTTACCAGACTCAAAATGACAAAGAGTGAAGCCATCCAGATGGAAATTTCTTCCTTGCTGGGCCCGCCGAAAGACAGGAGACCCTCATGATGTTCCGGGGTAACGACAATAACAAGTATAGACAACACTATCCAGACCCCGGCAAAGCGAAGCCATTTGAGGAATAATTTGTCGGTAATGAAGAAGAGGAAAATAGAAATTATCAAAATGGCAGCAAAAATATGAAATGTAGCCATAACCATTTCGTTATTACCCCAAAAACATCTGGAAATCTTGTAATTGCACGGTAAAGAATATAGTACAAATAAGACAGAAGCATTAGTAATTGTTAACATAAACCTCCACCACCATGTTTTTTTTCCCATTTTTTTATTTTTATAAATTATCCTTAATAAACTTCAAATCCTCAATGAGAATATCTTTTATGGCTGGAGCATAATTTTTTTTATCTTTTTGGACCAGCTTAATCATAACATCGAATTGATTTTCCAGCTGTCTTTCAATGGCCGCTATGAGAACTTTTTTCGCTCTCCAGTTGATAAAAGGATTGGCCTCAATCATCTTCAAAAGTTTATCCGCCTCTTCAATAAGCTTCATGCCGGATAAGAGGACATTTTTTCCCGACTTGCCTTTGATCAGTCCATCTTGATAGTATTTTTCCACACTATCGCGAAAAATGGAAGGCGTCATTGCATAGGCTTCTGGTAAAGTTGCTTCTCCATTGACAATCGGTGACACCGTATAGTCAATTTTCTCATCTCCATCAAAATCAGCTCTGATTTCTGAAACATTGGAAAGACCATCCTCAGGAATATAGAAAGATACGTTCGTTTTTTCCGACACCGGCAGATTGGCAAAAGTAGTTTGCGAGAGAGCTTTCTCATTACCCCCGACCAAGGCAATTTCCTCCAGTTTGAGCGTGTAAGCCCCACTGCCATAACCTTCCATTTCAATGCGAATATTTTGCCCTTCGGGGAAACCGACATATTTTCGCTCTCCGAATTGCTGATAGTAACTATTGGGAATGTTTTCTTCGAAAATAGTACGCTCATTTCCATTCTCATCGGTAATTATTTTTGGTCCTGTGTGGTTGTTTTTTTCGTCATACAGATGGATGTCCAGTGGAGAATGGAGAGACATACGAATGCGTGGCTTAGCATTGGCATAATCTTCAGGGCGAGAAGTTTTTATGTATTCCGGCAGAGAAGCTTGATTTTCGTTTTTAATAATGTCTGAAATAAAGCGATTAATTGAATCTGATTCAAGAATATTACTATGATCTACGTCAGGATTAACATCATTATATCTATATAAATCCATCCAATACTTTTCTGTGTTACTATTCCCCGACATCATCAATGCACTGGGGGTGGTGACTATCTCATCTCCATCCACTGTCCACTTCGGTTCATAAATCGGTTCATATTCTCCTATTCCTGTGCACGATGGGATTTTCGCTCCCGGAGCAGCATAACATTTCACCTTTTCTTTTTCGGCATAGCTTAAACCGCTGATTGTATCCAATCCCCAGCCGGCAATTTGAATTAATTTTATGTTTTCCGGCAAATTCCAAGAGTCAAGATTTTGATGCGTCTGATCTGCCTGCTCCAAAAGATTCTTCTTAAGAATGTTTTCTGATTCTATTTCGTTTTCAGCCGGCTTTACTCGTCCGTCTTTCTCTCCCGTCAAAAAATCCTGAAACTCATCGAATTCGCCTTTTCCAATGGATTCTCCATAATCCTCTTTGAATTTTTTGTAACGCGTGTTATGAGCAGGATTAACAGCGGAAAAATCAATCAGCGGTTCTTCCAGACGATTGAAATATTCTCTCGATGGCAGAAGGCCGTACGCTCCCGGCATGTTCTCTGCCAATTTCCTGGCTTCCGCGCGGTTCATAAGTGATCCACCAATCATTTCTTCATCATAACCATACAGCAGTGAAAGGACACCCTTCGGCGTTCCCATCTGCGGCGTGCCGACCAGAATAATTTTATCAACCATTTCAGTTTTCCCCATCTCTTCCAGTCTTTTCACAATAGCTTTAGCAAGAAGCCCGCCATTGGAATGCGCCACGATGGTCACTTTTTTGTTTTGAGAATCCTCAGCCAGCTTTTCAAGCTCGCCTACGGCTGATTTTGTTTCTTCTTCATAAGGCGTTCCATATCCAGCTACATCCTCAACACTTTGTCGCCAATCATAAGCGAATAAATTATAATCATCGATGGTTAGATTTTCTTTTAAGGAGTTAAGATTCGCCCTAAATGTCTTGTATATATTGTTGCCAATTACCGGCGCTCCAACTTCTTCGATAATATCTCGCGTATAAACATCATTAATGCTTCCTCCATCCTCATCCAAGGCAAGCTCCGACACATCATTGCCAAAATAGTTCGGCGGCCACAATTGATCCTCACTTCCCAATACCCCCTTTTTATACAATTTACTCGCCTTTATCCCAGGTAAAAACATCACGCTGGAATTTTCAGAGAACAGGTCCCATTTAGTATTATGATAGCCGTTAGTAAGGGCACCATTTATCACCCCTTCTCCACCAATTGACGAACTAAGATTGAATTTTGGACCGTCCGGACTGTCATACCAATTATTCTCCAACACCAACATATTGAGAAGATTGGAATTGGACGCCAATCCCGGACCATAAATATTGGAAATGACCGCCATATCATCAACGTTGTTTTCAAAATTTGACCTTATGATTTTCAAACTATCATTTTGATTCCTACTCCTGACTCTCAAATCAACGTTGACATCCACCCCTGCGTTATCGGAAAATTGACAACTCTCAAGGCGCAACTTTCCACCATAGAAATCCAGCGCCGCTTGTCCGTAATCCGTAGCATAAGCAGAATTAATGAAAGAATGTAAGAAATTTTGAAAGACTTGGCAATTTTGGCACGTTCCGCCCCCGCTTTCCGGGCTTTCCCCTCCACCGGATATTTTCACATATTTCAAACGCGATTCAGGAGAAGATGTTTTACCAGAATTGTCATAATACAGATCATTCCTAAAATATATCAGGCTACCGCGATGCTTTGTCTCTTTGCTTGAAATATAGATTGGGTCATCATGAGTTCCTTCGGCGAGGATGCGTCCTCCTAAAATAGAAATACTTGTGTTATCCCCCGAACTATCCTTCATGAATTCAATTTTTGCACCAGGTTCAATGGTAAGCGTGGCTCCTCCATATACATGAATTGATTTGTTGAAAACGTATAGGCCTTTTTGCAATGTGACATCTTTTTTTATATCACAACCGCTATCCTCGGCATTGGCGCATATGCCCCCATCCGCCACTTCAGCTGCCACAGTCGGATGAGAATAAAAAATAGATACGACCACAAAAGACATGGCAAAAAATGCAATCGATAAAAAAATTATCAGTTTCCTATTTTTATTTTGTTTTCTCATTAGAGTTTATTTTAATTTTTACCCTAACCATATCATACCACATTCTCCAAAAACAGAAAGTGGTTGCGCTGTAGAGGCGCAGCAATGCTGCGCCTCTACAGCAAGGCTTGAGAAATTTGGGGATTAGGGTAAGATAGAGAATATGAGTGAAAGAGATTCAAAAATCTATATTGTCATTCCGACATATAACGAAGCGCTGGGGATAAGGTGATTGGAGGCATATTTCATAACGTCATACTTGACCTTTTGAATGTTTAAGGTATACTTGAAACATAATATAAAATATCATTACCTTTAAGCTATGGATGAAACACTTAAAAAACTGGAGAAATACAACTATTGGCATAAACAAGCCATAAAAACCGGATTTATCCGAAAATTTTACTTGTCCAAAATAAAAAAATACACCGGCAATTCTTTGATTAAGGTGCTGCTTGGCCAGCGCCGAGTCGGCAAAAGCTATGTTTTGCGTCAAATTATAGATGCCCTGATCAAACAAGGAGTCAACCCAAAAAATACTTTCTATTTCAATAAAGAGCTAGTGGAATTTGATGAGATAAAGACTCACAAACAGCTTTTTGATCTCATCGCTTTATACAAAAAAAATCTGAAAGTTAAAGGAAAAATATATCTATTGCTTGATGAAATTCAAGAAATCGACCAATGGGAAAAGACGGTAAACTCTCTCTCACAAAATCACAAAGAAGAATATGAGATTTTCATCACCGGTTCCAATTCCAAAATGCTTTCTTCTGAATTGGCCACTCACTTAAGCGGCCGCTATGTAACTTTTGAAATTTCCCCTTTTTCCTTTGATGAATTTATATCTTCGCGAAATCTTCCAAAAAACAAAGCGAGTTTTTTGTCATACATGAAAACTGGCGGGTTGCCGGAACTCTTCAATCTGACCGACGCCGAAGCGCGCGTCCATTATGTCTCCGCCTTGAAGGATACTGTTATGCTGCATGATATCGTGGAACGGCACGGCGTCAAAGACATTCCTCTTTTGGAAAATGTCTTTAAATTCATCATGGACAATATCGGCAGTTTGTTTTCGGTCAACTCCGTCGTGAATTATCTTATAAGTCACAAAATCAAGACCAATCACGAAACGATTTCCAATTATGTAAACTATCTGGTGCAATCTTTCCTGATCCACTCCGCCCAGCGTTATGACATACGCGGCAAGGAAATTTTTTCCACCGGCCAAAAATATTATCTGAACGATTTGGCATTCAGAAATTATTTGACATCCGGCTTCAGCTATGGACTAGGCAAGCAACTCGAAAATATTATCTATTTGCATTATAGAAGACTGGGCTATTCTGTTTGCGCTGGGTCGATTTCAAATGAAGAAGTTGATTTTGTATTGGAAAAAGAAGGCGAAAAAAAATATATCCAAGTCGCCTATACGCTTTCAGATAAAAAAACAGCCGATCGAGAATTTAGGAGTTTGGAAAAAATCAGAGATGCTTTTGAAAAGATAGTCATCAGCCTGGATGATGCGCCACTTGGAAACAAGAATGGCATCCGCCATGTTTGCGCGTGGGAGTTGGAATAGAAACCATACTCTTCCCTACACCTTCACCCTCTCCAAATCTTCCACCAAAATTGTTTGGATTTTTGAATCAATGGTGCGAGCGAAATTTTTGTCTCGCTGAATTTGGTTTTCCAAGTCATTGATTTCGCGGTTGATGTTTTGTTTGAGATTTTCAATCACCTTGTCCTTGGCCCACTGCGGTAGCCAGTGAGATTGAAAAGCGTTGAGTAAGACTATCATTTCTTGAATGTTTTTCAATTTAACTTCTAGGACAATTCTGGTGCTCAGTTTAGAAATGAGACCGAGGTTGAAATAGTGGGAAATGTTAGCGCTCATGGCGTTGAGATTGGTGGTGAGTGTAAACTTTGCTTCTGTTCGGGCTTGATTGCCCGCGGCGTCGGTCGCGGTGACGGCGACGGTGTGCGTGCCAAGTTTTTCCAGCGACAAATCGATTTGTTTTTTTTCTATGATATTTCCGTCATAGAAAACTTTTGTGACCAGTTTATCTGCCGCACTTTGATTGTCATTGGCAACATAGGTTATTGGCAACATGCCAGAGTTTTGGTAGTTTATATTTTTGGGTGAAGTGATTTGAACAGTGGGCACCGCCTGATCGAGCTTGATGGTTATTGTTTTTTCTATTTCAATGTTACCAGCTTTGTCAGTTGAATGATATTTAATCTGATGCGTGCCGTCATTTGAAATTGTCAGTGTGTTTCCATTTTGCGCACTGCCACCATCCAGCGTATAGAAAGTTTGGTCTGCCCCGGACAAAGTTTCAGTGGCGGAAAAATTCAGTGTCACCGCCGATGTGTACCAATCATTCTCCCCTTTCGTGCCGGTGACTTCTGCCGTTGTGATGGGTGGGGTGGTGTCGATGTTGATGTTTCCGACTGTCATGCTATTTTTATTGCCAGCATTATCCTCCGCCTCACCGGTCGCAACTTGATTTTGGCCTTCGCTACTCAGTGTCACGTTTGGCGTAACCGATCCAGCTTTTATACCAGAATCATCTGTGGCAGCAAAATGAATTTTAACATCGGTGTTGTTCCAACCATTCGCATTGGCCACCGGCGTGACTGAGGCGGTGATGGTGGGCGGAGTGGTGTCGACAGATTTAATATCTTCAACCGGCGCTTCGTTTTTAGGATCATACGCGACCTCGTATTTTTTAACTTCCCCGAGTTTAATCTCTCCTTGAACCAAAGAAGAGCTATCATTTTTCATTCCCGTATAATCAGCATAATCCGACCCGATGTGATATTCCCCATTGCCATTGCCGGTTATTTTGACATCATATTTTCCTTTCTTTGGATTTGGGATAGAAAATATTTTAAACCCATCTGGATTTGATTGACCGGCATATTTGGCTAACGGAATATTATTGATATTATCACTAGTAATAATATTCCCCTCAGGATCTTTTATCTCAACATTTACCGGAGATGCAAACCAAACAACCATCTCATCATTAATTTGTGGAGAATCAACAATATTATCCAGTGTTTCATCCAATCTTTGTGCGATTATTTTTTCTGATTGACTGACAACCTCCTTGTGCCCAAAGCTCAACGAATCGAAAAATTTACTTTGAATCTGAGCAGATGAAAGCATAACCTCACCGTCTCCGCTAGAATCATTTTTTTGCGGATCTATTGGATCCGGCTTACCATCTTTCCAAAGATCAGTATTTGAATCATCAGAAACGACAGTAGGAATTGTATTGACAGTTGGCTGATCTTTGCCGGCAATTATACTAACCTTGACTCTTTGATTTAGCAGGTCAATATTATTATTCAGTCCATCAAGAAAATCATTCTTTTCATTCATTGTCGCATAACCCATTAGACTGTCCGGCGTATTCTTGGGGTAAGTATAGTTATAACGCGGCATTAGTTCTCCGACAGAAGGCATAAAATCATGAATTGCTTTATAATCATTAGGTGCTTTATTTTTTATCTTCAAATGCGCCTTATATGCTTCCATCAACAATCTGTTGTCCCAATTTTTTGGTATATATCCGCCTTCCCATGCATCATAAACATCCGACGATCCCTTATTGGGCGTGGCCAACATAATTAAATTATCGACATCGTTATTATAACCACTGCCTTCTATATAACTTCTTGCCACCAACCCTCCCATAGAGTGAGCCACAATATTCACTTCAGAAGTTCCATTGAGAGAATTGGCTTTTTGAATTAGTGGCTTTAAATAATTTTTTGCAGAATCAGCATTGCTATTCCTCCAATCATAATAGGCGATGAAAAAATCTTTGTTTTCTACATAGCCCATATCTTTAAAAGATTGGATGATGCCATCATAAGTATGATCCATCATTGTCCAATTACCAGGAAGCGCGCCACCGATCATGATATCCGGATTGATTGCCGCGGCTATCCCTGGAACAAGGATGACTGGCTCTCTGGTTTTCGATGGATCACTGCCTAGCCATGGTTTGAAAATAACTCCGTCTCCAACCTTATTTCCTTTCCCATCAAGATTTTTTTCTGCATTGACCCAAGTCGTATCATAATATGGCCCGCTCTTATCCCCCCACCAATTATTCTGTGCATTCAAGCTGTAGCTATGTCCGCCAGAAGATGCAGCGCCCATCATATTGCCTTCTATGATATTATTCGTCATAGTAGGACTCTTATATGTAGTGTTGTTATAAACTACTACCCCAACTGAATTATTTGTAATGGCATTACCTTCTATAATAGGCAAGGAATCCATTAAATATAAAGCACAAAAACCACTATATTTTATTTCATTATTTTTTATTATAGCATTGTCCGAATTGTTTATAGTAAGCGCTCCAGATACATTTCCACTTCTTGTTCCATATAAGAAAATTACATTTTCTATGTCAGCATCTGATTTGTACAGATATAACCCTGGCCAATCCCCTGAAGCTGGACTAGTCGCATCGCCATCCCCATTGGTGTCTCCACCAAAAGAATCATCCTTCCAAGAAGTGAAAACAATCTTATCATCTTCTGAACCTTTAGCAATTAACTCGTGTGACATTATGCTGATACTAGCACCTGGCTTGACCTTAATGACTGTCCCAGCCTCTATTGTAAGTTTAGCATTTATTGTAAGATAGTCTGCAATCACATAAGGACTTTCTATTTTCTTCCATATCGTGGGTTCATTTATTGAATAGCCCTTGATTATCGTCGGGCCAGCAGCATAAGTGCTTTTTGCACTAGCTAAGAAAGAAATTCCTGAAATAATTATTACTGCCAAACTAACTAATAATCTTTTCATATTTTGTATGCTACTAATTAAGAGCCTTAAATATTCCCCCGACAGCCATTGGGAAAATGATATAAACAAAAATAAACGCATAGGTTACAATTATTGCAATAGAAATAATTAGCGAAATAAAAAATGATCTTATATTTATCTTATCATAAATTATTTTTGTGAAAATAAATGGGGATGTAATTATAAGCAATAGCACTATATATATACTCCCCATACTTATTCCATCGAAATAATCAAGCTGATTATAATGATGAATATATTTTAAAATAAAGTCATATATAACTGTTGTTGAAAAATAAAAAAATATTAGCGTTAACAGTGAACTTAAACTCACATACCGCCATCTACTTTTTTCCTTCAAAAACCTCAACCAAAAAAACGGCGAGATTATGATGCCGGCAATGAGAAATGAACAAATCCAGATAATTAAAGTTTTAATCATTTTTAGTTTTTAATTTTTAAACCTAACCATATCATACCACATTCTAAAATAACTGAAAGTGGTCAGGGAGCTTGCGAAAGCCAAGGCTTGATAAATTTGAGGATTAGGGTAAGATAGAATATATGAGTGAAACAGACCCAAAAATCTACATCGTTATTCCGGCGTATAATGAGGGCAAGGTCATTGAGCAAACCATTCTATCGCTTAAGAACGAGAGGTATTCAAATATACTCGTAGTTAATGATGGCAGCTCTGACAAAACGAAAGAGAACGCTCACCTCGCCGGTGCAGAGGTAATTGACCATATAATCAATCGCGGGCAAGGCGCGGCGCTGCGCACCGGGATAGAATATCTGCGGGAAAATTCCGATCCGGATATTATCGTCACCTTTGACGCCGACGGCCAACACCAGGCCAAGGATATACAAAAATTTGTCGAACTGATTTCTAAGGGTGAATGTGACATTGCCCTAGGCTCCCGTTTTTTAGCAAAAAAATCAAACATCCCAAGATTGAGAAAGATCATTCTCAAGCTCGGTGTGATTTTTACAAGATTCATTTCGGACATAGCTGTCACTGATACGCATAATGGCTTTAGGGCCCTTGGCAGGAAAGCCATCCAGTCGATAGAAATTACGCAAAGGGGCATGGAGCATGCTTCGGAGATAATTGATGAGATAAAAAAGAGAAAATTATCTTTCAAAGAAGTCCCCGTAGAAGTTATCTATACTGAATACTCAAAGATAAAGGGACAAAAAAATTCTAACTTTGTTAAAATAGGGATCAAAATGATTCTTAAAAAACTTTTATGAAAATAACCTTCCTAAATCTCATCGTCCTTGTCTTTGGAGCCTTTGCCATATCTAGGGTTTTTTTAAGGTTCCGCGGTAAGGAACTTTCCCTGGCCGGAGCAATTTTTTGGAGCTTTATTTGGTTTACTATTTTCATCGTAGCGATCTTCCCTAGCTCCAGCGTCGAACTGGCCAAAATCATCGGCATCGGAAGGGGCGCCGATTCAGCCTTTTTCATTTCTATCCTACTTCTTTTTTATCTGATATTCAGACTCTATATAAAATTAGATAAGATCGATAAAGATTTGACCAAGCTGTCCATAGAAATTTCCAAAAAACTGCATAAAAATAATATTCAATAAGAGATGAAAATTTGTTTTATCACTGAACACTTCCCGCCTCACATCGGCGGCGTGGAAATTGTTTTTGCGGAATATGCCAAAAGACTTGCGCAAAGAGGCCATCAGGTGCGAGTCGTCACCAGCAATTCCGGAGGGATAATCGGAGTAAAAAATGAAGGTGGCTTTGAAACGCATTATCTAGATTGCAAATCTTTTTTTGGCCATCCGCTCATTCCTCAGGACGAAGCAAATAGACACGCCGCCTGGGCAGATATCATCCATACCACCACCTATACGGCCGCCATGCCCGCACTCAAAGCAGCCAAAAAGTTCAAAAAGCCTTGCATCCTGATGGTGCATGAAATCCTGGAGAAGAAATGGTTTCAAGTAGAAAAAAACCCACTGAAAGCCCTGGGATTTCTTTTTTTTGAATGGTTCGTAGTGAAAAAAGATTACACCTTTTGGCAAGTCATTTCTCAAGCCACAAAAAAAGATTTATTGAAATACAACGTGCCAGAAAAAAAGATACAATTGATCTATCATGGTATCGATTATTCCCTTTGGAATCCACAAGTCCAAGAAAAAAGTCTGACCAAATTATTCGACCTAGAAGATGCTTGCAAGATATTCTTGTATAACGGCCGCCCAGGACAAACCAAGGGGATTTTCCTTCTTTTGGAAGCCATAAAAAAAATCAGAAATGATTTACCAGAAAATTTCAAATTCGGATTCATTCTAAGCCAAAAACCAGTGGCCGGGAAAAAAAGGTTTGAAAAATTGGTCAGCGAATATGGCCTGGAAAATTTAGTGCGAGCAGCCGCCATTCCGGCTTATTTAGATCTCCCTCCCTACCGCAAAAATGCTTTCGCCTTCATTGTCCCCTCGCTCACGGAAGGCTTTGGATTTTCT
>Ga0114951_10002121_pt1 | contig 23007 bp, 21 predicted proteins | sample AM7aDNAmetaG_FD_88677 | JGI IMG/M metagenome (GOLD analysis project Ga0114951, IMG submission 88677) | Freshwater microbial communities from Finland to study Microbial Dark Matter (Phase II) - AM7a DNA metaG | ecosystem: Environmental > Aquatic > Freshwater > Lake | place: Finland: Lake Alinen... | reverse complement strand
AGCAGCATCCGGTCCAACGCCAGGAGCCAGAACACCCTAATCACGCCCGTCAATGCCGCCAGCGTGCCCCAACTCACCAGCGCAAAGAACACCAGTCGCGTCGCACTCCTGCGCCGCGCGTATGCCGCGCCGGGCACCTGAAAGAGAAAATAGCCTAGGAAGAAGAGTGAACCAAGAAATGCGGTTCGGGCGTTGCTGATGTGGAGTGTATCCGCCATCCCCGCCGCCGCGCCGAATCCGTAATTCGCCCGATCAAGATATGCAAGGCTGTACGTAACGAAGACCGCAGGCATCAGGTACAGCCAGCGGCGGCGTAATTCTGTTTTTATCAGCCGCTCAGGGCCGGGGGCGACTTTCGCCTCTATCTCAAACTGTTCTTTTTGCACACAAGCGTTATAGCACCTCGCGGGTCACACCCTCCAGTGCGCCCTTAAGCTCAGCACTTTGCACCTGGCTCCCCGCGCAAAGGCGAGCGGAAGTCTGGTAGAAGTTTCCCGGAACGCCTTAGAAAAGCGATTCACTTGTGACCGTGGTCACGCCAACGAGTCAAATCGCAGAACTACACTTGTGCTGCTTTCAGAGTCGGTCGGCACCGGTATTGGATGGGGTCAGGCACACGATCCTGAGGTGAATAGGCAAGCGTCGCGGGGGCGGAAAGCCCGTGCCGGGAGGAAGATGGATGGCAAATCCTGACAAGATTCAGAGAGTCAAAAAAATCGCATGGGACCTCAGGGCTGACGTGGTGAGAATGATCGGTGTCGGGAAGCCTGGGCACCTCGGCGGTTCGTGCTCGCTTGCAGAGATCGTGGCGGCCTTGTACTTCGAGAAGATGCACTTCGATCCCAAAGCGCTGGACGATCCAAATCGAGATCGTTTTCTCGTCAGCAAAGGGCATTCCGTGCTCATCCAATACGCGGCGCTGCTGGAACTGGGCGTGATTCCGCGCGAAGAGATGGGGAAGCTGAAGACTATCGGAGGCATTCTGCAAGGCCATCCAGATTTGATGACCCCCGGAATTGAGGCGGTGACCGGCTCCCTCGGACAGGGGCTTTCGATTGCCAATGGCATGGCGCTCACGCTGCGGCTCAAGAAAAGCCCAGCGCGGGTGTATGTGGCGATGGGCGACGGCGAACTGGCCGAGGGCCAGTTGTGGGAAGCGGCCATGGCTTCGGCTCGCTACAAGCTGGACTCGCTTACAGCTATTGTCGATCGAAACCGGATTCAGGCCACGGGGCCAACCAAGGACATCTTCGACATCCCAAATCTGGAAGACAAGTGGCGGGCGTTCGGATGGAATGTGTTAAGCGTGGATGGACACGATGTGGGCGCGATCCTGGATGTCCTGGATGAGGCGGCCGCGTTCAAAGGCGGTCCAACGGTTATCGTGGCTGAGACGATCAAAGGGAAGGGCGTTTCGTTCGCCGAGAATACTGCGGCCTTCCACAACGGCGCCATGAGCCAGGAGCAGTACGACAAAGCGCTTGTTGAAATCGAAGAATCCGGGAGGATGGCGCAATGACTTCACCAAACCTGAGAATTGCCTATGGGGCCAGCCTTGTTCGGCTGGGTAAGAAGGATGATCGCGTCGTGGCACTCGAGGCCGACCTCGGGAAGACTACGCAGTCCGCCATGTTTCAGGCCGAGTTTCCTGACCGGTACTTCCAAATGGGAATCGCGGAACAGAACATGGCCTCCACGGCTGCGGGCTTTGCCCTCTCCGGAATGATTCCCTTCATCCATTCCTTTGCCGTGTTTGCCTCAGGAAGAGCATACGATCAGCTCCGCAATTCCATCTGCATCCCCAACCTTCCCGTCCGCATCTGCGGGTCCAGCGCCGGTCTTTCCGACTTCGGCGATGGCAAGACCCACCAGGGAGTGGAAGACGCGGCCCTGATGCGCGCGCTGCCGAACATGACAGTGCTGTGCCCGGCGGACTCCACCGAAGTGGAGCAGATGATGGATTGCATGCTGGATTGGCCGGGACCAGTGTACTTCAGGATCAACAGAAACGACCTTCCTTTTGTGTATCCGGTCGGTGAGCCTTACTCGATTGGCAAGATAACCAAGCTCCGGGACGGGAACAACGTCGCGATATTCGGCTCGGGGGTCATGGTATCGAGGGCGTTGGAGGCTGCAAAAGCTCTGGAGTCGGAAGGAATCTCGGTGCGGGTGCTCGACATCAGCACCATCAAGCCGCTCGACCGCGAGGCCGTAATCAACTATGCGGCTGGAGTGGATGCCATTGTCACTGCCGAAGAACACTCCATCATCGGCGGAATCGGATCAGCAGTGGTTGAGGCGCTCCGGGGTGTCAGTCACGCGCCTGTGGAGTTCGTAGGCGTCCCTGACAGTTTCGGCATATCGGCGGAGGGCTATGAAGAACTGCTCACGCATTTCAAGCTCACCTCCGACGAAGTGGCCAACACCGTGAGAACGCTGTTGAAAGGGAAAAAGTAATGAGCACGCCGCGTCTTTCGGGCAAGATCGCCCTCGTTACAGGCGCCGCGATCGGAATCGGCGCGGAGATTGCCAAAAGGTTTCAAGAGGAAGGCGCGTCGGTGTTCGTAGCCGATATGAACCGCGAAGATGGCGAGAAGACAGCCGCGTCTATTGGCGCGGTTTTTATCCCACTCGATGTCACTGCGGAGGAGAGTTGGAAGGACGCGCTTTCTGCCGTCGTCGAGCGGTTCGGACGCCTCGATATCCTCGTGAACAACGCAGGTATCAACGTCAGGAAGAACATCGAAGAAATGCCCATGGAGTCCTTCGATGCCATGATGGCGGTAAACGTCAAGGGGCCGTTTATGGGGATCAAACACGCCCTGCCGATCATGAGGGCCGGTGGCGGGGGAGTGATCCTCAACATGTCCTCGATCTGCGGCCTCGTTGGCCACCGGTTCACCAACGAGACTTACACGACCACCAAGGGCGCCCTGACCATGCTAACGAAATCGGTAGCCGTGCGCTATGCGAAAGACAATATCCGCTGCAACTCCATTCACCCCAGCACGGTGGAGACCGCATTCGTGCAGGTCATGTTCAAAGACCCCGAGCGTAAGGCCGAGAGACTCGGCGAAATACCCCTCGGACGGCTGGCCAGCACAGCTGATGTCGCGAGTACGTTGGTCTACCTCGCGAGCGACGAGGCTTCCTTCATCAACGGGGTAGCGTTTCCCATCGACGGGGGCCTCACCGCATATTAGGGCCTCAATCAGAAGCCGGGCCGCTTCCACTACAATGGACTGCGGAAAGGACTTCCCCCATCGAAAACATTCCACTCAGTTCAGTACTTGGGACGGACGACGAGCGGTTGCTTCGGGTGACGACACACGCGCCTGGCCCGGCTGGAATGTTGCCACTCACGGCTGAAATGCTGCTTACCCAGCCTTCCGGCAACCTCTTTGGCTTGTCGCAAAACGCCGGAATGGGTTGGGACCCTACCCGCCTGCTCGACCCAGAGTTCCTGATCCTGAGCACGCACGGCGGCATGAGGGCTGAGAACGGCGAGGCCATAGCACTTGGTTTTCACACCGGACACTGGGAAGTGGGTCTGCTCGTAGCCGAAGCAGCGCGCGAGTTGAAGTCCCTGCGCGCCACGCCCTTCGCGGGCGCATGCACCGATCCGTGCGACGGTCGCACGCAAGGCACTTCCGGGATGATGGACTCGTTGCCGTTTCGCAACGATGCCGCCATGGTGCTGCGCCGCCTTATGCGCTCGCTGCCCACAGGCAAGGGCGTCCTTGGTATCGCCACTTGCGACAAGGGCCTGCCCGCCATGATGATGGCGCTCGCGTCGTCTGGCAGCAAACCGGCCGTGATGGTTCCCGGAGGCGTGACGCTTCTGCCCGAATCCGGTGAGGATGCGGGCAAGGTGCAAACCATCGGCGCGCGTTTCGCACACAACCAAATCACCCTGGAGCACGCTGCGGAGATGGGTTGCCGGGCCTGCGCGTCGCCAGGAGGCGGATGCCAGTTTCTGGGCACCGCCGCAACATCGCAGGTGGTCGGCGAAGCGCTGGGGCTCTCTCTGCCGCATACGGCTCTTGCGCCCTCCGGACAGCCGATCTGGCTCGATGCCGCAACCCGCTCGGCACGTGCACTCCTGCGGCTCCATCAACTTGGCATCGGGGTCCAGGACGTCCTTACGCCCGTGGCCATCTGCAACGCCATGGTTGTGATGGCGGCCTTCGGTGGTTCGACGAACCTACTTATTCATCTTCCGGCCGTAGCCCACGCTGCCGGCTTGCAACTACCCACGGCTTCAGATTGGATTGAAGTCAACCGCCTTGTGCCTCGGCTCGTAGACGCGCTCCCAAACGGGCCGCGCAACTTCGCCACCGTGCAGGTATTCCTGGCGGGCGGCGTGCCAGAAGTGATGCTTCATCTGCGTGAGGCCCGATTGATCGACACAAAGGTGAAGACCGTCTCCGGAGATTCTCTTGATACCTGCCTGGACTGGTGGAAGCAGAGCCAAAGGCGTCAGGAATTGCGGCGGATACTTCAGGAGCGGGACGGAATCGATCCCGACGACGTAATCATGTCGCCCGATCGCGCGCACTCGCGCGGGCTCACCTCCGCGGTCTGTTTTCCCATCGGCAATCTCGCGCCTGAGGGATCAGTCGTCAAGAGTACATCGATCGACCCATCGCTCGTTGACGACGATCAGGTGTTCCGTCACGTCGGTCCTGCAAGGGTCTTTGTTACCGAAGAAGCCGCAATTCAAGCGATCAAATCAGGCCAGATCGTTGAGGGCGACGTGATTGTCCTAATCTGTGGGGGACCTAAGGGCGCGGGCATGCAGGAGATCTATCAGATCACCGCGGCACTCAAGGTGTTGCCTCACTGTAAGCATGTCGCTGTGCTAACAGATGCTCGCTTCAGCGGCGTATCCACGGGTGCATGCATCGGGCACATCTCGCCTGAGGCGCTCGCCGGTGGACCAATTGGCAAGGTTCTCGAGGGCGACAAGATTGAGATCATCATCAATCGCAGGACGCTCCTTGGATCTGTTCAACTAGTGGGAGACGCAGAGAGAACTTTCGGTGCGGAAGAGGGCTCGCGCCTGCTTGCCGAGCGCAAGCTTCGCGCAGATTTGCGGCCGCATCCGAATCTGCCCGAAGATACGCGCTTGTGGGCTGCGCTGGTGCAGGCCAGCGGGGGTGTTTGGGGCGGCTGCGTCTACGATGTAAACAAGATCGTTACGAAACTGGAGAGACCAGAGTGAAACTCTATCGCACGAGTAACGGCAATTTCGTTGAGCAGGACGGTAGCTACTACCACGTTCCCGAGCCTTCTTGGGATGCGCTTGTTACGCACGAAGATCTGCACAACTGCCTGCTCTCCACCATCACCATGGGCAAATCTGTCCAGGATTTTTCAGTCCCGCACATACTCGCGCCCATCGGCAATCAGGAGGTGTGGGCAGCGGGCGTCACGTATTTCCGCAGCCGCAGTGCGCGTATGGAAGAGTCGAAATCCGCCGGTGGAGGAGACTTCTACGATCGGGTCTATTCTGCGGATCGTCCGGAGTTATTCTTCAAGGCCACTGCCGGTCGTGTCGCCGGTTCAGGAAGCCACGTCCGCATTCGCAGTGATGCCAGGTGGAACGTCCCCGAGCCTGAACTCACACTGCTCATCAACAATCGCGGCCAGATCATCGGCTCCACCGTTGGCAATGACATGAGCTCGCGTGATATCGAAGGCGAAAATCCTCTCTATCTCCCCCAGGCCAAGGTCTATGACCGCAGTTGCGCGCTGGGCCCTTGCATTCTCATTGGCAGTGAGCCATTACCGGTCGCAACGCCGATCCGCATCGAGATCTTTCGCCTCGGCGTCACAGAGTTTTCTGGCGTCACGACACTAGCCGAGCTCAAGCGCACCCCGTCCTCTCTGGTCGAATACCTGTTCCGCGACAACAGCTTTCCTTACGGCGCATTCCTGATGACTGGTACCGGGATCGTCCCTCCCGATTCTTTTACTCTGGCCAGCGGGGACCTGATTCGAATCACCATCGACCCGATCGGCACGCTTGAAAATACAGTTGAGCAAGGTACTCCGCACCAGGCACATTGATACAACAATCTACGTGATCCGCAGCGAGGAATCGGTTGACAGCTCAAGAACTGGATAGCAGTACAGGCATTCCAAGGCGTCGCTGGGGCATCGCGTGGTTGCTCGGCATTGGCGTTCTCGTAAACTACTTCGATCGCGTCAATCTCTCCGTCTCGCATGCCTCGCTCACTGCGGCCTTCGGGATCTCGGATATCGCCTTCGGCTATCTCCTTAGCTCCTACAACTGGACGTACGCCATGTGCCAGTTGCCCATCGGTGTTGTTCTGGATAAGCTTGGCGTCCGCCGTGTCGGACGAATTGGGACGTTTTTGTGGAGCGTCGCTTCGTTCGGTGCTGCGGTCACTCCCAGCCTTGGTGGATTGTTCGGTGCCAGGTTTCTTCTTGGCGTGGGAGAAGCTCCCACATTCCCCGCCAACGCCAAGGCAGTCGGTTTTTGGTTCCCAGTAAAAGAACGCAGCCTCGCTACATCCATCTTCGACTCGGCTGCCAAGTTTTCCTCTGCCATTGGCGTCCCCATCATCGGCATCATCCTGCTCAAGGCTGGCTGGCGCTGGAGTTTCGCTATCACCGGCTTTGTAAGTCTCGCCTATTTTGCCTATTTCTGGCGCGTCTACAAAGATCCGGACGACGACCCGCTTCTAAGCGAAAGAGAGCGGCGGTACATCGAAGATGTGGATGAAACTCCGGGGGCGCCTCACTACACGGAAGAGAAGCAGTCTTCGCTGCTCCATCTCCTTTCGCAGCGCAAGGTAATCGGCCTTGCCATAGGTTTCGGCTCTTATAACTACGTCTTCTATCTTTTGCTCACCTGGCTGCCAAGCTATCTGTCTTTTGCGCTGCACATTGACCTTCTGCATTCGTTTCTTTACACCAGCGTACCGTGGATCTTTGCCACGATTACAGACATCCTGGTCGGCGGTTGGCTGGTGGACTTCCTTGTACAGCGCGGTTGGAATGCGAATCTGGTTCGCAAGGTCATCCTCATCGGCGGCACCGCCTGCGGACTCGGAATCCTGGGTGCGGCTGGCGCCCATAGCGCTACGCGGGCACTCATCTGGATCAGTATTTCCATAGGCGGGCTGTCTGCCGCCGCGCCAGTTGGCTGGTCCCTCCCTTCGCTCATCGCAAGCCGCAACGACGTCGGCAAGGTGGGAGGAATTATAAATTTTTCCAATCAAATCTCAGGAATCGTCGCGCCCATCGTCACTGGATACCTGGTGTCAGCGCTCCATTCCTATACGTGGGTCTTTGGCGTATCTGCAATTTACCTCACCATCGGCATCGCAGCCTATATCTTCCTGCTTGGTAAAATTGAAAGGGCGCCGATTCAGGCGCCTGGCGGTCTTCAAGTTGATGGCAAGTAGTCTCGATGGGGCGTGACGAATTTGGTGCGTATCCTGATATTCGTCAATCTGTAACATCGCATGATGCACAATAGTTGATCAGGGAGATTTCGCCGTGCCGCGCATTCATTTTCACCAGCAGTTAGCCGAACTCAAGGACAAGCTTCTCGCCATGGCCGCTCTGGCGCAGCAGGCGCTCGAATCGGCGGTGGATGCCTATCTGCAACGCGACAAAGGCCTCTGCAAGTACGTGAAGCAGAACGAAACTGCCATCAACACCGCAGAACGGGGGCTGGATGAGATGGCCTATGAACTGCTCGCCAAGGAGCAGCCCATGGCTATCGATCTCCGCTTCATCCTGGCCGTAATCAAGATCAACGGTGACCTCGAGCGCATCGGCGATCAGTCGATGGGAATCGCGCGCAGAACCAAGGAGATTCTAGCCTTGGAGGAAATAGAGTTGCCTGTGGATTTTGCCGCGATGGGCGAGTATGCCGGACGCATGATCCGCACAGCGATCCAGGCCTTGTTGGATGGCGATGCCCGCCTTGCGGACTCGGTCCGGGAGATGGACGACGAGATCGACCGCATGAACCGCCGCGCCCACACTGACCTGCTTAAGCTCATCGAAGAGAAGCCGCAGTTCACTCAGCAGGCAATGAAGGGCATCCTGGTCGCAAAAAACCTCGAGCGGATCGCCGACCACGCAGCAAACATAGCCACCGATGTAATCTTCTGGATTCGCGGCGCCGACGTGAGACACGAACTGAGCATGTCGATGGATTGATGAATTTCGCCGTTGAAGAATCTTGGCGGCATTCAGAGAATTTTATGGTTCAAAAAAAGCGGTGCATTTTTGGTCTCTGGATCGAGATCTGAAATGCACCGCCTTTTGATGTGCTGGAGTGATCGGCTTGAACCGTACGGGTTCCAGTCCGTACATATTCGCACCTCTATACGCCGATGACGGCGCAGAGTTCCTTGACCGCCACTGCGCTCTTCTGAAGAGCGGCGTCTTCCTCCGGGGTAAGCTTGATCTCAATGATCTTCTCCAGGCCCGCGGCGCCCAGCTTGCATGGAACACCGATATAGTAGCCATCGATGCCGTACTCGCCTTGCAGGTAGGCGGCACAGGGAAGAATCTTCTTCTTGTCCTTGAGAATGGCCTCGACCATCTCAACAGCAGCCGCTGAAGGTGCGTAATAAGCGCTGCCGGTCTTGAGATACTTCACGATCTCCGCGCCGCCGTCGCGGGTTCTCTGCACCAGAGCTTCGAGCCGCTCGGGAGCGATGAGTTCTGTGATCGGTATGCCGGCGACAGTTGAGTAGCGCGGCAGCGGAACCATGGTATCGCCGTGGCCGCCGAGTACAAAAGCTGTCACATTCTCAACACTCACATTCAGCTCTGCGGCGATAAAGGTGCGGAAGCGTGCCGAGTCAAGTACACCCGCCATGCCGATTACCCGTTCGCGATTGAAGCCGGCCTGGCGAAAGGCAGCCTGGGCCATCGCATCCAGCGGATTGGAGACGATGATCAAAATCGACTCCGGCGACTGGGCCACCACCTTCGCCACGACGTCGGACATGATCTTGTAGTTGGTATGGAGCAGGTCGTCGCGGCTCATCCCCGGCTTGCGGGGAATGCCCGCTGTAATCACAACGATGTCGGAGTTTGCCGTCGCAGCGTAGTCGTTGGAGCCTGTCACGTTGACGTCGCGCTTTTCGATCGGAAGCGCTTCCAGCAGGTCAAGAGCCTTGCCCTGCGGCACGCCCTCAACCACGTCGATCAGCACCACATCTGCCAGTTCCTTCGCCGCAATCCAGTGTGCGGCCGTAGCGCCCACGTTGCCGGCGCCCACAATGCTGACTTTCTTTCTCATTTTCAACTTCCTCCAAATTACCGTGTGAAGTGAATCGCGTTAAGTCATCTCAGATCAAATTCGTGACAGACTGTAACCGCTGGTCACTGACCACTGTTCACTGACAACGGATCACTTGCTCCTACATATTGCCGATGATCCGCGTGGCAAACTCGCTGGTGCCTACCTTGGTAGCGCCGGCTGTCTGGCGTTCAAAGTCGTAGGTCACGAACTTCTGCAGGATCGTCTTTTCGAGCGACGTCTCAATCAGCTTGGCCGCTTCCTTCCATCCAATGAACTCCAGCAGCATCACGCCCGAAAGAATAACCGAGCCGGGATTGATCATATCCTTGTCGGCATATTTTGGGGCGGTTCCGTGGGTGGCTTCAAACACCGCAAAACCGTCGCCGATATTCGCGCCGGGGGCGATTCCAAGTCCGCCAACCTGCGCCGCGGCTGCGTCGGAGATGTAGTCGCCGTTGAGGTTCGTGGTGGCCAGCACGCTATAGTCTTCCGGGCGGAGAATGATCTGCTGGAAAATCGAGTCGGCGATGCGGTCGTTGACCAGCACCTTTGACTTCCATGCGCCTTTGCCGTGGCTCTGGCCGATCGAGTCCAGCACGCCCTTGACCTCCGCGTAGAGTGCGTCGCGGAACCCTTGCGAAGCTAGATCAAGGCCCGGTTCGATCATCGCCGCATTCTGCTCAACGGTGAGAGACGGATCGGCGTCCGCGTTTCCCAGAATCCAGCTTTCGCGCTCGGTTACGGTCTGGTCCCGGAACTCCTCGACTGCGACTTCGTAACCCCATTCGCGGAATGCGCCTTCTGTGAACTTCTGGATGTTGCCCTTGTGGACCAGCGTAACCGTCTTGCGCCCCGCTTCTAGAGCGGCTCGTATCGCGTAGCGGACCAGCCTCTTGGTGCCAAAAATCGAGATTGGCTTGATGCCGATACCCGAGTCTTCGCGCACTTTCTTCTTGCCGCCCTTGAGCAGGTCGTTGTTTAAAAAATCGATGATGCGCGCGGCGTCTGCCGAGCCCTGTTTAAACTCGATGCCCGCGTACACGTCCTCGGTGTTCTCGCGAAAGATGACGATATCCAGCTTTTCCGGGTGCTTCACCGGGCTGGGAACGCCCTGGTAGTACTTCACCGGTCGCACACATGCGTAGAGATCGAGAAGCTGGCGCAGCGCCACGTTGAGCGAGCGGATGCCTCCACCCACAGGTGTCGTGAGCGGGCCCTTGAGGGAGACGCGCAGATCGCGGGCCGCAGCCACTGAGTCGTCCGGTAGCCAGGTGCTGAACTGGCGAAATGCCTTTTCGCCGGCAAAGATCTCAAACCATCGAATGGCGCGCTTGCCGCCGTAGGCCTTTTCTACCGCAGCGTCGAACACCCGCTGCGAGGCCTTCCATATGTCCCGACCCGTGCCATCGCCTTCAATGTAAGGAATGATTGGATTGTCGGGCACCTCGAACTGCCCATCTCTGTATTCGATTGGCTGGCCATTCTTCGGCAATTCCAGCCCGTTGTAGGTGTTTTGCATGATTTTGGGGAATTCCTTTCAGCGCATGTATCCAAGCAAGAGGCTACCATCTGCAAATCAAGGGTGGCAATCCCGGATGCAACTGCTCTTGTTCCCCCATTTTGCTTACCCCGCAGGGCGCTTATTCCTCGAATTCCGGCAGTTCAGTTGGAACCTTGGCGAAACGGCTATCGAGCGGCGCGTTGCGTCTCACACTGTGAATGCAGGATGAATTCGTCGGTATTCCTGTTCCTACCCGCCCGGATGCGATAAACTCATACGGGAACGTCATACAGAAATGGCAATCTTCAAACTCATGGAGGGTACATAGAAATTGGGAAAAAGCATGGTCCCGAAGAGGATTTTCTTCACCAAGGGTGTCGGCAAACACAAGGAGCGTCTGACCTCCTTTGAGCTAGCCCTTCGGGATGCGGGTATCGCCTCGCAGAATCTGGTGCGCGTCTCTTCCATCTTTCCGCCGCGGTGCAAGGTGATTTCGCGCAAAGAAGGCCTCACCTATCTGAATCCTGGCGAGGTAGTCTTTTCCGTTATCGCGGAAAACTCTACGCGTGAGCCGCACCGGCTGATCGTATCGAGCATCGGCGTGGCCATCCCCGCCGATCGCAACACCTACGGCTACTTGAGTGAGCACCATAGCTTCGGCGAGACCGAAGAACAAGCCGGAGAGTACGCCGAGGAACTTGCCGCCGAGATGCTCGCCACAACGCTTGATGTGGATTTCGATCCGGATACTAGCTGGGACGAAAAAAAGGAGATCTACCGCATCTCCAACAAGATCGTCCGCACCAGTAACGTTACCCAGTCGGCCGTCGGCGACAAGCGCGGCCTGTGGACCACCTCAATCGCCGCTGCGGTTCTGATTCTGGATGAGTAGCGATTGCATTTGAAACGCGGTTGAGGCCAATTCCGCCAAGCGGGGTTGGCCTTGCTGCATAGCCCCCCCTGAGCTGCTACGGAGACGGGGCCGCTACGGAGAGTTGATCGGCAAACCATGGCGAATCATCGCAAGTACATCGTGGGTCTCGTGCAAATGCACATGGGAGCGGACCCTGAGGCGAATTTTGCCTCGGCGGTCCACCACGTCCGTGAGGCGGCGCGTCTGGGTGCAAACGTAGTCTGCCTGCCCGAGCTTTTCCAAACTCAGTACTTTTGCCAGCGCGAGGATACACGCCTCTTCGATCTGGCCGAGTCCATTCCCGGACCATCGACGAGCAGACTCGCGGAAGTGGCTCGCGAGGCCCGCGTAGCCATCATCGCTTCACTCTTCGAGCGTCGCGCGCCTGGCCTATACCACAACACTGCCGTCACTCTGAACGCTGATGGAGCCATCGCCGGGGTCTATCGCAAGATGCACATTCCCGACGATCCGCTCTACTATGAGAAGTACTATTTTGCGCCCGGCGATCTTGGCTTTCAGGCCGTGGACACGGCTTTTGGCCGCATCGGTACGTTGGTCTGCTGGGATCAGTGGTATCCCGAGGCTGCGCGCCTCACCGCCTTGCAGGGCGCCGAGGTGCTCTTCTATCCCACTGCTATCGGGTGGCACCCCGCGGAGAAGGCCGAATTCGGCGCTGCGCAGTACGAGGCATGGCAAACCATCCAGCGGGCGCATGCCATTGCAAACGGCGTCTATGTGGCCGGAGTGAATCGCGTGGGCATCGAGCATGGAGATATTCTCGGCAACCGCGCCGAAGGCCCCGGCCTGGAGTTCTGGGGCGGCAGCTTCCTCGCCGATCCTTTCGGCCGCATCATCGCCAAGGCTTCACACGACAAGGAAGAGATCCTCCTTGGCGAAATCGATCTTGCCCTCATTGAAGATACCCGCCGCAACTGGCCCTTCCTGCGCGATCGCCGCATCGATGCCTACGCGCCCATCACCAAGCGCTTTCTCGATCCAGTAAACACCTGGACGCAGGACGGAGACTCAAAGTAGCCATGCAAGAAGCAACGCCTCGCGCACTCGGTTACCGAATGCCCGCCGAGTGGGAGCAGCATCAGGCCACCTGGCTCGCCTGGCCGCACAATCCCCACGACTGGCCGGGCAAGTTCCAGCCCATTCCCTGGGTATACGCGGAGGTCGTGCGCCTTCTCTCCGCGCGCGAACAGGTGCATATCCTGGTCGATGACCCAAAGTCCCAACAGCGCGCCGAGAGAATCATCGAGCGTGCCGGCGCGAATCTTGACCGGGTCGACTTCCACGTTTGGCCCACAGACCGCGTCTGGACCCGTGACTCCGGCCCCATCTTCATTCGCAGTTCAGCTGGCCAAGTCGCCATCACGAATTGGAGCTTCAACGCCTGGGCCAAGTATCCTGACTGGCGTCTCGACGACCAGATCCCAGGCCGCGCAGCCACTTTGCTCGGCTTGCCGGAATGGCAACCGGCGGTCGGGCTGGAGAATGGTTTCACCCACCGTCTCGTGCTCGAGGGCGGCTCCATCGACACCAACGGCGCGGGTCTCCTCCTCACCACCGAGGAGTGCCTTCTCAGCGAGGTACAGCAGCGCAATCCCGGCATCAGCCGCGCCCAACTGGAACACGCCTTTCACGAATATCTCGGTATCGACCGCGTAATCTGGCTCAATCGGGGCGTAGCCGGCGACGACACCCACGGCCACGTAGACGACATCTCCCGCTTTGTAGCGCCCGCAACCATCGCCACCTCGCTCGAGCCCAACACAAACGATCTCAATCACGCCCCGCTGGCCGAAAACCTCGAACGCCTGAAGGCTGCGCGCACTCTGGATGGCAAGCAGTTCACGCTGGTTGAGCTGCCGCTGCCACGCCCGGTCGTCTTTCGCGGCCAGCGCCTTCCCGCCAGCTACGCAAATTTCTATATAGCCAACGGGATTGTGCTGGTCCCCACCTTCAATGACCCCAGCGACCGTCGCGCACTGAACATCCTGGCCGAAGTTTTCCCGAATCGCGAGGTCATCGGCGTCCACGCTGTCGATCTCGTCTGGGGCCTCGGTACGCTCCATTGCATGACTCAGCAGCAGCCCGCCGCGCTACCATCTCAACCATGATCGAAGACCGCGAAGCCATGGAAGCCGCTCTCGCCCAGGCCAGCCTTGCCGGCGAGTCCGGCGAGGTGCCCATCGGCGCCGTCGTCGTCCACGAAGGTGCGATCATTGCCGAAGGCCAGAATCGCGTGCTCCGCGACCTCGACCCCACCGCCCACGCCGAAGTCGTAGCCCTTCGCGCCGCCGCCACCGCGCTTGGAAACTATCGCCTCAACGGATGCACACTCTACGCCACTCTCGAGCCTTGCGCCATGTGCGCCGGAGCCATGATCCACGCACGGCTCGACCGCCTGGTCTTTGCCGCCGCCGACCCCAAGGCCGGCGCAGCCGGTTCGGTGCTCGCGGTCCTCAACCACCCTCAGCTCAACCACCAGATGCAGGTCGAGCAGGGAACTCTCGCCGAGGAATCGTCGGAACTGCTGAGGAGCTTCTTCCGGGAACGAAGATCGTCCTAGCTGCGCGTCAAACCGCGAATCCGCTCCGCCTCCCCCGGCCATTTCCCGGCCAACGCCGCATAACTCCCGCTCCGGTAATCCGCGTAGTCGAACCCAGGCGTCACCGTGCAACCCAGCAGCGCCATCTGCCCATCGCCCACCAGCAGCGTCCCCTGCCATACCCCCGCCGGAACCACTAATTGGACGTGCTGCCCGGCCGCCAAATCCGTCCCCAGCATAAAAACAGCGGTATTCCCGTCCGGATAAAGTTGCAGCATCTCGACCGGATCGCCCAGGTAGAAGTGAAAGATCTCATCCGAGTCGAGGACATGCATCTCGGAGAATGTGTCCGCCTCCAGAAGGTAGTAGATGGCTGTGCCCAGGCTCCTGGCCCCACGGGCCAACTCCACCGTTGCCTCGGAAACGTAAGTTTGGCGAAAGAAGCCGCCCTCGGTTGGATGCGGCTCCAGCTTCAGCAATGTTTTGATCTCTTTTGCGGTCATCATCACAAATGCTATCAGTGCCCAAACGGTAGAATAAGAGCATGAAAGTGCAGGTATACAGCACCTCCTGGTGCCGGGACTGCCGGATGGCCAAGCAGTTTCTTGACTCTCACGGCATTGAGTACACAGAGATCGACGTGGACCGGGACCCAGCAGCTTCAGCCGAAGTCGTGAGCCATGTGGGCAAGCGGGCCGTTCCCCAGTTCGTAATCGACGGCGAGTGGTTCCAGCCCTACAAGCCCGGTCAGGGGCTGCTCTTGGACGAGCTCCACCTCCGCTTCGGGATTCCTCGCTCCTGAGTACGTTCTCCTCGTACAATCAAAGGTTGGCCCGGCCTCAACAAATGCGGCCTTGGCAAGGAGAACGTCCTTGATCGAACGCTATACACGCCCGGCGATGGGCAACATCTGGACCGAAGAGAGTAAATACCGCTGCTGGCTCCAGGTGGAGTCGGCAGCAAGCACGGTTCTGGCCGAGGGCGGCGTCATTCCCGCCGCCGCCGCCGAGGCCATTGCCACCAAGGCCAGCGCCTCCGTAGCCCGCATTCAGGAGATCGAGGCGGAGGTCAAGCACGACGTCATCGCCTTCACCACGGCGGTAGCTGAGAGCCTCAAAGCCCAGGGCCTCGACGCCGAGTCCCGCTGGCTCCACTACGGCCTCACCTCGAACGACATTGTCGATACCGCCCAGGCTCTCCAGGTCAAGGAGGCATCGGCGATCATTCGCGCCGGCCTGGTGGCCTTCATGGCCGTCCTCAAGCGCCGCGCCGTAGAATTCAAGCACACCCCCACCATCGGCCGCACCCACGGCATCCACGCCGAGCCCACCACCTTCGGTCTCAAGCTGCTCAACTGGTACGCCGAGATGGAGCGCAACCTGGCTCGCTTCGACGCCGCCGCCGAGGACATGCGCGTCGGCAAGCTCTCCGGCGCCGTCGGCACCTTTGGACATTTGAAACCTGAACACGAAGAGCGCATCTGTGCCCGCCTCGGTCTCAAGCCCGCGCCTGTGGCCACCCAGGTCATCCAGCGCGACCGCCACGCCGCCTACATTTCCGCTCTCGCCATCCTCGGCAGCACCCTCGACAAGATCGCGGTCGAAGTGCGCCACCTGCAGCGGACCGAGGTCCGCGAGGCGCAGGAGTACTTCAGCGAAAAGCAGAAGGGCTCCTCGGCCATGCCCCACAAGAAGAACCCCATTACCAGCGAGCAAATCAGCGGTCTCGCCCGCGTCCTGCGAGGCAATGCCCAGGCGGCATTCGAAGACATCGCCCTCTGGCACGAGCGCGACATCTCCCACTCCTCGGTCGAGCGCGTCATCTTCCCGGACTCGACTATCCTGGTTGACTACCTTCTGGCCAAGACCACTGACCTCATCGACCGCCTGCTCGTCTATCCCGAGCGCATGAAGAAGAATCTTGAAAGCACCGGCGGCCTCATCTTCAGCGGCCAATTGCTACTCGATCTGGCCGAAGCCGGCATGATGCGCGAAGACGCCTACCGCCTCGTCCAGTCCCACGCCATGCGCTCGTGGAAAGAGGACCTCATCTTCCGTGACGAAGTAGCAAAAGACGCCTCAATCACCGCGCTGCTAAGCCAAGAAAAGCTGGACCGCACGTTCGACTACATGCGGCAACTGGGCAACGTAGACGCCATCTTTAAGCGGGTGCTCGGCGAGTGAGCCTCGCAGCGCAAAGGCCGAAACCGATTGGGAGCTTGTACAGAGGAAGAACGGTGAAACTCTTTCGAGTCTTCTTTTTACTTTCGATCATTCCCGCACAGTTTGTAGGCGCACAGTCAACGAGAGCAATTAGTCAGGAATTCTCTTCGGATGATGCCTTTGCTATAGCCAACGCTGTCCGTCTACCTAAACCTGTTCTTGCCGCCCTTCCGGCTTCGAAAGAAGCAGTTGCGGGAAGAGGCTGGGCTCGCGACAATCCCGGCAAGGATCTTAATTCTCTCTTCACCGCATTTCGGGCTCGTCTATCCGCGGCAGAAGAGAAGGACTATGTCGTGGTCGGTAAGAAGCCATTGACCGGTGCTGACAATGTCTGGTTTTGGGTGATTCATCCCTTTTCATCTCGGCCCCGCGTCGTTCTTTTCTGCAGTGCGCTCACTGTGGATTTGCTTTCATCCGAGCACAATTCAAATAAAGATATTCGCTGCACTTGGGAATCGCCGGGAGGCGACGGTTATATCGAAGATTATCAATTTGATGGACATCGATACCTCTTGGCGAGAAAGACCCAAACTCATCGAAGGCCATGAAGATCGCGCGTGGTATCGAGGTTGCCTCCTTTGACGATTTTGTTAGGGATGCGCTTCGATCACTAGTGCACCCGATTTCCGCTTCCACTCTCTCGCCGGCCAGAGCCCGCGCCGGAGGCGCAATGTTTGTTAGCCCCGCGCTTCAGCGCGGGGAACAGTACACAATTGTAGAATGGGAGTCCCGTAGGGACGGCGCAATATGGCGCACACGTACGCAAGCATTTTCATCCATTGTGTCTTCAGCACCAAGGATCGCGCCCCCCGCATCCCGGCGGAACGTGCCCTCGAACTCTATGCCTACCTGTCCGGCATCGCGCGCAGCGAGGGATTCTCGCTCATCACCGCCGGCGGAACGGCCAACCACGTCCATTTGCTGATCGCCTTACCCGCGGCCTATGCGCTTGCCCGCGCCGCGCAGAAGCTCAAGGGCAGTTCCTCCCGGTGGATGGGACAAGACTTTTCCTGGCAGGAAGGTTACGGCGCGTTCAGCGTGAGTCCATCGCATGTGCCGGTCGTGAAGAGGTACATTCAAAATCAGGAGACGCATCACTGCAAACGCAACTTCGAAGAGGAATTTGTTGCCCTTCTGCACAATTGTGGAATCGAGTTCGACGAGCGTTACGTCTTCGGGCAAAATGGAAATCGCGTCGTCCCTATGGGACTCGATTTGATCTTGATTGCACTAGACCCCACGCTGAAGCGCGGGGCTAACAAACGTTGCGCCTCCGGCGCGAAGATATCAAGCCAGGACAAACCTGCGCTGGAACAGGAAGAAGGAAATGAATCTCACCATCGCACTCACCGGCGCCTCCGGCGCAGTCTTCTGCCGTGAACTCCTCTGCGCCCTTGAAGCCGACGCCCGCGTGGCCCGCGTTCACTTTGTCGCCTCAGAAAACGCCCTCCGCGTCCTTGCCGAAGAAATGGGCCTTTCCGGGCGAACCGACCTCGTCGAAAAACTGCTCGGCACAGCGCCCGTCAAAACTGTGCAATACTCCGACGCCAACATCGGCGCAGCCATCGCCAGCGGCAGCCGCCCCTCCAACGGCATGATCGTGCTGCCCTGTTCCATGGGAACCCTGGCCGCCATCGCCAACGGTCTCGCCAACACACTCATCTCTCGCGCCGCCGACGTCACCCTCAAGGAGCGCCGCCCCCTGCTGCTCTGCGTCCGCGAAACCCCCTTCAATCGAATCCATCTGCGCAACATGATCCTTGCCGCCGAAGCCGGAGCGGTAATCTTCCCGGTCATTCCCGCCTTCTACAACAAGCCCATCGACTCATCCGAGATGGCGCGCCAATTTGTCTGCCGCGTCCTGGCCCACATCGGCTTGCCCCAGCCGGGAGCCTACGTCTGGAAAGCAGAAGAGTAGCGTTCAGCACACCCCCAGTTTCAAGCCCCGTCGCGCTTAGGCCGGGTAGTGAATTGTGTGCTTTCCCGGCGCCAGCTCCACCTCGATAAAGCTCCCGTTCGTCCGTGCCTTTCCTGGCTGCCCGCCGATCAAGACTTTTTCCTTCCCGGGCACTTTATAGAGTCGCAGCGTCGTCCTGGTGTCCGGTGGAGTCGAGCACGCGATCGACAACTCACCGGCCGTATTCTTTGACCAGTCCATCTCCACCGGGCCAAACTCGGTCACAGCGACCCCGCGAGCCGAATCGAGATCGGCGCAGCGCGGCTCCACAACAATCGAGCGATCGCTCACCGGCCCCACCCTCCGAGCGCCCAGAACAAACGCGGTAAGGAAATAGCCAGGAACCATCCCATAGATGTGAGCCTTCGACCCTCCGGTGTTGCTCAGACCCTCCCACGTAGTTTGCCAGGGTGAATCCACATGCCCCTTCCATCCAGCCCTCATGCGCCCCAGCACTTCGAGATCCTGAGCCGTGTCGTCCATGCGATACAAGGCATTGAAAAGGTAGTAGTGCGACATGGGACCCTTGACGTCGTCCAGATGAGCCAGAACCCATTTCCTGACCGAACCGAGCCGCTCCGCCGGCGCAATCCCGCAATAAAGCGCGAAAAGGGCAGCCTGAACTGTCGGTTGATAACGTCCATCCACAATAGGCCCCGAAAACATGCGTCCATTCAATTGTTCGCTGGTCTTGGACCCCGGACCGAACAGCGCGCTGTCGTAAACTCCCTCTCTCTCGTTCCACAACAGGGCATTGAAGTCAGCGCGCAGGCGTACCGCGCTGGTCGCGAAAGCCTTGCTTCCGGCAGCCTCTCCAATTCTGCCGCCCAGGTAAGCCGCGTCGCAAAGCGCCCGGTAAACCAGCGCATTCAGGCCGGCCCCCTCGCACACCTGGTAGCGCAGGGGATTATCCCACACCTCCCACTCGCGCGCTTGCACCAGTCCACGCCCAGTGCGCCGGTCCAGAAACCACTGCATCAGCCGAATAAGCGTGGGCCATAACTCCTTCACCAGATGCTGGTCGTCCGAGCTGTCAAAGTACTCTCGCAGCAGAATGATCCAGTCGCACGAGCGGTCCTCCATGATGGCGTGGATATCCCATCGTTCCGAGCAGCTATGCGCCTTGATCTGTCCATCCGCTTGTTGCGTCAATGCGATTCTGCGCAGCAGAGCCTTCAGCAGCCGGCTGTCGCCCCAATGCTCTTTGCCTTCTTCGCCGGGCCCGCGCATCATCACCCGCGTGCAGTCGAAGGCGGGCGGACTGTCGTCGGTCCACTCAACCCGCTCGCGATCCGCGCAATCCACGTACGAGTCTTCACTCATCAACTCCAGCGACCTTGCGCAGATCTTCCACAACTGGCTAAGCATCGCATCGCTGCATTCGAATGCGCCCACGCGCTCAAACGGATAGCGAACCTCCACCGCCTCTGCCCGCTTTACCGTGACGCGCCCCGAGTTCAGGCGAACAGAAAGCCGGTTGAAGGCAAACGTGTCTCCACCGCTGTAGCGCTGCAGGCCGTCCTTCGCGACATAAGTGTTCTTGCCGCTCTTTGTGCCTTCCGGCAGGAGATAAGCGATCTCGATTTCGCTTCCTTCGTCCGCATCCAGATCCAGGTTGTGATAACCCTGGATGATCTCTGGCAAATCGAGCGCATTTTCCTTTCCTGGCTCTAAAACGATGGGCCATAGCCTCCCGCCGCTCCACTCTCTGGGCTTCTCCATTTGCAGCGGAATCGTGCTCGGCCAGACGGGGAAGAACTCCGGCCCTCCAACAAGTATCGAGTTCGGCCATCCGGCAGCAGAAAAGGCTGGACTGGTCAGGTCGAAGCCTTGGCGTGCGTCGATGTGCTCTTCGATCGATGCCCATGCTCGATCTCGCCGGCCGAAAGAGAGCTCAGGCTGCGATTGCCAGCTTTCGTCCGTGGCGATGCTCTTCGCCGCCGCTCCCTGCCCAAGACGCACTACTGCGGCAAAACCCGGTTCGTGGCGCATGATCCGGCCTGTTGGAGCGTCGCGATGCACCAGAACGGCGATGACGTTTTTGCCTGTCTTGAGCTCTGCGGCGATCTCCCGCGTATCGTACTCCGGGCGCTGGTTCTGGAACCGGCTCGGACCGCGCCCGCAATAGACTCCGTTGATGTAGAGCCGGTAGCGCGTGTAACAGAACAGCCGAATAGATGCATGGGAGGGAACGGCATCGAGCGAAAACTCCCTGGCAAACACTGCATGAAGGTCAGGTGTCTCATCCGGCTGTCGCTCATTCGACGAGGAGGCAATCTTCGCAGCCGGGCCATTTGCTTTGAGCGGCAACGCAACGGACACCGGCGACCAGATCATCTGCGCCGTGAGCTTCTCGCTCTCCGGGGTCCCGGCCAATGCGCTGGCATGGCCTGACATGAATGCCACTGTGGGCAGGGAAGCTGTAATGCCGGCAACAAGGCTACTCTTGAGAAAATCGCGCCTTTTCAAATCGGAACCTCTTCCTGGGCGCATGGAGTCATGTCCAACCCCAGCTCCTTAAGGAATCCGCAGTCTGATGAGAGTCACTCATCTTCTGCGTTCACATCTTCTCCTATACGGGCCTTCCTGGCGAGCACTCGGCGCCGGCAGGCATAGGGAGTTGTCTTTCTGACAACGCCGTGATTTGACTTTTTCGGCCGCGGACCGCGATACTTCCCATAATGCCGAACTCAAGGAAATGCGGAATTGCGGTCATGGTCATGTGTATGTGTATGCCATGCGGACCCCTCCGCGCGGCTCTTGAACGGCAAATGCGCTAGGTGCGACCGATTCTTGAAGTCAAGCGGCCCGGGTCCTGAACAGGATGCGGGCCGTTTTAGTTTCCGGGGCGGCTCATACACATTCCCCGCCGCACCCCGCAGTCAAACCAATCGAACCTGAAGGAGTTCACAATGTCCGAACAGAAGCCGCAGTTTGCTACCCTTGCCGTCCATGCCGGCCAGTCGCCTGACCCCACGACGGGCGCGTGCGCTGTGCCCATCTACCAGACCGCGTCGTACGTGTTTCAGGATGCGGCCCACGCCGGAAGGCTCTTTGCGCTCAAGGAGTTTGGCAACATCTACACCCGCATCATGAACCCCACCACGGATGTCTTTGAAAAACGCGTGGCGGCTCTCGAAGGCGGCGTTGCGGGCCTCGCTACGGCCTCCGGCATGGCTGCGGAAACCCTGGCCCTCACTACTCTGGCTTCAGCCGGAGACGAGATCGTCTCCACCACCTCGCTCTACGGCGGCACCTACACTCTGCTTCGCTACACCTTTGCGCGGCTTGGCGTCACGGTGCGCTTCGTTGACCCGGACGACTACGACGGCCTGCGTGCGGCCATCAACAGCAAAACCCGCGCCGTCTACGCCGAGACCCTGGGCAATCCCAAACTCGACGTGCTGGACATCGAGAAGTTCGCCTCCATCGCCCACGAGCACGGCCTTCCCCTGGTCATTGACAACACCGCATCTTCCCCTGCGCTGCTTCGACCCATCGAGTGGGGCGCGGACATCGTCATCAATTCAGCCACCAAGTTCCTCGGCGGCCATGGAACCACCATCGGCGGCATCATCGTAGACTCGGGCAAATTTGACTGGGCTGCCTCTGGGCGCTTCGCCAACTTCACTGAGCCCGACCCCTCCTACCACGGTCTCTCCTATTCTGAGGCGTTCGGCCCCCTGGCTTTCATCCTCAAGGCCCGCGTGCAGGGTCTGCGCGATACCGGTGCGGCACTCTCGCCTCACAGCGCCTTCCTCCTGTTGCAAGGCATCGAGACACTTCACCTGCGCATGGAGCGCCACTCAGAAAACGCTCTGTCCGTCGCCAAGCACCTTGAACAGCATCAGGGCGTCGAATGGGTCAACTATCCGGGGTTGGAGTCCAGTCCCTACCACGCCTTGGCGTCCAAGTACCTGCCCACCGGGCAGAGTGCTCTGGTCACCTTCGGCATCAAGGGTGGATTTGAAGCGGGAAAGAAGCTCATTGACGGGCTCAAGCTCTTCTCCCTGCTCGCCAACATCGGCGACGCCAAGTCCCTGGTCATTCACCCTGCCTCAACCACCCACCAGCAGCTTTCCCTCGAGGAGCAGGCCGGAACCGGCGTTACGCCTGAACTGGTGCGCCTTTCCGTGGGTATCGAGGACATTCGCGACATTATCGCCGACCTCGATCAGGCCATCGAAGCTGCCAACGGTCATGCCTTCACCGGCACAACTACCTGTATTGCTGCACAATAAAAGTAATGACGGAAACCCGCAGCGGGACCAGCATCGATCAAAGCGCGGCGCCAGCAGGATCCAAAACCCTGGCGCCTACGTACGAAGGCGACTTTGTGCTCGACGAGCACTTGTTGCTGGAGTGCGGCCGGACGTTGGCCAATCCCACGCTGCATTACGCCGTATACGGCCGACTCAATGCCGCCCGTGACAACGCTGTGCTCATTTGTCACGCGCTCACCGGTTCCGCCCTGGTCAATTCCTGGTGGCCTGAGATCTTCGCCCCCGATGCGGTCTTGTCCTTAGAGCATGACTTCGTAATCTGCATCAACCTGT
>Ga0114951_10002120_pt1 | contig 23015 bp, 14 predicted proteins | sample AM7aDNAmetaG_FD_88677 | JGI IMG/M metagenome (GOLD analysis project Ga0114951, IMG submission 88677) | Freshwater microbial communities from Finland to study Microbial Dark Matter (Phase II) - AM7a DNA metaG | ecosystem: Environmental > Aquatic > Freshwater > Lake | place: Finland: Lake Alinen... | reverse complement strand
GCTGCAACTGCCTGATTAAATGAAGAATGAACCCTTCCTGTACGTTCAGAAATTAACTTGGGTAAAGCATCTATATAGGTTGACTGTAATTTTGTAAGTGACCTGTAATCCAGTATTCTAGGAACTATCTCATGCTTGGAAACCAACTTTGACAGCACTTCTTCTCCTGTTGAATATTGTTTTGTTTTTGTTAGTTTTGCTTTTTGTACTATTTGCAATTTATTAAACAATATGTCTCCTAATTGTTTTGGGGATGAAATGTTAAATGTTTCACCTGCAAGGTTATAGATCTCCTTTTCTATATTTTTAATATCAATATTGATTACTTGTGAAATTTCTTTAAGTATGACTGTATCTATTTTCACACCTTCCATTTCCATCGAAGAAAGTACTTTTACCAGAGGCATCTCTACTTCAAAGAAAAGCTTTGTAAGATTGTTGCTTTTTAATTGAGGTTCAAATAATATTTTTAGCTGCAGGGTAATATCAGCATCTTCACAGGCATAATCTTTTAAAACATCAATATCAACAGAATCCATTGTCAGTTGATTTTTACCTTTTTTACCTATTAGGCTTTCGATGGGCACTGTTTTGTAATTTAAATAGGCTTCGGCCAGATAGTCCATACCATGTCGCATATCGGGTTCCAGCAAATAATGAGCAATCATTGTATCAAACAACGGTCCCTTAACATCAATATCATAGTTTTTAAGCATTGATATATCGAACTTAAGGTTGTGTCCTATTTTCTGAATGGTCTTATCTTCAAATAACGGTTGAAATTTTTTAAGCACATCAACGGCAACACCATAATTTTGAGGCAGTGCCAGGAAAAAGGCTTCGTGTGGCTTAACAGAGAAGGCTATACCCACAAGCTCAGATTTTGTAATCTCAAGTCCTGTCGTTTCTGTATCAAAACAAAACGATTTTGAGCTTTTAAGCACTTTTAATAAATCGTTAACCTCTTCAGATGTAGAAACAAGTGAATAAATTTTAGGTAATGAGGTAATATTGGTCTTTTCTATACTATTTTCGTTATTACCTGGTATATCAATACCTGAGAAGAGGTCTGATTGAGTGGTTACGAGGTTAGGCTTTTCTGAAAGAAGTTCTGATTGAGCAGTTGATATCTTGGGATTTTCTGAAAATGATTCAGGTTTAGAATTGTCAAACACTCTCTTAGCTAAAGCTCTAAATTCCAATTCGTTAAATAATTCAAGTAATTCTTTTTTATTGTAGGTAGAATATTCAAACGACATTTCATCGAAATTTACAGGCACTTCTGTAGTGATGATACCTAATCTTTTTGAAAGCAGTGCCTGATCTGAAAAGTTCTTAATTTTTTCTCTTATTTTCAAATTTTCTACTTGTTCTATATGAGCAATTAAGTTTTCGAGGGAACCGAATTGTTTGATTAGTTTCTTTGCCCACACTTCACCAATGCCAGGCACGCCGGGTATATTATCAGAAGCGTCACCCCATAAACCAATCAAATCGGTCAGTTGCATAGGGTTATCAATTTCAAATCGTGAACAAACCTCCTTGACGCCCCATTTTTCATAGGGCTTAGGTCCTTTAGAAGGTTTGAAAATGAAGATATTATCGCTTACCAATTGACCAAAGTCCTTATCTGGTGTAACCATATAAACCTGGAAGCCCTCTTTCTCAGCCTGCTTAGCCAGGGTGCCAATAACATCATCGGCTTCAAATCCTTCTTTGAATATAAGAGGTATGTTAAAGGCTTCAATAATTTTTTTTATATAGGGTATGGCCAAAGAAAGGTCTTCAGGCATTTTTTCGCGTTGGGCTTTGTAAGGTGTATATTCAATATGTCTGAAAGTAGGTGCCGACATATCAAAAGCAACAGCTATATGAGAAGGGTTCTCGTTTTTTAATAAATCAATCAAACTCAATGTAAAACCAAAAATAGCACTGGTATTCAATTTCTGTGAGTTATAACGAGGGTTTTTGCTGAATGCAAAAAATGCTCTGTATATCATTGCCATAGCATCTACCAAAAAAAGCCTTTTATCTTCCATATTGTTTTTATTTATTAAATCGTTTTTATACTCTTTTCATTTCCCAACCTTGGTAAGTGATAACCTTTGCTCTGCCGATTCTGTTTGTTTTTTCATTTCCTTTCTAAGATTCTGAACCATCTCACCGGTGTCTTCAATGATGAATAGCTTGCCGCTTCTGCTCTGAGTTTGCAATTTGTTAAATGGTTCAGATTGGGCGAGCAACTGAAGTGTCTCTACACCAAAAGGAGCAGAACACTGAAAGATTTCGGGAATCTGATAGTATTTATTTATTATTTCTGATGTGATTTTCATGTTGTCAATGAGTAACACCTTTTGCCCGTCGGCAAGGTAATATATAACCCTTATGTAACATTCTTTGTTTGTTTTTACGAAAAGGTTCAATATATCATCTTTTTCAAAAATAAGGTTATCATTGCCTTTATTTGTAATAATATCAATTTTGAGGTCAGGAGATGGCATGACTTCTTCTTTTAAAAAAATATTTTCATTAGCAAGGGCCAGTGTAAAATTATCCGGCTTATAACTTAAACTCTGCTTTTCGAGTTCTGTCTTGGATAACCATACTGTTTCCATGGCAATAGTATTATTCCCCTTACATACTTTAGCAACAATTTTTAATGACTTACCTGTGTCCTGGTAAGTCCCTTTAAGAATGTACTCCTCTGCTTTTTTTGAGTCGTCAAGCATTATGTTTTGTGTTCTTGAAGAAATAGATATAAGTTTATCGTTAATTAGTTTAGCTTCCACTGCTAAAGTAAAATAATTTGAGAAGACACTGCACATCTTTTTATCTTCAAAGGTAAAGTTGGTTATTCTTACCGGCTCTTTGACACCGGCAAGCGAAGCCTCTAAATCCTGTGCAATGATAGCTGCTGCATCATCTATTTTTTGTAATAACTGTTGACTTCTTCCAATAAAAGAGTTAAGAAAAAATAGTATTAAAAAAATATTCTTAATCATATTATCTCAAATGACTGTAACATATCTGACTCAAATTGTCAGTTTATAAAATTAAGAAAATATATTAAAGAATTAATACAAATTGCCTTTGTCTGATTAATAAATAAGCAATTTTTTAGTCAGGGCGCCAATTCTTATAAGGTAAATTCCTGATTTAAATGCAGACACATCAAAAACCGCGGGGAATGATTTTTCTTCATTAAGAAGAACTTTACCTGTTATGTCCATAATTTGTACAAATTGTTTACTTGTTACATTATAGGAAATATTTAACAGATGGTGGGCAGGATTAGGTATGATATTGAAACTGTTTTGAACAGATTCTAAAGAGGAGGTATTAGTATAGTCAGATAAATAATAATATTCATGTTCGGCACGTTCGGGAGCAAAGATAGCAGCATTTGAATTTTCAGCATAAATGTAAAACTGGCTGTTGGCCGAGTCAGCCTGAACAGCAATACCATAAATATTGTCACCGGCAGCTCCATCATTATGATTACCATCATCGTACATGGCAAACATTTTAAATTTCTTATATTCATTCGATCTGAAACCCAGATACACACCATTAGTATTGCAATTACTTACCTGAACAGTGAAATATGCAGTTGTAGTTGGGTATGAATAGGCAGAAGTAATATTTGAAATTTCCGGAGTGGTTGCAGTAAATTCCGGTAGAGCCTGAAGGTAGCTTATACGGGCTGACATCAGATTAGTAATGCCCGGTACAATATAATTTCCTAAGGATATGTCAGTAGTCATAGAATTCTGGAACTGAGTATAAGAAAAAAACTTATTAGTATCTGACTGAACAGCAGTGTCAATAACAGATTGTATTTGGTTAGAAAAGTTTATATATGCGTTGTTAGCAAACATTTCATTGAGCATGGTACGCATATGTGCCATATATTTTCTCTTGTACTTGGCATTTTGCATTACAATGTTGATAAGTGGCCAATATGGATCATTAGCATGAAAGTTAATAGGGAAATTTTTCATATTGGCGATAGATAATGTACCCATACTCGTATTTGAGCTGCCGGCAAATGGGAACCCCCCAAAAGACATGTTAAGGTCCCATACGATAGGGTTAAAAATGCCCTCATTATCTTTAAAGAGATAATAGTTTTGAGCAAATAAACCAGAGTAGCTGTCTAAATTTATCAGTAGATTGTTGAAGGCTAGCATCCAGAGGACTCTATCCATATCAATATGTGAAGAAACAAAAGACTGACTGTCGGTAACAATTTTGCATAATTCAACCAGGTCTTTCCATCCATAATCAGATTTAATTTCATAAAAACTAAAATATGCCGAACTGTCTGCCGAGATATATTTTAAGTCGCTCTTAACAGAAGGACCGGGTGTAGATGGAGGGTTACATTTAACTAATGTATTACTCTTCAGGCTAAAAAAGCTTCTTGCACAAAAATTATTACTTATGTCTTCTATATTTGAATAAAGCCCTATGGGATTGCTGTTGATATAAACCTGTGCAAAATTAGCTCTGGGGCAAAACATATAGTTGTGAAGTATTTTATATGCTAAAACTTCTCTTATCATAGACGGGTCCTGATATTCGTTGCTAAGTTTAATATCAGTATTATCCTGATAAAGTTGGCTTACATATTTATCTATCTTAATATGGAGTGGGTTCTTTGTATAATAGGGTTCATAAGAGCTGGTGCCTTTATACTTAACACCGACTTTTGAAAGCGTAGTTCCGTTTATTCTTACGGAATCAGCCATTAAAAACCCTTGTGTGGTTGCTTTAAGAGTATCAAGTTGACTATTCCAATCGCTTTGTGAGAAAAATATTTCAATTTTTTGTATTGTATCTAAAGCATAAAATGATTGCTGAGAATAAATGTATTTATTTGTAATGAATACTAATATCAAACATAATAGCAGAAAGTATTTTCTCATATTATTTATTGCACAATATATTTAAAGGTAGATTGTCTTTTGTTTAAAGAATTAGTAACAAAGATAAAATAAATTCCCGTTTTAAGATTGTCAACTGTCAAAGAGGGGCTTGTATAATCTTCATAGGAGTATATGAGAGCTCCTTTTGCATCATTTATTGCAATATGGTTATGTTGCTCGTTTAAGTATATTGTAGCGTTGCCTCTAGACGGGTTGGGGTAAATACCGGCAACTTGTTTTTCAATATTTTCTATACCGGCAATACAGGCACTACAGCTTGAAAAACAAACAGTAGTTAAAATAGTATCTTTTGTAACTGAATTTGTCCTGTCGTTATTGGTTGCACATCCTGTGGGTACAGTTTCAGCATCGCTGGTATTGTATCCGTTGGCGAATTTATATTCGTAATTGCCAATGGGCATATACTGAATAATTTCATAGATATTGCTCCCAAAGCTGTAAAGAGCAGCTCTTTTATAATCCCATGTGTTGTAACTACCAGCCATATATTCACCATGAGCAGAAACTGTTTCATTACTCATGTCAACTAAAAAACGGACTAACTTTTTCCCTGTCGGCGTATTCCCTCCAAAAAGAATTGCTCCAGCAAAAGAGGTATCGTTAGCTAATGAGTCAACATAAATCCAGCGGTTATCGTTAAAGTCGTATCCAACACGGGATTCAATGGGTATAAATTCAGATTCGTAAAACAAATTACCATTAATAAAACGGTACTCATATTTATGAAACGCTGGAATGTCAACAATTATACTGTAAATATTTGTGGTTCCTTCTTGTAACATTGTGCAAGCAGCCGGGTCCCAATCTACTGAACTATAACCTCCTATAACCTGAAAATCACCGGCAACATGAATGCCGTTAATACTAACACTATCAGCTAGTTGGGTCATATCAACAGAAAACTTTACTTTCTTTGCAAAAATGGATGTGCTTAAAAGCATTATTATGGCAACAAAAAAAACTTTTTTCATAGGGTTGTTATTTAATTAGAGATATTTTTTTAATTATTTTTTCTTTATTTTCAAAAGTAAAAACAACAAAGTAAAGTCCTGTTTCATAATCTTTTAAATCTATTAACTTTATATTGGATTTATTTAATATCATTTTACCAAGTGCATTATATACTTCAACCTGATAGTTAATGTTATTTGAAGGTAATGTTATGTTAAAGATGTTTGATGAAGGATTGGGATAAATTTCTAAAACATTACTTGTTTCATAAATATTTTTAACAGCAGTTGGTATATAAGTGAAATGATATCCTAAAGAGTATTCATAAACGCACCCGTTGCTGTCTGTAGTTCTCACCAGGTAAATAGCTGTTTCTGTAGGTGTATACGTTTGAGAAGTTTCACCACTGATGAGTTGTCCGTTTTTATACCATTGATAAGTAGTTGCAGCAGATGATGTTAAGACGCCAAGACTCTCAGTTATTGTTGGAATAGCAGGAGCAGGATTATTGATATAACAATTACTATAACGGAAAGCTTTAGGTACACTGCCTGAAAATGTTTTAGACCAAATTGAGGTACCACTTGGGTTAGTTTCATATATTATTCCTGATGTAGCAATACAAACGAGCATGTTGCCATTAGGCAGTTGCTGAGAGTTTCCCATATCTTGTGCATGCCCGTTGCAGGCATGGCGGGCAGTGTAAGTTGAAGGTGTATAAGCAGAGCCAAGAGTTAAATCATAATTATAACCGTTAACAGGTGGAATAATCTGATCAATAGATGATTTGGTCTGAGAGACACCATTATTATTAAAATAAACTAATCGTCCTGCATTTGGCGAGCCTTCGGGTATCCAGTGTGCGTCATGGACAACGTTCATCACCGTTGTACCGGTAGCTCCGTAAGCAGCCGGATTTCCCCATCTGTAAAGGAAGTCGCCACCTTTACCAGAGTTGCCACCGCTATGCGAAGCAGCTTCAGCAGTTGTTGTGCTGTGGTCGATAACATAGATTTCATTAAGATTATGAGAGCTTACTGTAATCTGATCTAAGATAGGATTGTAGCCGACACCATTCATGTGCATCCAGTCCTTTTGTGTATTATAGTTAATATTAAGCAACTGAGGATTGTTTACAATTGATGTAACGTAATTGGCACCTGAAGAATTTGTACTCTGGCAAAGGTGGTCCCATACATGCCACTCCCAGACAACAGTACCGGTAGTTGCTCCTGTAGGTTGTACCTCAACAATTTTATCGGGCCACATATCTCCACTGTAACTACTGCAACCAGCAGCAGTTACTTCTGTAGAAGTTTTTAACTCATAAGCAATAAGGAGCACATTCCCATTAGGCAAAGGGCATATATCGTGATGCGTACAATATTGAGTAGTTGAATAAACAAAGTCCCAGAGAACAGTACCACTGTAATCAACTTTCATTACTTCTCCGCAAATAGGGCCCCCATTAAAAGAATTACCTGTTCTGGCAACTGTGCGCCACAGAGTTCCTCCCGGCATCAGATAACTTGAGTAACCGGTCTTCTTCCCTGATGCATGAGTCCATGTTTTAAATGTTGTGCCATTGGTGTCAACTAATAATGTCGTTAACTGATTCTGAGTGGCAACCAATGTGTAACCAGCGTATTGTTGAGCTTTTACGAAAGATGACACCAATAAACAAAATGCAATAACTGTGATTGTCTTTCTCATAAAATAAATGTTTAATAAATATTAATAATCAAATATATTTTATTCTTTCTTAAATTTTGACTTAATTGAGGTAAATTAAAATTATATATAGGTAATAGGGAAATTATTGTTTGATTAAACCGTCCAGTACATCCTTATAGTTAACACCTATAGGCAATTCTGTACCTGCAATAAAAACTTTATTTTTTCTTAAGTGGTCAATTTTCTTTACAGGGATAATAAAAGAACGATGAATACGTACAAATTCATGAGGGGGTAGTTTTTCAAGAATATTTTTCATGGTTATCCTTGTAACGACAGGATTCTGGCCTGAAATATGAATTTTAATGTAATCATCTAATCCTTCTATATATTGAATTTCATCATATACTACTTTAACCAGGCTGTAATTAGCTCTGACATAAAAACATGTGGGGTCCTGAAAATTGGACTGTGACTGTGAAGAAAAGATTTTTTCTGCTTTTTGTATGGCTTGTAAAAAACGCTCAAAAGTAAAAGGTTTAAGCAGAAAATCAACAGCATTCAGATTAAAACCTGCAACAGCATACTCACTATATGCCGTTGTGAAAATTATCAGCGTCTTTTGTTCTGACTTCTTTAAAAATTCAATACCGGAAACCGAGGGCATTTGTATGTCGAGAAACAGTAAATCAACAGGAAAAGTTGACATGTAGTACAACGCTTCTTTAGGCTGTGTGAAGGTTTTCTGTAAACTGATAATGTCTGTTTTTTTTGAGAATTTCTCAATTATTTTTAAAGCAGGAGGCTCATCATCAATGGCAATAGCTTTAATCATTTTAATTCAATTTTTAATTCAGTAATATAAGTTGATGCATCTTCAGTAATGATAAGACTGTATTTTGCAGGATACAAGCTTTCGAGACGCTTCTTAGTGTTTTTTAAACCTAATTTGTTCTGATTATCTTCAGAAACTTTTATAGTTAATTTTCTATTGAAAGTTCTCAAATAAAGCTGGTTGTTTTTAATGTCAATCGAAATTTCAATAACAGAAACTTCTTCAGGGCTTACACCATATTTGAAAGTATTTTCAACAAAAGGAATTAATATCAAAGGGGCAATTTTCAAATTGTTTAAATTGCCAGTAATTGTAAAAGACAGATTAACAGTATTTTCCAGTCTGAATTTCTGAAGGTCAACATAATCCTGAATATAATTAATTTCTTTCTCTAAGGGTACAAAATCAAGGCTGGCTTCGTTAATGATATACCGCATTATACCTGATAGCTTAACCACAGCATCAGCTGTTAAATCAGATTTTTCAAGAGCCAGTGAATAGATGCTGTTTAAACTGTTAAAAAGAAAATGAGGGTTTATCTGTGCTTTTAAGTAGGACAACTCGGCTATTGTTCTCTCTTTTTCTGTCCTCTTCAATAACGTATTGAATCTAAGCATTAAAGAAAATATCAAAACCATCAGAAACTGAATAAATTGAGGTCCGATTTCAATAAACCGTGGCATTGGCGGCGGTGGGTGATGCATCATATTTTGCGGCATATCAGGTGGTGCTCCTGGACCTGGGCCAAAGTGCATTTGAGGAAACCCGAAAATAAGCTGGGGTAAAAATGTAATTATTATATAAAGCAATATTATTACAATAGAATAGATTAAATATTTTTTACTGAAAAACAATCTGGGAATCAGTAAAAAATAGTTTAAATAAAAAAATCCTAATAATAAAAAATAACCTATAAAATCCCTGCGAAATGGATTGATAAGAAATAAATCTGATGACTTGCTAAAATCTGGAGAAAAGATGATAGGCAACGACAAAAATATAAGGCTGCCAATAATATGAAAAAATAAATTGTTTTTTCTTGTAATTACCATATGTACAGTTTCTTATGTAAAAGTGATATTTTTTTGTGTAAATGTAAATAATATGAGGTGAAATTTGTTTTTTTGTACGTGAATAAATTATTGAATTAAAATAGCCGGAATAAGTATATTCCCTCTTATACTGCATTGAGAAGTTCTTTTTATTAGTCTCTATGTTCTCTGCTTTTGCAAATTTCAATATATTCATCTATATATTCGTGCAGTACTTCTATTTTATTTATTTAATAAATATCTCCTTTTTAGATTTGTGTTTTACAACTAAATAATTATAAAGGAGGTAAAATTGTTTTCACAGTTTTCATTAGTCAGAGGTCTTTTCTTTCTAAATTTTCTTATGTGCTTTTCAATAGGAAATCTTTTGGCTCAGAAAGAATATACATTTAATGCTCAGGGCAGTGATTGCCATTTTAAATATTTATGTTATAATTCTGATAATGGACATAGCATTGCTAAACAACCAGTAATATTGGAACTGTGTAAAGAAGGAGTAACCCCTCTTCAAGCATTTAAAAGCGATATTTTGAAAAACATGCCTCAGTTTTTAAATTATTACTTTGTATATGTCCCTAATCTGAGTGGCGATGCAAAAAACAAACTGGGCTGTCTGAGTGCTTTAGCTAATCTTATGTCGTTCAATTTTTCTGAAAGTCGCTCTAATTTATTTCTACAGATAAATGATAGCTTTATAACCAGTTCCGACATCTCAGCCAGTGGGCTTACATTTGTCTTTAAAAGTATAAGGTTAAATGATGTCAAAGCAGATAGTACTAAATTAACAACAACAAATGATGTAACAGTAGATTTTAAGGCTACCCCAGAAGAGGAACTTAAAAAAGAAGAAGAGTTGTTAGGTACTTATTACATTGAAGAAGACAATAAGGAGAGTACGCAGACAGTATTAGAAAAAGCTAAAAAGGTTTATTTTGGTCCTCCGCAAACATTTAATTTTACACTTACAGGGATTATTCGTGATAAATCAACCGGTGAAGCATTGCCATTTGCTACAGTACAGATAAAAGGTACAAACGTTGGTGTTTCAACAAACGCAGATGGTTACTTTACATTTTTAAAAGTACCAACCGATACAAGTGTATTAATAGCACATTATGTGGGTTACGAAAAAACTGAAATCTTTCTTACGCCCTTTGCACCTAAAAGAAATTTGTCGGTAGAAATAAATCCATCTATTCAGGTTTTGAAAACTGTTACTGTTACTGGAAATAGAGAAGACGCTGTTTTTTCGAGCAAAACTGATATAGCAACAATAAAGATATCTCCTAAAAAACTAGAACAATTACCTAATATAGGTGAAAAAGACATCATGCGTTCCTTTCAGTTGATGCCGGGTGTTAGTGCCTCTAATGAGTCTTCATCCGGACTCTATGTGCGTGGTGGTACACCAGACCAGAATCTAGTTCTATACGATGGATTTACAGTTTATCATGTGGACCATTTGTATGGTTTCTTTAGTGCATTTAATGCTAATGCGTTAAAAGATGTTCAATTATATAAAGGGGGATTTGAATCGCGATTTGGGGGGCGGCTGTCAAGTGTTACTGAAATAACTGGTAAAGACGGTAATCAGAAAAAGTTCAATATGGGAGTTGACCTGAGTTTATTGTGCTTGAATGCTTTTGTTGAGGTACCAATAGGTCGCAAGTTCTCATCTATTATTGCATATCGCCGGTCGTATAAAGGCTATATATATAATAAAATATTTGGGAAGTTTAATAAAAGTACATCTACTTCAGATCAACCTCTGGGCAATGGTCCTGGTGGCAGGCAATTGCAGAGCACTACAATAACTTCATTTTTTTATGACCTCAATGGTAAGTTTACTTATCGTCCTACTGATAAAGATATAATTTCATTAAGCATTTTTAATGGTACTGATAAACTTGACAACAGTTCTTCTACTCAAGCTTCTTCCTTCGGAGCATCAAATTCAGATTTAAATATGAGCTCTACCGATCTGACAAAATATGGCAATATTGGAAGTAGTTTAAAATGGTCGCGAAAATGGAACGAAAAACTTTATGGCAATACAATAATTAGTTATTCTAACTACTACAGTGATAGAAATCGCTCACAAAGTAGAACCATGACCAGCCCGAGTGGTGAAACAACAACCAGAAGTGATGGCATATTTGAAAATAATGATTTAAAAGATTACAGCTTTAAAACAGATTATGAATGGGATTTATTTAGTTCAAGCCAGCTCCAGTTCGGTGGCTTTGGAACATATTTTAACATTAATTACTCTTATGCTCAGAATGATACATCTACGATACTTAAACGATTAAACAAAGCTGTGTTAGCCGGAGGTTATATTCAAAGCAAAACAAACCTTTTTAATGATAAAGTACAATTTCTTCCTGGCATCAGGACAAGCTACTTTGAGACGACTAAAAAAATCTATTATGAACCCCGCGCAATTGTTACAGTAAACATAATCGATAAGTTAACTCTAAAAGGGGCAACAGGTAAGTACTACCAATTTGCTAATCGTGTAACACGAGAAGACATCATGTCTGGAAGCAAGGAATTCTGGTTGTTATCTGATGGCAATTCGGTTCCTGTAGGTTCATCAATTCATTATATTCTTGGGTTATCTTACGAAACGAATAATTATTTGTTCAGCACTGAAGCCTATTATAAAAGGTTAAACGACCTTACTGAATACTCATTGCGTTTTAATCCAAGTCCAATGGGTGTGAGTTATGATGAAAACTTTTTCAATGGGCGCGGCTATTCACGTGGTATTGAGTTCCTTGCTCAAAAGAAATCAGGAAATTTAAACGGCTGGGTAAGTTATACTTTAGGGCAGGCACGCAACAAATTTGATATTTATTCAGATACCTATTATCCCGCCAATCAGGATGTTACACACGAATTTAAAATAGTTACATTGTATAAATATAAACGCTGGGATTTCTCAGCCACATGGATATTTGCAACAGGACGTCCTTATACAGCACCTTCTGGCGCATATAATATTACATTGCTTGATGAATCAACACAGAATTATTTTACAGTGACCTCAAAAAACGGATTGCGCCTACCTGATTATCATCGTTGCGATATTTCTGCAAATTATAAACTATTAGCCGGTTCAAAAGGAGAAAAGAAAAGAAGAGAAATTGGTTCAATCGGCTTTTCAATATTTAATATTTATAACCGCACAAATGTATGGTACAAACAATTCACTATAGCTGATGGGGAAATCTTAGAAACTAATGTTAACTATCTGGGCATAACACCAAATATTTCACTATCATTAAAAATCAGATAAAATGAGAAAATATAACAAGTTCTTGCTGCTTAATTTATTGATTATCATATTAATAATTAATGGCTGTAAAAAGGAAGAAAACAAAGAATTTACCGATACGCCAATTATTGAATCTTATCTTGAGCCGGGAGGTTATTTAAATGTTACTGTCAGGCGACAGATACCCTTCTCATCAAATGTAGTATATGCTGATGATGATATTAACAACCTTGATATAAAAGTAACCTTTAATAACTCAACATATCAATTAACGCCGTCAGGCAATGGTAAATATATTGACAGCTCAAAAGTTGTTGCAGAAGGGGATAACTACAATCTTTCATTTTCATTCAACTCAAAAAATGTAAAAGCATACACATACATCCCTTCTAAACCGGTAAATATGGCACAATCAGTTACGGAAATTGATATACAGAAAATGGACAGCGCGTCTGGTCCTCCAAATCAAGGTACTATGCCTGATCCTGTTAAGATAACATGGGATAATTTTGATGCATCTTATTATCTTTTGGTTGTTGAGAATATGGAAACCACTCTCATCCCAATACGCAGTTTCGGTGGTAAAGAGCCACCAGGTCACAGGTTTAGAAAGTCTCCAACCAACTTAACGTCGGAAGAAATAAGAGATATGGATTTTCAGTACTATGGCCAACACCGTTTAATACTTTATCATGTGTTACCAGATTATGCTGCATTATATAAAGATAATAGCACCAGCTCACAAAACCTAACCAACCCATCTACCAGTATTACAAATGGTTATGGGATATTCACGGGATTGAATTCAGATACTTTATATCTTAACGTCAAACAGCAATAATATAAAAACACAAGCGATGAATTTTAATCAGAATATAAATATTTTCCCAAATCCTGCCAAAAACCATATTTTTATTAATTTTGAAAATAACTGTAATGGGTATCAAATGAAAATTATCAATACATTAAACCAGATAGTTTATCAGAATACAATTAGTCAAACGCATTATTTTATTTACTGGAATACTTCTTCTGGTAAAGGAGTTTACTTTGTGCAGCTATATAATGTAAAAGGAAATTTAATAGGACTAAAAAAATAATATTATTATAAATTAAATTCATTTATTTAACGAAATATTGCAATTAAATGAACAGAGATAATAAATATGGGATAATAAAAATATTGCTGGCTATGGCTTTCTGTTTATTATTTGCATTATTTACATTTGCGCAAAACACATATAAGATTACGGGTGTAGTAAAAGACAGTAAAGATAAATCACCGCTGATAGGTGCAAACATAGCTTTAAAATTAAAAAATAAATCCGATATTATTGCCGGAACTGTTGCTGATTTACAAGGGGCGTTTACACTGAGAAATATAAAGACAAATACGTATCTGCTTGAAATATCCTATATAGGGTATATAACAGATAGTGTAACTGTTACAATAAATAATTCTGATGTAAAGCTAAAGACAATTTTTCTCGAAACTAATCCTAAATTGCTTAAAACAGTGGAAATAAAATCTGTACAAACCAGAATGGAAATAAAAGGAGACACTGTTCAGTACAATGCAGCTGCTTATAAGACACAACCCGATGCCACTGCTGAAGACCTCGTAAAGAAATTACCGGGTGTTACTACAGATGGCACCACTATGAAGGTAAACGGAGAAGATGTAAAAAAAGTCCTTGTTGACGGTAAGCCCTTTTTTAGTGATGACCCGACAGCAACGCTGAAAAACCTTCCTGCTGATATCGTTGATAATGTACAGATGTTTGATTTTCAAAGTGATCAATCTCGATTTACTGGGTTCAGAGATGGGAATGAAGAAAAAACTATTAACCTCAACACTAAAAAAGGTCTCAATGTAGGACAATTCGGCAAAGTATACGGAGGTTACGGTACTGATGATAAATATAATGCAGGGATGACATTGAACAGCTTTAACGGAAGTCAGAGAATTTCTGTTATCGGGATGTCAAACAATATCAATCAACAGAACTTTAGTATCTCAGATATTATGAGTGTTATGAGTAATTCTGGTTCACAAAGCGGTGGGCCTCCCGGACCCGGCTCTGCCGCTTCCAATTTCTTTAACAGGCAACAAAATGGTATCACCAAGACAAGTGCTTTTGGCATAAATTACAATGATAATTGGGGTAAAAAAATAACTGTTTCAGGAAATTATTTTTACAACAACACTAAAAATTCAACTAATTCAATAATATCAAGAAACTATTTTACCCAGGATAACCTTCAATACAACCAGAACAGCACTTCTCAAAATGATAATACCAATCATAAATTTTATCTGAAATTTGAATACTTTATTGATTCAATTAATAAACTTACTGTTACACCCCGATTAACGCTTCAGGACAATAAAACCAGCAGTATGCTTAATGGGAGCAACACTTTGCCTTTAGTTGAGCAATTGGTAAGCAAAACGAACAACAATACAACATCAAATGCTGATGGTTATAATTTTACCGATGACATTTTGTTTCAACACAAATTCATAAAAAAAGGACGCACTATTTCATTAGGTCTGAATACACAAGCAAACAACCGACTGAGTAACGGAAGCTATTATTCATCGAGCTTGTATGAAGATACTCTCGCAGCTAATACCGTTATTGACAGGGAATATGATTACAGCAGCAAAAATTTAGCTATAAGCAGTAACCTTGCATATACAGAACCTATAGGTAAGAAAATGCAAATAATGATCAACTATAGACCTTCATACAATGAAAATAATTCAGATAAAAAAACTCATAGTATTGACCCTAATGGAGAATATTTAATAACTGATACATTGTTGTCCAACACTTTCAACAATACTTATTTTAGTAATCGTGGGGGACTTAATTTCGGGCTGAATAGTTCAAAAGCCAATTTTAATGTGGGTTCAGACGTTGAGCAGTTGCGATTGAAAGGCAGTCAGACATATCCCGGAACACTTAACGTTGATAAAGTTTTTTATAATATACTGCCATCGGCTTTGTATAATTACAAATTCAGTAAAACATTTAATCTGAATATCAATTTTCGCTCAAGTTCAAAATCTCCTGAAATATCTCAACTGCAAAACAATATCGATGTTACTAATCCATTATTTGTTAAATCCGGGAATCCTTATTTAAGACAAACATTTGAAAATAAGTTAACTGTTAGATTGATGAAACGTATGCCGGAAAAGGAAAGCCACTTTCTTGTGTTTATAACGGCAAGTCAATCAAAGAATTATATAAGTAATGCAACGTATTTAATCAATTCGGATACTACGGTGCAAAATGTTACCCTTAGCAGAGGCAGTCAATTAATAGTTCCTGTCAATCTTAATAATTATTATAATATTAGGAGTTTTGGTGCTTTTGGTTTGCCTCTTAATTTTATTAAAAGCAATCTGAATTTACATGTTGGTTATACTTTTTCGCATACACCTGCTTTGATTAACAATAACCTTAATTATGCCTTCAACAATGTTATAAATGCAGGCATGTATTTAAGCAGTAATATCAGCCAGGCCATTGACTTTTCAATAGCTTATAACGGAAGCTATAATAATGTTTCTAATTCATTACAGAAGCAATCCGACAATACCTATTTTAATCATACAGCTACCTTTAAAGCCAACATCATATTTTTTAATAGAATAGTATTAAATACTGACATCAGCCAATCGTATTATCTGGGATTATCACAGACCTATAATAAGAGTTTCACCCTTTGGAATGCTGCCTTAGGGTATAAATTTCTAAAAAATAAATCATTGGAAGTTAAATTGTCTGTCAGCGATATACTTAATCAGAACACAAGCATAAGTCATACAGTAACAGAAACTTACACAGAAGATAGTAAAGTACAAATTCTTAACAGATATGCACTTCTAACTATTACTTATACATTTAAACATTTTAAAAACGGTGCTACCGGACCTCAGGAAATTAAATTTCCTAAAGGTATGCCTCCTCCGGGTAGTATGCCTCCTGGTGGTATGCCACCGCCTGGAGAAATGCCACCTCCCAGATAATATGAGATTTGATACCGGCAAAATAATACTTCAAAAGTAAATATTAAAGCCATTTTGAAATTAAGGCTTTTTTATTAATTTTGGCTTCTGTGCTTGCTATTATTTCATAAAGGATTTTCAAGGTATTAATATGAGTTTTGTGAATAAGATCGTTTTTTTGATTGGTATATGGGGAGCCTCTATAGGTTTTTGTTCGGGGCAAAATATCCAGATAAAGGTAAAAGATAACGAAAATAAACCACTTTTTGGTGCTGCTGTTCAACTGAAGAACTTGACTGATTCTACAATTGCACAAAAAACCACTGACCAAAACGGAATAGCTGTTTTTGAGGATAAAAGTAATGGCTTACATCAGATAAAAATAAGTTATATAGGCTTCGAAACGTTTGAGAAAACAATAATGCTGAAACCTGAACGCAGACATTTTGATTTTCAGATGAAAGTGGGTTCTGTTGGTCTTGGCGAAGTTACTGTTACCGCCCAACGTCCACTCATCAGGCAGGAAGATGATAAAACGATAATAGACCCCACACCCTTAGCAAGCATCAGCACCAACACACTCGAAGTATTGGAAAGCACACCAGGCTTATACGTTGATCAGGATGGAGGTATATATCTTACAAGTGCCACACCGGCTGTTGTTTATATTAATGGCAGAGAACAGAAAATGAGTAGTCAGGATATAACTACTTTATTGCGTAATCTACCTCCGGAGAGCGTTCAACGTATAGAGGTAATGAGAACACCTTCAACTAAATACGATGCGGCAAGTTCTGGTGGTATTATTAATATTGTACTAAAAAAAGGCGTTAAATTAGGACGCTTTGGTACTGTGAATGCCGGAATGAATCAAGGTTTTTATGGCAACCGTTTTACCGGATTTAGTTACAGCACAGGCGGTGACAAAAGCACTACTTATATAAATGCCAATTACAATTATAACGATTTGCAGGAAAAAATTAACACTGTACGCTTCCTGACTGCCGACACAGCTCTTCATCAGTCGGCGCTGAGCAGACCGCAAAGTCATCAGGTATTTCTCGGTTATGGTATTAATTACAACGCTGCAGAAAAATTGAATTTTAGCTATGATGGTAGAATTAATGCCAGCTTAAAAAAAACCACTTCTGAAAACAATAACATAATTGACGCACTTGATAGTTTGAAACTTTTGGAAAGTAATAACTATATCACCAATAAGTCAGATTTTATTAATATTCAGCAAGATTTAGACATGATCAGAAAGTTTGATACGCTGTGCTCAGAATGGGATACCAAGTTTAGTTACAGTTTTAGCAATAACACTTCACATCAGGATTACAATACCGATTATATTTTTCCTGTAAATATAGCCGTACCGGGCGAAAGTGATAACAGACAGTACAGGCATTTTCTGCTTCTACAATCGGATTTAACGTATCAACTTCCTTTGAAAATAAAACTTGAAGCAGGCTTTAAGAGCACCTTGCAAGAGTATAACAGCAAAACGGATTTTTATAAAATACAAAACGGTAATACTATTAGTGACTCTTTACGCACTAATGCTTTCAACTATCAGGAACGCATCAATGCTATATATGTACAGGCTTCACGTAAGCTTGTCTGCGATTTTCAGCTAAAGGCAGGGGTTCGTATGGAGCATACTTATATGAAAGGCAACCAGACAGTTCCCTCAGATACAAGCTTTATTGTAAATCGTGCCGATTTGTTCCCATATCTTTATTTAAGCCGTAAGCTGATACACATTATGGGTATTGAATTATACGGTTATATTATTTACCGCAAGACTATAAACCGCCCGGACTATGATAACTTAAACCCTTACATAAAGTATGTCGACCAGTTTCTTTACGAAACAGGTAACCCTGCACTTAAGCCACAGTTTACAGAAAATGTAGAAATGAATGTAAGCTTCGATGATATGCCAGTCTTTGCAATAGGTCAGAACCGTACTACAGATATCTTTTCAAGTGTGGTTTACAAGGACAAAGCTCAGGAAGCAATTGCTGTAAGAACATACGATAACCTTGGTAAAGACAAAGAAACATACCTAAGGGGTATTGCCGGCATACCACCCGGCAGGAAATACTTTTTTGCCTTAGGTGCTCAATACAATCTGAATGAATATAATGGCGTTTACGAAAGCCAGCCTTTAACTTACCAGAGAGGCAGCTGGCGTTTCTTTACTTTTCATTCTCTTACACTTTTCGGGGAAACAAAAATCCGGGTGAGTGGCTTTATGATGGTTAACGGGCAGTTTAACTTTTATGAGTTAAAGAATTTTGGGCAATTGAATTTTGGTATTTCACAGACTCTTTTTAAAAAGAAACTTACTGTTTCGTTTAATGCAAGAGATATATTACACACGATGCTTACCGAGTTCGAACTCAGGCAGGGCTCTATTTACAGTTATGGTAACAGATACAGCGACAACCAACGTTTTGGCATCAACATTAATTATAATTTCGGTATTAAAGAAAAAGAAAAGAAAAAAGGAATGATTAGGGATGATACTGAGGAGTGAACCTTTTTTAATGGACTACTGCTGTAAAGATTTCTTTTTAAACCCTTTAAAAAAATCTAAAAATTGTCCGGTGGGGCAGAAGTAGTTGCACCATGGCTTATTGAAAAATACTGAAAGAACTATAAATATAACAGCAAGTACAATTGCAACAATAGAAGCTGAAACAAAAATAAAAGCTGTAAAGGGTTCTATATTTGTTAAGTCAAAATTAACGCCCAGAATTAAGAGGAGCACGATAATAAAAAAAACAGTTTCTCTTAAGTGCCTCATTACAAACGTTTTACTATATGGAATTGGGTTTTTCTTACGGGTTAATTTTCCGGCCAATTCTTGTGCAGCTCCAAAAGGACATAAGTAATTACAGTAAAATGTCTTACTTAAGAAAACTGGTAAAGCAATAGAAATCAATACTATAATTGCCAAAACGAGTTGAGATATAAAAGGAACACCATTTTGAACCCATCCTTGTAACAAAAACATTGAAATGAAAGTACCGTTTAGAAATCCTAAAATCAGTACACTACTAATAAGTAAAGCAAGTCTGAATTTTTTAAAATACTTGGTAAAGAAGCATAAAAGTGCAAAAACTAAGACCAGAATTGATAGACCGTCAGTTATTTTTTTTTTTAGGTTGCTGGCTTTTGTTTTAATAATTGTTTTGTTGTACTCGGCAGTCTTTTGCTTTAAAGCTTTAATGATGGCATTTGTTGTCATTGATGCCCCGGATACAGCATCTATTTTATCATTGATAACGCTTTCTACACTTTTGTTTTTAAGCTTCTCAAAAAAACCTTGTTTTGCTATAAATTCCAAATAGCCCGGAGATTCGTTGTTTTTTTCAAGTTTAATACCTGTAAGTTTGTTCTTAGTATCTATACCAATTAAAAAATGAACCGGACCTGCAAAACCTACAAGGCTGTCTGAATATGGTTTTGAAGAAATAATGTAGCCTAAAGTTTTATTGGCTTTATCAAAAACAACAACCTGTTTTAGCGCATCTTCTGATATTGTTGCAGCATTAAGAAACAAGAATTTTGCATCCTCTAGCGTAATGCTGGTTTGTTTATTTTTTTGAGGTGTAGGGTTTCCTGAAAAAGAATAATTAAAAAGTTTCCCCTGACGAAAACCTATAATGACAATAACCAAAGCAATAATAACTAAGGTTGATATTTTGAGCAATAAGTTTATATGTTTTTTCATTCTAATACCACAACTTTTATATATATAATGGATGCAAAAATAATCAATATTCCATACATCAAAATCTAAAAACGGTTATTCAGTGGTTTTTATTGAGCTAATATTAAAATATTGAGCATAGCCTATATTTATCCAGTTAGAACTGTCCGGTTTTATATCAACGAAAAAGATGCTGCGCGGTTTTACAGTTAACGAGGGAACTTTAATATTCATATTCCCTTTTTTAATCTCTTGTTCAATAATTAAATATCTGTCATCCAAATCTTTATTGTAATTATATGCATCACTTCTCAAATCATTGAATGATTGTAAGATATTCCCTTTTATTAAATAATGCTTACCGGGTACTTTGCTAAAATCAGAACCTATAAATAATAAAAATGCAGCAACTAAAATAAAATTAAGTTTCTGTAATGAGATAAATGGCAAGTCAAATACAACATACTTGTCCCTGATTTGTAAAATAATAAGGAAGGCAGTAAAAAAGAAAAATAAAGAAATAAAGGCATATATTCTTAAAGGAGGACTGATACCTGTGTTAAAGGCAGAAGTAAAGTAGAAAAAGATGATTATTAATAGTGGTATAACAAATAAAATAATTGTGTTAATCTTTAATATCTTATTTAAAAATATTGAGCCGCTTATTAATGTTGGTGCATTAATAAAAACCAATATAGAAATTATGATAAAAGGAGGGTTTGTCAAATGAAGAAAAATGAGAACTAAAGTTTTCTCAATAGTATTGATTATTGAAAAAGCCATATTATAATGATTACCAAATAATGACAATCTGCCTTTGTTCCCCGGAGCTAGTATAACTACTAAAACAAAGAAAAGGGATATTATTAAGAACTGAAGTGAGAACTTATTGATTTTTTTGTTTTGGTATAGTTCATAAATTATAATTCCAATTATGATAAAAAGAACTAAAAAAGCACTCAATTCATTTGACCCGATAATACAAATGATAAGTAATATGGAAAATGCAGCATTCAGTCTTTTTTTATGCGGTTGGTTATAATATCTGATAAGAAATCCAAGTAAATATAAGGTAAGTCCCCATGCCAGAAAATAGGTTAATGATGAAGACATCCAATAGATAGTTTCTGAAAGGGAAGGGACTATATTCAGATAAGTTACAACAAGCAATAGCCCCATGATATGAACGGCTACTTTACTTAAGTTGGTGAATATATTTTTCAGAAAGAAATACAAACCGGAATAAAAAATAATCAGAAGTATTATTGGAATTATTTTATAGCCCCAGAAACACTTGTAAACCAATGGATTAATTGAAAGCAGCAGGGTGCTGAAGTATCTGCCATTCCATGCCATATAGTTCCATAAATGATATTCCAGAAAGCTTGCTTTTTGTGGTATTCTGTACCAGCACGAATAAATTAAATCGTCTGCAGATGGATGTATGAAACAACACAATATTAATAAAGGCAGCAATAAGAAAACAAGAATTATTATTAAGGTCTTTTCTTTTGATACCATTACTTATATTTATAATTTTTTATTGATATTGTTAAATTGATATAATTGTATATTGTTGAAAATCAATTATTAAACATTTTGTAGAGAATAGAAATAACAATTTAACAATGTTAACAATTTAACCATTTTTTTTTATATTATTTGAAATATATTTCAGCTTCTTTAAGTGTTTCAATTTTGCCAATATCGAACCATTGTGAGCTGTCGTGTCTATAGCCTGTAATTTTATTTTTTTTAGCAAGCCTCAGATAAGCAGAGGTCATTGAAAACATACCGGTTTCCTTAATTAAATCAAATATTTTAGCATTAACGATGTGAATTCCACTGAACGCCAAGGGTATTAAATCTTTATCTTTTTCAACAGTTTTAATCAAATATCCTGTCTGAATATTTTTCCATCCGCACAATTGTAAATTAGTATTAAATAAAAAATATCTGTTAGTTTCTCTATTTCTTACAGCCAAAGTCGCCAGACTCTTATTGTTTATATGATATGTCAACATATCGTTCAGGTTTATATCCGACAGTATATCAACATTATAAATGATAAAGTCTTCTGTCTTATTAAAAAAATGAGATGCTTTTAATAGTCCTCCTCCTGTATCTAAAAGCAGATCACTTTCATCAGATATACAAATATTTATTCCAAAGTTATTTTTTATTTTTAGAAAGTCGATTATTTGCTCAGCTAAATAATGAACATTGATGATAATATCGGTTACACCGGCATTAATCAAATGATTAATAACGTGTTCTAAAAGAGGCGTATTATGTACCTCAATAAGTGCTTTTGGTATGTTGTCAGTTAGGGGTTTTAAGCGTGTACCTGTACCTGCAGCAAAGATCATTGCTTTCATTCTTTTTTATTAATTTTGTTTGATAATTATTGTTAACTTTAATGCAAATATACAGCAATTATGAAAAGACCTAAAATATTAGACAAAGTTAATGACCCCAGATATATATCGGGTATTTATAACTACTGTGACCGATGGTGCGAACGTTGTC
>Ga0114951_10002119_pt1 | contig 23023 bp, 17 predicted proteins | sample AM7aDNAmetaG_FD_88677 | JGI IMG/M metagenome (GOLD analysis project Ga0114951, IMG submission 88677) | Freshwater microbial communities from Finland to study Microbial Dark Matter (Phase II) - AM7a DNA metaG | ecosystem: Environmental > Aquatic > Freshwater > Lake | place: Finland: Lake Alinen... | reverse complement strand
TGTAGCTTTGTACGATCGGCTGTAGATAATTCCAAGTGACTTAACTTCATAATTTCAAGGGCAGGTGTTTCTTGTTAGTTTCTTGCCCTTATATTACGGAATCATTTCTTATGAAGCGCTTATAAAGCTCAACCTCACCACTCCGGTGGCCGAGGCAGTCAAGTATTAATCCGCTATGCGTTCAATAAGATATAAAGATGGCACGGGCAACTTTATTGCATTAGGTCAGACAAGGTATTAATCCGCTATGCGTTCAATAAGATATAAAGCAGGATAACGGAAAAGTACGGGTGGAATTCCCCTGGTATTAATCCGCTATGCGTTCAATAAGATATAAAGTCCAGCGTCACAATAGTCAATGGTGTGATTTCCAACACGTATTAATCCGCTATGCGTTCAATAAGATATAAAGCGCTCTTGTGCGGCATGGTGTGGACAAATTTGTCCCGTATTAATCCGCTATGCGTTCAATAAGATATAAAGAGAGAGTGGGGTGAGGCAGTCTAACTTACAGAAATCAAAGTATTAATCCGCTATGCGTTCAATAAGATATAAAGCCCAGACGCTCATGCCTAAGGAGTTTCTGGGAACAAGTATTAATCCGCTATGCGTTCAATAAGATATAAAGTTGGGCAGTATTATTTCTAAAAAATCTTATATCGGAGTATTAATCCGCTATGCGTTCAATAAGATATAAAGCAGTGATGATCTCCGCGCACTTGATGCTAATAGAAGAGAGTATTAATCCGCTATGCGTTCAATAAGATATAAAGAGGAGTTTTTCAAAAGAGTCACTGATCCGAAAGGCGTATTAATCCGCTATGCGTTCAATAAGATATAAAGACAACCACTTCGGCTGAGGTGGTTGACGGTGCCGCATGTATTAATCCGCTATGCGTTCAATAAGATATAAAGAAACTAATGACAGCGACATGGCAAAGCCTGCTTGTCGTATTAATCCGCTATGCGTTCAATAAGATATAAAGTATTATTATTGAACAATTCAAGGCATCAATTGCGCAAGTATTAATCCGCTATGCGTTCAATAAGATATAAAGATGAATTAGTTGCACAGGGATTCATTGTCGATGAAAGTATTAATCCGCTATGCGTTCAATAAGATATAAAGTTTTTTCAAGGGTCTGGGTGAGAAAGTTGTTGACGCGTATTAATCCGCTATGCGTTCAATAAGATATAAAGCAGCAGGCGGTGATCTGAACGACTACAAGGCAACAAGTATTAATCCGCTATGCGTTCAATAAGATATAAAGTTAGTACTGATATTCCGATTGAATCTAACAATAGTGAGTATTAATCCGCTATGCGTTCAATAAGATATAAAGTGCCTGATTAAGTGCATTAAAAGGCTTCCTACAAGATCGGAGGTATTAATCCGCTATGCGTTCAATAAGATATAAAGACTAACAAAGCGGTCGTTGCGGTAAGAAAAGAGAAAGTATTAATCCGCTATGCGTTCAATAAGATATAAAGGGCACCCGATAAGTTCGAAGACTTGAGGTAAAAAATGTATTAATCCGCTATGCGTTCAATAAGATATAAAGCGGCCGCAGCCGCAGCGAATGACCGGATCTTCGGATGTATTAATCCGCTATGCGTTCAATAAGATATAAAGGTGGCATGTTTGCCAAGGCCGCATGGAATATCTTGTGTATTAATCCGCTATGCGTTCAATAAGATATAAAGTCTTTCTTGTAGGCATAGTTTACGCACTCTTTGCCTAGTATTAATCCGCTATGCGTTCAATAAGATATAAAGATTAACGTATCAAATAGCGTGGCATCTAAAGATAAAGTATTAATCCGCTATGCGTTCAATAAGATATAAAGGTAATGGTCAAAACAGGCGATACTGTTGCAAAGGTAGAGTATTAATCCGCTATGCGTTCAATAAGATATAAAGGCGATGCTGACCCGTTCATTCCTAACGGGTGGAAAGTATTAATCCGCTATGCGTTCAATAAGATATAAAGCACTCTTGATTCTCTGGATTGTTAATCTGATTGCATGTATTAATCCGCTATGCGTTCAATAAGATATAAAGTCAAAACCTTAAATCTTGGAAGTGATTTAAAGGAAAAGTATTAATCCGCTATGCGTTCAATAAGATATAAAGGTGGAGAATGAAATTAAGGCGGTTAGTGAAGAAAACAAGTATTAATCCGCTATGCGTTCAATAAGATATAAAGTTTGCTCCGACATTCTCAGTTGCCGTTGATGACGGTAAGTATTAATCCGCTATGCGTTCAATAAGATATAAAGTTTGCACAACTGCCGTTTGAAGCACAGCAGGCTCTGTATTAATCCGCTATGCGTTCAATAAGATATAAAGAGCTTATGAGCGTCGTTTCTGGTCTTGCAGTTTTGAGTATTAATCCGCTATGCGTTCAATAAGATATAAAGTTCAAAAAAGTAGGCTCCTATTGTTTTGTTTTGAAAGTATTAATCCGCTATGCGTTCAATAAGATATAAAGTTTCTGGGGTGTGGTAGCATCAATCGATGATTCCCAAGTATTAATCCGCTATGCGTTCAATAAGATATAAAGTTTCAAAAAACGACCCAATGACATTGCGCAAAGCTTTGTATTAATCCGCTATGCGTTCAATAAGATATAAAGAGAGCACAAATGCAATAGTTGCTTGGGTAGAAGGACGTATTAATCCGCTATGCGTTCAATAAGATATAAAGTCCATTACGACCGGGATTACGACGCTATCGTGGATCAGTGTATTAATCCGCTATGCGTTCAATAAGATATAAAGACCCCCTAGAAACCACACAAACGGGAACTAGAAAAAGTGTATTAATCCGCTATGCGTTCAATAAGATATAAAGCCTGATAGCATTAAAAATGCAACCGACGGTTGTTGGTATTAATCCGCTATGCGTTCAATAAGATATAAAGATCATGACCAACGAGAGTGATTTGAGTAATCTTGGTATTAATCCGCTATGCGTTCAATAAGATATAAAGAGGGAAATGAACATAGTCCCTGGAAAATTGACAGACAAAGTATTAATCCGCTATGCGTTCAATAAGATATAAAGAGAGTACTTACTGATAAACTAAAAGTACAACTCACAGTATTAATCCGCTATGCGTTCAATAAGATATAAAGCACGGGGTAGTGCACGCTTTCCGGCGCGTGTACTATAAGTATTAATCCGCTATGCGTTCAATAAGATATAAAGAACACGTGAAACTGATGGCACAATTGTTGTTCGTTTGTATTAATCCGCTATGCGTTCAATAAGATATAAAGTGTGGAGTTAACTGCTAAAGGATACAGAGTAAATAAAGTATTAATCCGCTATGCGTTCAATAAAATATAAAGATCGTATCCAGGCAATTCGTAAGACTGGATGTGTTGAAGTATTAATCCGCTATGCGTTCAATAAGATATAAAGGCGGCAAAGACATTCAAGGACGAGTGGTGCATGAAGTATTAATCCGCTATGCGTTCAATAAGATATAAAGTGGATGGCGTTACAGCCGGAGCTACATCCACCCTGAAGTATTAATCCGCTATGCGTTCAATAAGATATAAAGATGGCAGCTTTCGCATACCCCTTAGGGTTTAGACTGTATTAATCCGCTATGCGTTCAATAAGATATAAAGACCATTTACCATGGTATTCACGCACTGATCGCGAAGTATTAATCCGCTATGCGTTCAATAAGATATAAAGAAATCAAAAATGCGAGCCTGCTACCTACTATGGCAAAGTATTAATCCGCTATGCGTTCAATAAGATATAAAGTGTGCAAACGCCTCCTTCAGCTCCAGATCCTGCAAAGTATTAATCCGCTATGCGTTCAATAAGATATAAAGATTAAGGGAGGTAACACTAACAGTGGTGGCATTTTTTGTATTAATCCGCTATGCGTTCAATAAGATATAAAGTACCTGTAAAAAAAGTATACAGGCCCAACACTGAGACAAAGTATTAATCCGCTATGCGTTCAATAAGATATAAAGACAAAAGAAGCATTAGGAACACCTGGAATCAGTTAAAAGTATTAATCCGCTATGCGTTCAATAAGATATAAAGATGAAAAAACTCAATGCGCTTAATAAGGAAACGCAGAGTATTAATCCGCTATGCGTTCAATAAGATATAAAGCGCGTGACCTACAACGACGGCCGCAGCGGCGCAGTGTATTAATCCGCTATGCGTTCAATAAGATATAAAGTGGAAGAGTTGATTGCTGAAACCGAAAAACTCAAAAGTATTAATCCGCTATGCGTTCAATAAGATATAAAGTTCTCGACCCGCGACTGATTCTGGCCGCGACTGAGGGTATTAATCCGCTATGCGTTCAATAAGATATAAAGTCAGGTAGGTCTCAACAGAGGCTACGACTACCCTTGGTATTAATCCGCTATGCGTTCAATAAGATATAAAGATTTGGCATCTGAGCAGGAGAAGGAATTTCGTGAAAGTATTAATCCGCTATGCGTTCAATAAGATATAAAGTCAGGCAGAAGCCGAAGTGTTAATGAAAAAAAGCAAGTATTAATCCGCTATGCGTTCAATAAGATATAAAGCAATATTGCCAGGATAATATGCGCTCAGGTGCGCCGAGTATTAATCCGCTATGCGTTCAATAAGATATAAAGCGGTGGCGGAACGGATAAAGGCGGCAAGAAAAAGGAAGTATTAATCCGCTATGCGTTCAATAAGATATAAAGGAGAGATAAACCGTCGCTCGGATACGACAGATGCAGGTATTAATCCGCTATGCGTTCAATAAGATATAAAGGAGACTCAAAAAGATTTATCCAGAAATGGAGCTTAGTATTAATCCGCTATGCGTTCAATAAGATATAAAGGCAGAAATGATGCATTTGAGTCAGTCAAAGCTTCTGTGTATTAATCCGCTATGCGTTCAATAAGATATAAAGGACGAGGAACCTGTTCCTGTTGGCGGTGTTCGTCCAAAGTATTAATCCGCTATGCGTTCAATAAGATATAAAGAAAAATGGGAAAATTCAATGGGATGCTGAGAAAGGGTATTAATCCGCTATGCGTTCAATAAGATATAAAGATTAAGATACAGGACTAAGGTATTTTTTGTGGGAGAGTATTAATCCGCTATGCGTTCAATAAGATATAAAGTCTCCCTCTGGAAACATGCGCTCCACATAGCTTACCAGCACGAAAACCAGAGGATCGGAATTTTCCAGCGAAGCCAAGGGACATTTGAATATTTTTTAATGATTTTAACAACTGTATGTTATGAAATAATCGGTTATTATGCAAAAACCAGAGAATAATTTTACGACTCTATTCTGTAACGCATTATTCTGAATTAAGATATACTGACTTTTTAATATTATTTTAGCACCGCAAATTATCCTCCGGTTTTACCACTCTGACCTGTAAGGCTCATAAATAGTCCTTGTTCCGGAAAGCACTTCGCTGATTTTGACTACCTGCGACTCAATGTGCCTCCGTATGTTCATGGCTTTACCGCTCAATGGGTCACGGGACTCTGCCCACATACGCTGCTCAAACAGCCCGAGGAATTTTTTTCGCGCTTCATCGTTCAAAAAACACCCTGCTTTATCCTTACGATAATAAAAATCTTTATTCCGTAAAATACCTTTGTTGAGTGTGTAGAGCGTCAGTGAATCAATAACGGTTCTGAACTCTTCAACCAGATCATTAATCAGCGCTGGGTTTCCTTTTTGTTCGACATGCAGGAACCCAATGTAGGGGTTCATACCTTTCATGCGCACCAAAGAGAATATATTGGAGTGCAGAAGGGTATAGCCGAAACTGAGCAAGCTATTGACCGGGTCGGTTGGTGGCTGTCGTACCCGATGAAATGCATCGGTATAAAAGGGTAGCTCTTTTTTGAAAAGAAGTCCATAAAGCTCAAAGTAGAGTGCTGCGGCTTTTCCTTCGAGCCCTCTGAGTACCTCCAAACTTTCACAGGTTTTGGTATGTTCGGCCATCGATATCATCATTGCAAGATTTCCATCGAACTTTTCTTTCAACTCTCCGTTGCTTTCCCAAGCCATAGCTCTGCGCTTCAGAATCATGGTTCGAGAATTTCTGATTTTCGTTTGTATAATGCGGCTCGCAATGTCGAATGCAAAAGGTTCATCAAGAGATCGGAGATACTGAAATCGTTCAGCGGCAGAATTGTCGGCAGTAGTTGCTTCGAGTCTACCGAAATAGGTCCCATGCTGCGAAAGAAAGGTTACAGGAATGTTGCTTCTCATGCAGTACTGCATGGCTGGTGTTGTAAGGGTAATGTTTCCAAGCACAAGAATCTGTTCGACTCGGCGCACAATGATTTCGTTAAGTTGGTTACCATCCTTTTCAACACTGAATCGCTCTCCATCTTTGCGCAGTACGCTTCCCTGTTCCTGAAGATAAAGTGTGTTAAGCAACGGAGAATAAAGTTTGTTGAGTGCTTCGTGCTTTTCTTTTTGCCGTTCCTGGTCTGCCTTTGCGGTTTTTTCAAGAAATTCATCAACATTAATCTGCTGTTGTTCAAGGCTTTGGAGAAGCTTTTCCCCGAATTCAGTTTTCAGAAGTTTCTCTTTGGTAACTTTTATAGCACCATAATCACCCGCTTGAAGCTCGTATTCCTCTGACTCATCGCTCTTGTTGGAGTGTAACGGATTTTTTGGGGCTTTGCGTAGTTTTAGCTTCCCAAGCTTGTCGTACCACTCCTCTGGATGCATTTTGGTTGGGAGAACCAGCGAGCGGATAAAGAGATAGCCGAGGTATTTGAATCCTTCCGAAAAGGTAGTGATTCTTGTTTTTTCATTGTTGAGCTGCAGATTTAATTCTGCAAGCGCACTTTTTGAAAGATTAAGGGCTGCTTCTGCTTTTGGTTTGGATTTACACAGAATGAGAAAATCATCGGCAAACCTCACCAGCTTGAACCCCTCTTGTGCAATACGATCATCAAATTTATCGAGATAGAGGTTTGACAGCATCGGAGAGATCGGGCAGCCTTGCGGCAATCCGGATTTGTTCTTAACCTTGGGGTTTATACCGTCAACAATATCAGCGGTCAACCATTTTTTTATCAGTTTGAGCAATTCCTCGTCATCACACAGTTCATGAAACCGCTTAAAGAGCAGGTTATGATCCACTGTATCAAAAAAATTACTGATATCGGCATCAACAACCCAATGGTACCCATCGTTTCGAAGCCGTTCAATTTCATGAGCGGCAGTCATGCGCGACAATCCATGACGGTAAGCAAAAGTATTGGCTCCAAGTTCCGATTCAACCAGAGGAGTCAAAACATAGGCTGCTGCTGTTTGAGCTACCCGGTCCATCACTGTAGGAATCAAAAGGATACGATATGTGCCATTGGGTTTCAGCATAATGAGCTTCAAGAGCGGCTGAGGCTCGTAGGTGCCTGTCAGTAGCTGCCTGCTCAAAGCAGCAAGATGCTCCTCAATACGCCAGGAGTAGTCAGTTATGGACTGTTTGTCATACCCAGCCCTGCCATCGTTTAAGGCCACCTTGTTCCATGCCTGAAATAATGTTTCAGGCAATGCCATCTGGTTGTACAGCCATCCCATGTATTGCTCCAATGTATAACGTTGACAGGCGCTTACAAAAATTGAAGGGTACCTCACTGAAAACGCTAAGAGGTAACAACATCAGCGTTCTTATCCCGAAATTACGTATTTTTTTGTTTGATTCTAAAAAACAGACTATTGACTCTATGATGCAGTTTATTCTTGTCACCTACGACATTGAAAATGATCGTCGCAGAACAAAAATCCACAAAGTTCTTGAAGGGTACGGTATCTCTGTGCAATACAGTGTCTTTGAGTGCTTCATATCCACAGAGGAGTATGCCCAGTTGCGCACGCGCCTGCAGAAGCTGCTGGATCCAAAACATCAGCTCGATTCCATCCGGTATTACGTGATGTGCCGAAATTGCGTCGAACGAGTTGATGTTGACGGTAACCGCAATTTCGAAATCCAAAGCCCCTTCATCATCTCATAAACAATATTTTTCTTGGCGGTGGTTTTGATACAAGCGATCCTCTAAATTCAGATAAAAAAAGTGATGTTTACCGGCAATTACTGTTTTTATTTTGTAATTTTGAAATAAAATTGATAAACTGAAATCAATGCATGATGTTTTGATTTGTTGACTATCTCTTGACACAACGCACTTCCCTACCTTTTGATTGAGCTCTCGCCACAATGTTTTGCCGAGTTGTTAGTTTGAGACTCCATACTTTTCCTCTATTCGCTGTTTTGCTTACTGTAGTTGGTTTAGTTACCATTATACCCCAGTAACCTTATGTACTCATATTGGTTTGAAGCAAGAGGTATCCAGCAATATATTTTGGAAACCGGCAAATTGAAAGATATGGTCGGTGCCAGCAGGTTGGTGGACGAGTTGTGCCAATTTTCCGGTTCCAGTGATCTGCTTCAAAAGGTGTTGGATGCAATTCCCCTTGCTGCAACAAAAGTTCGTTTTTTACGACGAGCCGGAGGAGCATTTATTCTTTTGCTCGATAAAAAAGAGGATGCCATAGCACTCCAAAATCTCTGGACTTTAGTCGTCACTCATTATGCACCAGGTTTGGAGTGGATTGATGCACTGGGGGATGAAAAATCTACTGAGCCAGAAGCAGTAAAATCATGCAGCGACAAACTTTTATCACGCCGCAGTAACCCGCCCGTATCTTTGCCTGAAGCAAGTCCATTTGTGCGGTTTTCCGAGCGTACAGGGCGCGCAGGGGTTAAAAAAGATCTTGATGATTGGCTCGATATATCAACTACCCGTAAGCGAAAGATGAACAATGGGACTGAGGAGATTGGCCATCATTTTCTTCCTGTTCTTCCTGAAGAAGATAAGCACGTCTATGCATGGGCTCAAAGCTTTGATCCAAAAGAGGATGGTAGTGAAAGGCTGATGCCCTTTCTTGAAGGAGTTCAACCATCGCTTGGAGTAATTCATGCTGATGGCAATGGATTAGGTGTTGCTTTACAATCATTGCAGGCGGCAGCGCAAAAACCTGATGAGTATCAGTATATATATTGGGAATTTTCTCGTGCCATTGCCACAGCTACAAGAAATGCTGTTCAGGCTGCTACTAAAGACATTTTAATCCCGAAAGCGGTAAAAAATGGCAGTGTGTATATACTGCCCGCCCGCCCATTAGTCCTCGGAGGTGATGATATAACAATTATTGTGAGGGGGGATCTCGCACTTGACTATCTCAATATCTTCCTCCAAAATTTCGAAAGTGAATCTCAGAAGCAACTTGAGTTTTTACATGGTGGAATTCCTGAACTTCCTGAAAAACTGACGGCATGCGGGGGCGTAGCCTTTATTAAACCAACTCAGCCCTTTTTGCAAGCCTATGCACTTGCCGAATCTCTCTGTGCTCATTGCAAGAAACAGCCAACAAATGAGCAAAATCTTAAGCCTTCAAGCCTTGCATTTTATCGGGTCACTACTTCCTCAATAGGAAGATATGACACCATTCTCAAAGAGATAGAGACATATCTTCATAATGGCACCTATCATACAAAGACAATGGGAGCTTATGACGTCGTTGATACAAGTGGTTCTAATTTGCCACGGTTTTCTGACCTTAAAGAACTTCATGCATTGTTTGAGGTAAATGGCGGCCCAACCAAAATATTTCCCAGCTCTTATGCCCGTAAATTATTGACAGAAATGTCGAGAGCTCCCCAATTGGTACCTCAGCTATATGCACGATGGAGGCAAATGATTAAAAAAAGTGATCCGAGTGATTTGATAACATTCGATGGGATTATGAACAGAATGGGAGTTGGTGATCCTGCAACAAGCGCTTTTACTAACGTGATTGATGCGCATTCTTACACTCCATTAGGCGATGTAGTAAGCCTAACCTCCATCATGCAAAAATCATAGCATAATGTCGCAAACATCGAGAATACTCAATATTGAACTCCATGACTTCTGGCATGTTGGTACTGGTGAAGGCCGGGGTTCAGGCGACGACAGTGTTGTGAAGCTCAAAAACGGTCTCCCCTACCTGCCGGGAAGAGAACTCAAAGGCATACTTAAAGTTACGGCGAAGTGCTTGGAGAGTTGGGGGCATATCACTGAGGGAGAGACTGAGTGGTTATTTGGAAATAAAGGAAAAAACCCAGCAAAAATTCAGATAACTGGAGCAGAACTGGATAAAAACGATGCGGAATATCTTCTTGGCCTTGATAAATATGATTCAACACGTCAAGCACTCTTCGATAGTCTTTCTTCCACTGCCATCAATTATGAATCGGGTAATGCAACAAATAAAAGCTTACGCAGTATGGAAATAGTGATTCCCTGTGTTTTACAGGCTGAGATTACTTGTGAAGGAAAAGATTCCAAAACAATTTTTGATGTTTTAGAACGGTTGCTGCCATTAACCCGCGCCATAGGGGCCAGCCGCAATAGGGGTTTAGGGCGTTGCACTATGACTTTAAAAAAAATAGAGGGGTAATGCACAATGCATCAGGCACAGTTGCAGTTAGAGCTTCTTGATAATGTGGTTCAAAGCGTACGTTCGGCCACAGTTGGTGAGCATAAAAGTCTGGATGTTATCGCCGGTTCTGCTTTACTGGGATGGGCCGCATCGAAACTCTATACTCTACTGGGATCAGATGCCTTTATGGTATTTCATAGCGGCAAGGTCAGATTTGGTGATGGACTGCCAGCCACAGAAAATGGTGAGGCAGCACTGCCTATGCCTCTTTGCTGGCATGAAGATAAAGTTAATGGAGTAGCCTATAAAAACGGAGTGGTCGATGCTGGTAAGATCTATAATTGGTTTCACCAAAAACCTAATTGGGTTAAGCAACCTCGCCAGCTCCGCAACGGTTTCATTACGCAAAGCGGGCAAATCTTACTGCCTGCAAAATCGCACAGCCCACACATAGCAATTGTTCAAGAACCGGGTATTGATAACAAACTGTTTGGATATGAAAGCCTTGGCTCCACGCAACATTATATCGCAACGATAACTGCTGATGATGATATATCGGTGGAGTTATTCGGGCAAGTGGTATCAGAATTTCGCAGCAAAGTGATACGTATAGGGCGTTCGAAATCTACAGAATATGGCCGGGTAAAAGCAGAGATACTGGAAACCACAACAGAAAAAAAAATACCAGAAGATATTAGCGGTCAAAAGGAACTAACCCTTTGGCTCCGCTCTGACATGGCCATACGTGACAATCATGGAAGTCCCGTATTGCTACCGACCGACCCAACATGGATAGGTCTCCCCAAAGGGAGAATCACTAATGCATTTATACGATATCGCTCCTATGCACCGTATAATGCCTATCGGCAAGCACGTGATGTTGAACAGCAGGTATTGCTCGCAGGTAGCGTTATCAAATTTGAATTTGATGAGCCGTTAACAAAATGTCATGCAGAAATATTGGCCGGGGGACTTGGCACTCATCGAGAGGTTGGGCTGGGAGCTGTTGTAGTTAATCCAAAGTTATTGGAAGGAATCACTCCCTGTTTTGAGTCAACCCCCCAACAATCACAGGATTCTTCAGACACAGCAGATCGGGCAACACAGAAAGTCAGCAAACCCCGCAATAGTCTATTGATTCCTTTCCTTGAAAAACGGGCCAGGCGAACTTTATGCCAACAGGATTCGAAGCAATGGGCAGTTGATAAACTGGAAATTTTAAGAACCCAATACCTGAGTGCACGAAATTACAATGGGATCAAAGATGACCAGGCTTTTGGTCCCGGCAGGTCACAATGGCGCCGGGTCTATGAAGCGACGACGGGAGTAACCCCTGACGAGGTTAAAATGAAATTATTTACTAATACCGATTGCGTATGCAGGGAGGGTACCGATGAACGCAAGGGTGATGATGATTGGTCAATCGAAATTTCAAAAGGTCGCACTTTATCAGGATGGCTGAATACAGAGGTTAAAGGCATAACAGGTGAACCTGATTTTAATTTACGCCTGCAATGGTTAACCCGATTGGCTGAAACGCTAAGGGATAATCCAAAAGGAGAACCCGAATGAATGCAAACTATCCATACTGTCACCTGGCTCGTATTGTCCTGCAAACAACATCACCACTCTCTATAGGCACTGGATTTGGAGATGGTTTACAGGATGCCCTTGTAGTTCTTGATGCTAATGCTCTCCCTGCACTCCCAGGAACGAGTATTGCTGGTGTTTTGCGGCATCTCTATTTCGATGTTTCTCAAGATAAGAACAAAACTAACACATTATTCGGCTTTCAAGAAGATAAGGATGGAATGGATTCTCGGGTAGAAGCCAGTTGGGGGCATATTCATGATTGGAAAAACAAACCTGTAGATGAACTGCAAACCGCTGTAATCGATAGTGATCCGATATTAATACCTTTAGTTAATCAACCTCTGCCTGTACGAGACGGCATACGTATCGATAATTTTGGCGTAACGGTTGACCACAGCAAATTCGATTGTTCCTATGTACCAATTGGACATCGCTTTACTTTAGATGTGACTTTTTGGGACACACAACATTCATCCGAATGGGATACCCTGCTCAGCCTTTTCTACTCACCCTTTTTCTGTCTCGGATCGAGAACAAGAGCTGGCTTCGGTGCTTTTAATGTTGAGAGTATTCGAACTGCGGAGTTTGATCTCCGAACGCATGATGATCTGGAAAGGTACAGTAAGATTTCCCCTAAGCTTTCTGAGAACAATCCTGAGTTAAAAGAAATAGATCCAGCAGCAAAAGTTGCCTTAACAACGAAACACGACAGTGCTTATGCAACAATCCGCCTTACCCTAAATCCAGAAGACGGAGGCTACCGTTTTGGGTCAGGGAAATTTTCATTAGGTAACCATGCTGCTAAAACTGCTGATCAACTACCATTGAGTGAGCAAAAGATAGTCTGGGAGAATAATTGCGGTAAAATATCTGAAAACAGATTTGTTGTTGTTCCTGCAAGCAGCGTCAAGGGAGCAATAAGCCATCGGGTTGCGTTCCATTACAATCGGCTTATTGAACATTTTGTCACAACAGATCTTGAAAGGAGTACCCTCAAAGACCCTCAAGAGAACCCGGGAGTTATAGCGTTGTTCGGTTATGCAAAAGGCAATGATGAGGGCAAGGCTGGTCTACTATGGTGGAAAGAAGAGTATCTCAACCCCTCTATAATTAAGACACACTACCACAACCATATTGATAGTTTTACCGGAGGTGTACGCAAAGGGATGTTATTCACCGAAGAAATTGTTCACGATGTGGGCTATACCCTCACGGTTAAGATAAAAATGCCAACAAATACAAACCAGAATACACTGAAAGCCCTTAAAATGAGTTTTGAGGATTTGGCAGAAGGCCGTTTGGCATTAGGAGCCAGTGGTAGAGGGCATGGGTATTTTACAGGAGAATTGACTTGGCCGGACATACAACAAACCAGCGTTGAAAATGAGCAGTGAAGAGAAAATCATTGAAGCGTTCAAGAAGGTGGCCAGCAAAAGCAATATGGCCTCTAATCTTGAAATTGCTTACCTCAACATAAAGAGTGAGCAGTTTACAGACCATGCTGAACTCAATAAAAGAGTCTGTGGTTATAAGGCTACTTCCGGATGGCTTACTCTCCAGTCCAAAAATATGTTACTGGATGATTGGCTGGAGAACAAAAATGACTTTGGTTTTATTTTGTCCGGAGAGTTCACTGATGGTTTTAGTAGCCTCCACATTCGCCAGTCCAGAGAGGGGTGGACGGTAACTGAGATGAAAGAAGAGGAAGGTAGTGAAATTTCACTTGTTGAAACCATACAATTGGCTTCGATTATTGAAAATCAATATTTAAGCTATAAAGTGTATTGGAAACAAATCGATGGACTTGGCTACCGAGCAACATTCTCACGATTCACAGGATTTACAACAGGAGCATAACCTATGGCTGTCCATGCACCCTTCAATTTTGTACCCTTGTCCTCTTGGGTACTTTACCCTGAGTGGAGTAAGAGAATCTCCCATGACCTTCCATTACAAGAAGGATTATGCGGAACAATAGGTTTTGAACTGACGGCCCATACGCCGATTTTGGTTGGCGATGAAAAAACAGATGCCGCCAACAACCTACCAGGTAGTGTCTCTTTTTTTAAGTTGCCTGACGGTAGATATGCCATACCAGGGAGTTCACTCAAGGGCATGATAAAAAATATTCTGTCGATTGCTACTTTTTCAAGAATGAAAGCGGTTGACGATCAAAAGTTCTCTGTTAGGGATCTGCATAATTCTAACCTTTATGGTGAAAATATGACAGAGCCTATATACGGAGGTTTTCGATCGAGAGTACTTGCTGGTTGGCTGAAATTTGAGGACGGCAATTGGCATTTATATGAAGCTGAATATGCTCGAATTGAACAAGACAGCGGATCTATGCCGCATCGACATACAAATAAAATTCTTATCTATAATAAGGTAACAAGTCTTGGTGCTGGAAAAACCGGTTATTTAGTTATTACAGGTCAGCCAAGCCCACAAAAACACATGGAATTTGTTTTTTCAGCACCAGGAATTACCATTAATGTATCACCAAGTGTGATAAATGATTTTCTTTCGATTCATAGTGAGACTAATGAATGGAAATATCTTAATACGAAGAGCCCTTTTCCTCCAGCATTTGGAGTTCCAGTATTCTATATAAAAGAACATGGTAGCGTACGGGCAATGGGGTTGGCACAGATGTTTAAACTGGCATATAAGCATGGCGTCCATGACTTAATATCCCATAGCTATCATAACGTAGAAAACAATAAAAAGGATTTTGTCGAAACATTATTTGGTTGTATAGGTGAAACACAAGCAGAATCATTAAAAGGCCGCGTCAGTTTTGATTATGCCGTTTGCCCTTTGAATACGATAAAGCCGATAAGGGTTGGTCCGACGATATTAAACAGCCCTAAAGCAAGTTACTACCCAATTTACGTCAAGCAAGAGTATGATGGGGATCCCTATACAACCTATATGGACGATAATGCAGAAATACAAGGACAGAAACGTTACCCCGTCCGAGATAATTTAAATATTTCAGCTATTCCCCCTATTGCACTAAACAACACAAATATTCAAGTAAATTTATATCCACTTCCCGCAACGACTACTTTTAAAGGGAAACTACGATTCCATAATCTCATGCGTGAAGAGTTAGGCGCAGTGATATGGGCATTAGAGTGGGGTGGAAATGAACATCTACGGCATTCTCTCGGAATGGGAAAACCTTTTGGATTAGGTCAAGTTAGTATTAAAGTTAAGGACGAATCTATTAAAATTATTCCTAATGACTTAAATATAATACCAAAAACAATTAAAGACTATTCTAATATCTTTAAAACATATATGGAAAATAATTACAATAGAGTAAATCATGCTCCAAACATACCTCCACAACAACAACCACAACCCATTGTTCCTGTTGTTGCAGATTGGAGAGATAATTTGGCAGCACTTCGGAATAACTTGCCAGATGCACCAGAACCAATAGTTGAAATCGAAACCCATCTTAATTGGGAAAGTTCAGAACAAATGAAGCAACTTCTTGCAATGGCTGACCCTGCTGAAGCTCATGACCATGACTTAACTTATATGTCGCTTGGTAATGGTAACCATAATAATAACGAATTTATCCAGGAAAAAACTCAACACGAGCATCTGAGACCTTATAAACCATAGATCTTCTTATGCAGAGAGACTCAAAATCTACTATTGATTTTTGTCCAAGACCCTATGCGTATTAAAATAGAGCTATCGAACAACGAACAAGATTTGACGCTTCCTGTCGATGACAACGACCTTATGGTTGCTCTTATTTATAATATCCTTCGCAACAGTTCACCAAAGTATGCTCATTTTTTGCATAATGAAGGATACACCATACTTAATAAAGAGGACAAGACAAAGAATTTTAAACTGTTCACTTTTTCCCCATTTTGCTTTGAAGGCAGAAGTTCTTTACCTATTTCAGAACATGGCACTATCGTAACTGAAGAGCAACGGCTTCATCTTTTTGTTTCTTCCTCAAAAGATATTTTTATGGAGCATCTCACGGACGGATGCAAAATAAAATCACAACTTCTTATCTACAACTCATCAAATCAGCAACAAACCTTAGAGATAAAAAAAGTACAAAAGCTTGTACCACCCGCAATCAGCAATGATATGCGGTTTGTGATGCTTTCCCCGATAATTTGCTCCCGGAATAATTCTGATGGAAAACCTGATTATCTTTTTCCTTGGGATATGGAATTTGAAGAAATATTATATACGAATCTGTGCAACAAATACGAAGCCACACATGGTAAACCATTTGGATTGAGCGCTGAAAAGTTCAGACTTGAGCTCGATCATGACTATATCGAACGAAAAAAAGGCAAAGTTCAGAAACTGGTCACCCTAAAAGAAGGGCAAAAAGATGAAACAAAAATAAAAGGAACATTCGCTCCGTTCAGGCTCAAAGCTCCCAGTGAACTTATGGAGATCGGTTACGAATGCGGTTTTGGTGAAAAGAACTCGATGGGGTTTGGAATGGTCAAAATTGATGCAGGTAGACAGAGTCACTGAACAATGTGATCGATTGTATAACTTCCACCTCCCTAATCGACCAAATCACCTACACTGTACTCACCGCCGTTAACAATGGCTACAACATATTTGTTTTTTAATCTAGGGTCATAAACAGCGACGGTTTTAAAAAGGGGGGATAGTTTGTGAGCCAGTACAAATGCAATTGGCACAGATAATGGGCCATAAACTTTGATTATTTCCCCACTTATTAGACCATCGTTATCAATCAGCGCTGTAATTGTTTCTGTAACTTCTTTTACAAGGGCATCATTATCTACCAATTCTCTCCCAAGGCCATCTATCCTAAGAATATTGTCTGGTTCTTGAGTAATGCTGATCAACGCACACATAATGTTATCCTTTTTTTGATTTTTCGATGATAATTTTGGCTAAAGCTTTCACTGTTGGACGGTTTTTTATAGTAAGATCACCGCGTTCGAGGGCATGTACCGAGCCACGATAGACTTTATCATGGCCTTCTACCAGTGGTTTATCTTGTGTACCAAAATAATCACTTCTAATTTCTGTAATGATCTCAAGGTTACAGGTGCTACATAATTCACGCCATTTTGGTAATTCATTTGGGTTGCCTGCAATCAGGATGGCATGCGTTGCTTGAGAACAGATTATTTCATTCCCTTTATCCGGTATGCCTCCGATATCAACGATGGTAATTGGCAAGGGACAATTCATCACCCAGGCAGCCCATTTTTTGAATTTTTCTTCAGAAAAATCGCTTTTGTAGTGTTGCTTTATTTTTGTAGCATTTTCGTTGTCAGTATTGTAAGCCTCCTGAAACCAGCTACCCTCACCATCAGGGCATGCGGTGATAACATAGGGATAGAGTCGCCCCTCAGATATTTCAATGATAGCCTTTTTCAGCCCCTCCCGTAAACACCCTTTACCAGAATGAGGGGGGCCACCAAGAATAATCTTCACGTCTTGACATTTATAAATGAATGAAATACTGCCAGGTTTCCTTCCTTCACGCCTTACAATATAATATATTGTTATGGTATCAGTAATATTGATTTATAATATAAAACGCTGATGTATGCTGAATAAGAAACTGATTGTATCTACCGTCGGGACAAGCCTTTTAACTCAGCAAGTTACCACTGCTGAAAGATCCTTGATAACAAGATCTGCCAACGACACGGAACAAGAGTGTCCTCAAGAGATTAAGACATTAGTTTTTGATTTACTTCAGAGAGGACTCACTGAGCGTAACAGTGGTGATCCGGTTCGAATCCGTAGAGCCAGTGCGGAACTTAATGGTCTCATAAAATTAAACAGCGAAAGATTTCCCTTACCTGAGCATGACGTTCATTTTCTTGTAGCTACTGATACCTTTCAAGGAAAAGCGACAGCAAATGCACTCAAAGATTTTCTTGAACAACAATGCAGCTGCACTGCTTATGTCTATATTCCTGAAAAACTATCAACCATTGATGGACAACACTTTTCAGATGGAGTAAAAAACCTGTTGAAATATTTTGAGGGGGAACAACCTATAGAAGGATATCGGCAAGCAGGATATGAGATAGTCTTTAATCTTTCTGGAGGGTTTAAAAGCCTACAAGGTTTTCTTAACACTATTGGACAGTTCTATGCTGACAGAATAATCTATATTTTTGAGTCCCTTTCTGGCGAGCTGATTCAGATACCTCGACTACCTCTTTCTATTGACATGACCTGCTTTAAAGATAACCCAACAGCTTTTGCACTCCTTGCAGCTGGGAAAGTTTATCCTCAAACAGATTTCCCTAACGTGCCTGAATGCTTGCTTGATGATGTGGGGGGCTATATGATCCTCTCCCTTTGGGGGGAATTGATGTGGAACAAGGTAAAAACAGAGATTTTTCAACATAAACTCCTTCCGTTTCCTCGTCTAACATACAATAAATCATTTGAAAGGGATTTCAGGGAGACCAATGTACCTTCAGATAGAGTAAAACTTCAAGAAGCATTGGCAAAGGTATCAGTTATTATCGAGCGGGATCATGGTAGCACTGCATCCCTGAAAACTGATGGAGGAATTCTCTATGAGGATTTAAGCGCAATATATCAAGGACAACCAATAGGGCATTTTCGCGTAGGAATATACCCTCGTGTAAGCTGTATTGCTGAAAACGGTGGACTGACCCTTCGCCATTATGGCGCTCATGATGATGTTATTAAAAATCCATAGGTTACATATAGAAGAAAGAGCTTGATAACAGTTTAAGTTTAAAAGTCAATAATCTGAGACATGTCCATTTTTTCTTTTTTAGTTGATAACAGAATGACTATAAGCCTGATTGCCGATATTATAGGTATAGGAGGAGCTTTGTCAGCGGGCGCTGCACTGTGGCAACTTTTGAAAACAAAAAAAGAGCACGAACGCCTTAATCATATTGTTTCTGTAGTGTTACAATGCACAGAGGATAACCGCCAGATTATCCCCATGATGGTTGTGCGCCGTAAAGATATTACAAGAGCTGAGCTGCAGGGTATCCTTGGAACTATTCAAATGGCCCAAGCCCATAATAGATATAAGCTTTCTGATTTAAATTCAAGAAAATTCTGGGAAGATATTGAACGAATAAGAGCATCCGAAAATGATAACGAACTTATTATTCCCTGCAGCAGCAAAGAAATAGAACAGTTTGATCCCTCGGCGATATCTTATAGTGGCTATAAAATACAATAGCGCTTTCCATATATTATGACATAATTTTGTAACTTAATAAACATAGTCGTAGCAACACAATTTACGCTTTAAATCAAATAATATCCGGGAAATATTAAACCGAAAAAAAAACAATGAATTATTAATTTATTTATAATCATTCTAAAAAAATCTTATCTATTATGTGGTTTTTACAAGAATTATTTTTAAGACGAAGATCCGGTAATTTACCATTTAAAATGCGTAACATTACTCAAAGCAATCAACAAGAATGCAGAGAATCAATAAAAGAGGAATTCGAAAACATTACAAGAAAGCTTCCAGCTCTTAAAGTCCGCTTAAAATTAAAAGACTTTAAAACTGGAATGCATGACAACTATAAAGATATTTTTGGTAATCTTCAGAAAGTGTCTCACCCTATATTTACCCAGGATGAAATTGCCGGATTTTCACAGAACTTACGCGCATATATAGTAGTGCTTATTTTTATGATCCTATTTGAGAGCATATTATATTCATTAATGGCGGGTTTATTTATATCAAAGCAGCACATTAATGAGCTTGAAGGTATACAATACATATTTGGTTTTTCCTTTGCGCTTATATTTGTCGTTGCCTTACATTTTGCTTTTAAAAATATATATGAGTTTTTTGAGGCCAAGCATTTAATTGAAATAAATTCTTATGATATCAAATTATTAAAACCTTTTTATATCAAATTATTTTTTGCAATATTAATTTTAATTATATTTATAATAACAAATATTTATACCGGATATATCAGGGCAATCATTTTAGAACCAGGAGCCACTTCATCAAGCTCTTATTTAGATAAAATCCGTGAACCATTATTAGTATTTTCGATCGCTATAACTTTTATTGTAGCTATAGTAATGGCTTACCTTGAAAAAGAAATCACTAATAAGTCCATAAAATTCAAAGTATTTAATAATTGGAACCACACGCAAAAACAAAGAAAAGAATATAATACTCAAGTCAAGGACATGCTTAAAAAATGCAATGAAAAAAAAGAACTTTTAATTGAAAAATATTGGGGTGTGACTCTTGACTCTCAGCGTGTTTTTGAAATAGAGGTGGATGAAGATAAAAAGGAATTATATCAGAAATTAGAAAATGAAATATCTAATAACACTATTAGCCTCAACAACTTAACTGATAATGAATATCAAAAATATATCCATGTGGCAGACACTAAACTGGAGTTGTTTAGGTATTCAATAGATTCAGACAAAGCAATTATAAGTACTATACAAGATATCAATAAGGTCGTAGTCGATATAGAAAAGTTTGAAAATAAAAGTTCATTATCAGGAGATATTGATGTCTCAATGGTTGAGTAAATAATAAATTAAATTTTTTATTATCTAAATAATTTATAAATAAAATAATATCATGAAGCACTATAAGGAAATTAAATTTATTTGTTTATTTATTATAATTTTTTCTTTGCTAACATCTTGCCAGTGGGGCAAGAAAAGGCCTGCACCTAAAGGAAAGAATATTATCTGCATTGTTGATTTTTCAGATAGTAAGAACATATCAGAAAGATTGACTTTCTATGGGAATGTTATTAAAGATAATATTATTCCTAAGTTAGGACTTCACGACAAAATCACTGTGGTTCCAATTGATAAGGCCTCTCTTACAAACTCCACTGATATTCTTCTTAAGGACTTGTCATCAATGACCTTTGTACCTGAACAGGCAAGCCCTATGGAAGAGGAACAACTCACAGAAAATAATCTAAAAAAATACAAAGAAACGCTATCCCAGGATTTTGCTAAAAATTATCAGAACGCTATTAAAAGCAGAGCCGCGGTAAATCACGCAACTGATATCTTTGGCGCTTTAGAAGTGGTAAAGGGTAAACTGAAGCCAAGCGATGATAACTATATTATCTTTCTTAGTGATATGATGAATTACAGTAATACTCTGAACATGGAACCTAACAACTTAAATTTTAACAGTTCAACGCTTGAAAGAATTTTAAAAAGTGTGCCGATCTATAGTATGCCAAATACAACTGCTTTGGTGCTAACCGGTGAGCAGGTTGAAGTTACACCGGCTCACTTCTCATTAGTGCAATCATTTTGGTCAAGTTACTTTAATAAAAATAATATTAAACTATATGATTACAATTCTGGATCTGTTGCAAAACTAAATGAGCTTATGTCTTTAGATATAACAAAATAAATTTATTTTTAAAGCCTTATAAAAGAAGAGAATAATGAATGCTCTTGTGGATATATAATTGCGTTATATATCCACAAGGATTCAACAAAACTATTAAAATATTTTATAGTACAATTTTCTGACCCCTTTTCCTATCCCTGCAATAATTGTCAATGGTAACTTCCAAAATACATCGTAAAGTATAGCCCCAAAAAAATGACCAAATGCTTCATTCCCTACAATTTTTTTAAACATAAACCCTATAATGATAATCACTGCAGGAATAAATAACCATAACGGCAGTTGCTGAATAAAACCATATAAAAATGGCGACAAAAGCGCCATAATAAGGGCCGTTTGATATACCTTCATACCAAATTTCCTGAATCCAAAAATCACTGCAAAACTCGCCAGTACAAGAACAGTCAGTCTAATCTGGTTTTGAATTATTGATAGATTTTCCATCATTGAATGCTTTTTTTACTTAAGATTTAGAAAGTAAACCTTGCTTTATACGGTTTCAATATGACAAATTATTAAAAGAATTACGGTATGATTTGAGTGCGATAATATTCGGATGACATACCAATACGTCGACCATCTGCTACCATCTCAAGACTATGATGGAGTTATCGTCTTCAAAGCCATCCATGTTATTCGCCCATACTTTTGCAAGAGCTGTTGGCAGTGTTTTGTTTTGTGAAACCTTAACCCTGACTTCATCAATGATGTCATAAATATTGTAAAAGCCGTCAGATGCAAGGATTAACAACTCCCCCTTATGCCACGACCTCTTTTGTACAGCTATTCTGCAATTTATTGACCCAACCGCATTGGTAATAACCCTTCGCGTAAGGGGTTGGCCTAAGCTATCGAATGCAATCCGACCCTCTCTCCTTAAAAACACTGTATCCGCCTCATCTTCAGTAATCTGTTCCTGGTTTTCCCTGCTAATATGATCAATCCGCGTATCACCAATATTTAGAAAGTGAAAGCTATCCTCCCCGATACGCCAAACCACTGCAGAAAATGCACAAAGCATCCCATGATGTTCTTCATGATTCAAAACAGCATAATGCGCCTCCTGCATTGCGTGAAAGATTCTTGTTTCAAGATCCGGCATCGATACCGCCAGAAACTCTTCCATAAATTTCTCGCAAGCCGTCCTGGAAGATAAATAGTCGCAGGGAGAATTGCTTACCCCATCGGCAAGGAGCGCCACAACAAGATTCTCTGCCTCAATAACCTGATAGAGGATATGATCACCATTCCGCTTTTTCTCTTGATGTTTTTCAGTTATTCCAAATATTTCAAAGCAATCAGCCTCACGCATGGCACTCCCCCCCCACATTTCACCTATGATGAGAAAAAAACATTTTTGCTGAGTCCGAAAAATGTCAGTTACTATCCATCCACGATAAATCCTTTCCAACAACCAGCTCGTCCATCTCTCTGTTATGGGTATTGGTCATGGGAATAAGCCCTGCTCCAGTTTCTTTTTGGCCGGGCGAACATTGTACAACCCCTGATCTTCATTGATGCTGATACCATCGTGAAC
>Ga0114951_10002117_pt1 | contig 23048 bp, 12 predicted proteins | sample AM7aDNAmetaG_FD_88677 | JGI IMG/M metagenome (GOLD analysis project Ga0114951, IMG submission 88677) | Freshwater microbial communities from Finland to study Microbial Dark Matter (Phase II) - AM7a DNA metaG | ecosystem: Environmental > Aquatic > Freshwater > Lake | place: Finland: Lake Alinen... | reverse complement strand
CAGTTGTTGTCGTAATGTGCTCATGGCAATATGTTTTAAGGTTTAACATATTGCCTTATACGACGAAAAGTGAAAAAGATGGGAAACCTCAAAAACTACCGCCAAGGGCGGTTTAGTTCAACGTTTTGACAGCCGCCTACTATGACTTATATTATCCTATAATAAGGTTTCCTCCCAAGTAACGCCTTTCGGACAACACAGCGGTTCTCCAAAAATCCCTGTCTGCCTGTTATGCCAAAGTTAAATATTATTAAAACACCGCAGCAATTAGCAGAAAATTTTCAAAAGATCGAAGGAAGAAGGACGTGGGACGTAGGACGTAGGACGTAGGACGTAGGACGTGTTACTTGGTCCGGTCCACCTGCCCACCTGTCCACCTGCCCACCCGTCCACTTGCCCACCTGTCCACCCGTCCACTTGTCCACCCATTCACTTTTTTCCCTACCTTTACAATCCTAACCAACACCCCATCTTTATGCGCAGAATTCTACTCCTGGTTGCCGGAACACTCCTCATTGTTATGGCCGGCAAAGCACAGCCCGCCTCGAAACCGGCTGCAAACGACACCGCCAGCTTCCCCTACTGGATCCAGATGATGCAGGACCCGGCCGCCAATTTTTTCCAGACGCAACGGGCCTTCAATCTCTACTGGAAAGACCGCAAGATCACCAAGGGATGCGGATGGAAAGTCTTCAAACGCTGGGAATACATGATGCGGTCGCGGGTGAACCCCGACGGCAGCCTCCCCGCGCAGGATGAAACGTTAAACGCATACCGGCATGCCGGGCTCAGCCCCGCTTCGACAGGCGGCACCTGGACAAGCCTTGGCCCTGCGCAGATACCCGCACCCGGGCCGGCAGGCTATGAAGGGCTCGGACGCATCAACGTGGTGGCTTTCCACCCTACCGACCCCAACAAGTTTTATATCGGCTCCCCTTCGGGAGGCATGTGGCAGACTGCCGACGGCGGCACCACCTGGACTACCCACACCGACACCATCCCCACGCTGGGGGTCTCGGCCATCGTCGTTGATTTTTCGAACCCTGCCAAAATCCTGATCGGCACAGGCGACCGCGATGCCGGCGACGCGCCCGGGATGGGCGTGTTCAAAAGCACGAACGGCGGACAAACATGGACCCCCTCCTCCACAGGGATGGGTAACCAGGTGGTAGGCCGCATTATCCAGCATCCAACAAACGCCCAGATCTATTTGGCAGCAACTGCGGGCGGCGTGTTCCGGTCAACCGATGGCGGGGCCACCTGGACCAGTTCGAAAAGCGGTGGATTCAAGGACATCCTCTTCAAACCGGATGATCCAAACATCGTTTATGCCGTGGCAGGTACCTCGTTTTACCGTTCTTCGAACAACGGCGCGACTTTTACGCAGATCACCGCCGGGCTCACCGCCGGCCAACGGGGTGTGATTGCTGTCACTCCCGCCAATCCGGGTTATGTCTATTTTCTGGAATCCGACAACAGCAGCGGCTTCCAGGGACTGTTCCGCTCGACCGACGCCGGGATGACCTTCACCACCCGCTCAACCACCCCCAACATCCTCGAGTATTCATGCGACGGCAGCGGTACAGGCGGCCAGAGCTGGTATGACCTTGCACTGGCAGCCGATCCGGTGAATGCCGAGACGATCTACGTAGGAGGCGTCAACGTATGGAAATCAGTGAACGGCGGCACCAACTGGGCCATCAACTCCCATTGGTATGGCGGGTGCAGCGTTCCTTCGGTGCACGCCGACTGTCATTTCCTCACCTTTTCACCGGTCAACGGAAAACTCTATGCCGCGAACGACGGCGGGTGCTGGGCAACCAGCAACGGAGGAGCTGCATGGGCCTTCCAGACTGCGGGGGTCACCAACGGGCAGATTTACAAACTCGGCCAATCGCAAACCATCAAAAACAAGGTGATCAACGGCTTCCAGGATAACGGCACCTATGGCCTCACCCCTACAGGATGGATCGCCATCGGCGGGGGCGACGGCATGGAGTGCGCCATCGACTACACCAATGCGGCCTACACCTACCACACGATCTATTACGGCGACATCTACCGCCGGATCAACAATGCCAACGAAGCCCACATTGCAGGCAACGGTGTTTACGGAATAACGGAAAGCGGTGCCTGGGTCACCCCGTTCTGCCTCAATGCGGGAAATCACAAGGGAATGTTCGTCGGGTACCAGAACATATGGCGATGCAATGATGTCACTTACGGCGCCCTCACCTGGACGAAGATCAGCGACAACCTTGGCGGCAGTAACACCACCGACATGTCGGCAGTCGAAAACTCAGAGGCTAACCCAAACCTGTTCTATGCCGTGAGGTCGGATAACAAATTTTTCCGCACGGATGACTGCATGGGCAATAACCCGCTGTGGCTTGACCTTACCAGCGGGCTCATCGGCACAGGTACGATCACCGCTGTAGAATCAGACCCGCTGGATGAGAACATTGTCTATCTCACCAGGGGCAACAGCGTTCTGAAATCGGTGAACAAGGGCCAGTCATGGACCAATATCACAGGGAACCTGCCCGCCCTTCACCCGAATACCATTGTCTGTTATAAAAATGCTCCTGAAGGCCTCTATGTTGGTACCGATGCCGGTGTTTATTACAAGGACCAAACCACCACGGGATGGCTCCCGTTCAGCCTGGGTTTGCCCGCCAACGCCCGGATCACCGAACTGGAGATCTATTACGACAACGATTCTGTCTCTATGGATGCCATCAGGGCAAGCACCTACGGGCGCGGCCTCTGGGGATCAGACCTGTACCACACCCTGCCTCATGCTGCCTTTACCACGGCCAGCACGACCATCCCGATCGGATGCCCCATTGATTTCACCGACCAGTCAACAGGCGTCCCGACTTACTTCCAGTGGACATTTCAGGGAGCCACTCCGACCACTTCAACCCTTAAAAATCCAACGGGAATCCTTTACAACACACCCGGAACCTACCAGGTAAAACTGAAGGTGTGGAACGAATTCGGCGCCGACTCTCTCACAAAACTCAGTTACATCAACGTGAGCAGCACCCTGCTGCCCGTAGCCGATTTCACGGCCGACAAGTTTGTGCTTTGCAGCACCGACGTGGTGCAGTTCACCGACAAGTCGACCAATTGCCCCAGCATCTGGAACTGGCAATTCACCCCGAACACGGTGAGTTTCCTGAACAGTACGACCAACCAGAGCCAGAACCCTGTGGTTCAGTTCAACGCCCCGGGCACCTACGATGTGCAGATGAGCTGCTACAATGGTGTTGGCGGACCCGTTACCGCAACAAAGCTTCAGTATATTGTCAATGGAGGATTCACCCTGCCGTTTTCAGAATCCTTCGCCGGCGGCTTTAACGCCAAACACTGGGAGATTGTGAACCCCGACATGAATATTACCTGGGATACCATCTCAGTGGCCGGAACCGTGCCCGGTTCAAAAGCCGTATGGATGAATTTCTTCAACTACATGCTGATCACCCACCGCGACCAGCTGATCAGCCCGGCCATGAACTTCGGCGGGTTCGGTACGGTGGCGCTGAACTTCCGGCATGCCTACGAACAGCGGACCAGGATCGACTCCCTGATCGTCCGGATCTCGCAGGATTGCGGCAACACATGGGAACGGGTATGGGGCATGGGACCGAATGGGTCGCCCAATGTCTTTGTCACCCATCCGAGCACGAACACGGCATTTTACCCGCAATCAGCCAACGATTGGTGCGGAGGCAGCTATGGAACAGGCTGTTATTCGATCGACCTCACCTCGTGGGCCGGGATGCCGGATATCAAGGTCATGTTTGAATCCTATGCCTTCTTCGGGAACAACCTCTTCCTGAACGACATCAATATCAGCGGAACAGTTGGTATCGCAGAACATCCCAATAGCGGTCTTTTGGCGACGCTCCACCCAAACCCTACCGATGGACAGTTTGTTCTTTCAGTCAAAGGCGGGCACCGTGAAATTACCATGCAGGTGATCAATTCACAGGGACAAGTGATGCGCACCCAGATTTTTCAGCTGAAATCAGGCGCGCTCACCAGGCAGCTTGATTTCACCGGCTACCCGCGGGGCGTATACAGCATCCGGTTAACAGATGCAATAACCACGCAGGTTCAGAAGTTGGTGATCAGGTAATCACGTCGCAACTAACATGAAGAGAACATATTATACCCTCATTCTTATCCTGCTTGTTTTCACCGCCCGGCCACAGGGATGGCGGCCGGGGGAAATGGAGATCAGGATTTATCCCGGCACGCCCGGCGATGTTCAGGCGATCAGGAGTCTGGGAATCGACTTCGAACCCGCCTCTGCTGATGGCACTTCTCTGAGGAGTTATGTGGTTCCTGCCGATATCCCGAAGATAGAGCACGCCGGGATTCGTTACCAGGTGATGATCGCCGATATGAACAAACACTTTGAACACTTCTGGGACAACCCCGATGTGCCGGCCGGGTATTACAGTTACGACCAGATCATTGCCATTGCCGACAGCCTCGCAGCCAACTTCCCTGCCATCTGCAAAAAAGTGAGCTGGGGAACCTCCATGGGCGGCCGCCAGCTGGCCGCTCTGAAAATCAGCGACAACGTGGATGTGGATGAAGCGGAACCGGAGATCATGTTCGACGGCGGCATCCACGGCGACGAGGTGGGCGGCTCGCAGAACATCATCATGTTTGCCCGTGACCTGTGCCTGGGATATGGCTCTAATCCCACCTATACCGACCTGATCAATACCCGCGAAATATGGCTTTACCTGATGGTCAACCCCGACGGCCGGGTCTCGATGTCGCGGTATAACAACAACAATGTCGATTGCAACCGCGACAACGGGTATATGTGGAACGGAGAGGGATTGAGTACGGCAGCCTTTTCGCAGGTTGAGACAAAAGCCCTGCGCAAATGTTTGCTCGACAACCAATTCGTGGTCTATACCAATTATCACAGCGGGTCGCAGATCCTTTCCTACCCGTGGAGTTACCGTGCCGATCATCCAAGGGATTACGCCCATATCAACCAGCTTGCGGGCGTGTATGCCAACACGTCCGGATATACGAGCCTGATCTATGGTCAGGGGTATACGGTGATGTACCCGATCAACGGGAGCACCAAGGACTTCCAGTTAGGAAGCCTGGGTAACGTGGGTTGGTCAATGGAAATCTCAGATGACAAACAACCGCCTGCGTCGCAAATCATGACTTTTTACAACGACAACAAACCCGCGATGCTTGAAATGATCACCCGCTGCGGATGGGGAGTCCAGGGTATGGTGACAGACTCGATGACCGGGAACCCTGTTAGCGCCAGTGTCTGGGTGAACAGCTATTACCCTGTCTATACCGATCCCTTAGTGGGGGATTACCATAAATACATCCTTCCGGGAACTTACACCATCAAAGTTGTGGCCAACGGGTACAGGACCAAAACCATCACGGGGATCACCGTTCCCGACCAGGGTGCGGTTTCCACGAATTTCCAGCTTGCCCCCCTGTCGAAACGTTACGCATTCAAAGTAATGAGTTGCCAGATCCCTGGGAACAATTTCGATGATGAAGGCTATACCCCGGGCACCCTGGGGAAACCCGATACGGTTCCATATGCCATGGGCAGGTACGGTTGGATCGTGCTGGACATGGGCGATACCATCTGCGACGGGCCAGGTGCCGATTTCAAAATTTACGAATCGGGCATCAGCACCAAAAGCTACACAGTTTCCGGGGGGAATTCAATGGACGGTCCGTTCACCACCATCGGCACCTCGAATGTTACCGCCGGGTTTGACATCGGCTCCTCCGGGCTGACAAAAGTGCGCTACCTCTACATCCAGGACAATGGAACCGGCGCTTCTTTCGGGCCGGGATCCGGGTTCAACCTTGATGCCGTTGAAATGCTCACGCCGCCGCTGCTTGTAAACTTTGCAGCCAGCAACACCCTGCCCTGTACGGGAAGTGCTGTTAATTTTACCGATCAGTCATCGGGCAACATCGTCTCCTGGTCGTGGTCTTTCCCGGGAGGAACTCCTTCATCCGCCACCCAGAAGAACCCGGCCAATATTCAATACAACACGCCCGGAACCTATAATGTGACCCTAACCGTTTCGAATGGCATCATCACGAGTTCCAAAACAAAAACAGCGTTCATCAGCGCAGGTCCGCCGCCGCAGGTTTACCTCGGCTCCGACACCACCCTGTGTGCATGGGGTCACCTTACGCTGGATGCAGGAAACCCGGGATGTACGTATCTCTGGTCTACCAGCAAAACAACGCAGACGATCCAGGTTGATTCATCCGGCGCCGGGCTCGGACAGCATCCCTACTGGGTGCATGTGACCCGCTCGGCCGGTTGCGAGGCACGCGACACCATCAGGGTCACCTACGACGATTGCACCGGCATCCCGGCGAAAACCGACGGCCTTGTTATTTCAGTTTCTCCGAACCCGGCCATTAATTTTTTCACGTTGCATATCAAAGGATTTGAAGGCGGAAGCTGGCAGTTGATTTCATCGGCCGGTGACGCATGCGGACAGGCAGCAATTTGGTCTGAAAGCTATCAGACATTGGTCGACGTATCGGGCATGCCACCAGGATTATACTTGCTTTCAGTTGTGAAGGGAGCGCGGCATGTGACGAGGAAAATTGCAGTAAGGAGGTGAGGGATTTACGATTTACGATTTACGATTTACGATTTACGATTTACGAATTACGATTTCCGATTTACGATTTTGGAGGGTGATGGTTTCGTTGATTAACTTTGTCGTATAATTTTTGATTATGCAGTTGTTTTACGTTTCAGGGATTGTTGGGAACATTTGTATGCTGGGTGAGGAAGAATCATGGCATTGCGTCAGGGTGCTCCGGCTTCGGGAAGGGGATGAGATCAACCTTACCGACGGGTGCGGGAATTTCCACCTGGGAAGGATGACGAAGGTAAACCATAAGGGATGCCTGGTTGAGATTTTGCAAACCACTCACCTTGAGAGGCGTAGCAATGCATGGCTGCATATCGCCATAGCGCCCACCAAGAACATCGAACGGTTTGAGTGGTTTCTGGAGAAGGCCACCGAGATCGGAATCGACGAGATCACGCCATTGATCTGCGAACATTCGGAACGGAAGGTGGTGAAACTGCCGCGTCTCGAAAAGGTGGTCGTTTCAGCTATGAAACAATCCCTGAAATCTTGGCTGCCCATCCTGAACGAACCTGTGAATTTCAGGGATTTTTTTTCACAGGGATTTGCCGGGCAAAAATTCATCGCCTGGTGCGAAACCGGCACCGAATCAGAACTTTACAAGGCTTATGAAACTAATTCAAATGTATTGATCCTGATCGGTCCTGAAGGTGATTATTCAAAACCCGAAGTTGACCTGGCTATGAAATCCGGCTTTATCCCGGTGAGTCTGGGCGAAAGCCGGCTCCGGACCGAAACGGCAGGGATTGTGGCGTGCCACACTGTGGATTTAATGAATAAGGTAGCGAGGTAGCGAGATAGCGAGGTAGCGAAAAAGTTAAATGGTGAAATGGTGAAATGGTGAAATGATAAAATGGTAAAATGGTGAAATTGCAAAATGGCAAGATGGTAAAATGTTATATATCATACTGTATTTTGACAATTCCATTCTTTCACATTTATAATTCATATCTCATAATTCATAATTCTTAATTAGATAATAAATGTTTTTTTTCAAATATTCGTTCCTGGTTAAGCTGACGTTTGTTGTTGTTTTTTTCGGCACGACGTCGTTTACTCCGCCTTCGTTCCAGATCGGGCTGTTGAAATATTCAGGCGGGGGCGATTGGTATGCCAATCCGACTTCATTGCCGAACCTGGTTAAATTTGCCAATCACAACTTGTCAACCAACATCAGCGAGGATGTTGCAACGGTGGATGTTGGCAGTCCCGACCTGATGAACTACCCTTTTGTTCATATGACCGGCCATGGGAATGTGGTTTTCTCGGAGCAGGAGATTCAAAACCTGCGCAATTACCTGATCGGGGGAGGTTTCCTGCACATCGACGACAATTACGGGATGGACAAGTTTATCCGACCCCAGCTGAAACGGTTGTTCCCGGAACTCGAATTGCTCGAACTTCCTTTTGATCACCCGATTTATCACCAGAAATACACGTTTCGCACGGGGTTACCCAAGATCCATGAACACGACGGTAAACCGCCCCAGGGATTCGGACTCGTTTATGAAGGACGGCTGGTTGTTTTTTACAGCTATGAATGCGACCTGGGTGATGGCTGGGAAGATCCCGACGTTCATGGCGACTCCGAACCCACCAGGACGAAGGCATTGCAGATGGGAGCCAATTTGCTGGAGTATGTCTTTACTGCCAAGTAGTGAAATGGTGAAATCGTGAAATGGTGAAATCGTAAAATGGCAAAATGGTAACATGGCAAAATGGTAAAATGGTAAAATCGTTTCAGTTCACTTGTCCACCTGTCCACCTGTCCGCTTGATTTACCCGCTCACCTGCTTACTGCTGCGCTTCCGTTCAATCTCATCCAGCAGTATCTTCCGCAACCTGATTGACTTGGGCGTTACCTCTACGTATTCGTCTCCTTTGATATATTCCATCGCTTCCTCGAGTGAAAACTTGGTGGCGGGATAGATCACGGCTTTGTCGTCAGAGCCGGAAGCACGTACGTTGGAAAGTTTTTTTGTCTTATTCACGTTGATAACGATATCGTCGCTGCGGGTGCTTTCGCCGATCACCTGGCCGTTATATACATCCTCGAAGGGTTCGATAAAGAACTTGCCGCGATCCTGCAGCTTGTCGATGGCGTAGGTGATGGCCAGGCCGGTGTACATGGAGATAAGCGAGCCGTTGTTACGGCCCTGCATGTCGCCTTTCCATGGCTGGTAGGCCTTGAAACGGTGGGCCATCACGGCCTCTCCCTCTGTGGCAGTAAGAACAGGGTTGCGCAGGCCGATCAGGCCGCGGGCGGGAATGTCAAATTCAAGGATCACCCGGTCGCGCTTGTGTTCCATATGGGTCATGTCGCCCTTGCGGCGACTCACCAGTTCGATGACTTTGCCGGCAAAGGCTTCAGGTACCTGTACCTTCAGCAATTCAACCGGCTCGCATTTCTGCCCGTCAATTTCTTTGGTCAGGATTTGCGGCTGGCCCAGCTGAAATTCATACCCCTCGCGACGCATGGTCTCCACCAGGATGGCAAGATGAAGAATCCCCCTGCCGAAAACCTGGAACCTGTCGGGCGAATCCATCTCTTCAACGCGGAGCGCCAGGTTTTTCTCTGTCTCCTTGAAGAGCCGTTCACGGATATGGCGCGATGTGACAAAGGTGCCTTCCTTCCCTGCAAATGGGGAGTTGTTGATGGTAAACAGCATGCTCATTGTGGGTTCATCCACATTGATGCGTGCCATTCCCTCCGGGTTTTCGAAATCGGCAATGGTATCGCCGATGTCAAAATTTTCAGGGCCGAGGATGGCGCATATTTCGCCGGCGCTGACTTCAAATTTAACCTTCTCTTTGCTCAGCCCTTCAAAAAGATACAACTCCTTGACAACTGATTTCACCACGGTCCGGTCATTCTTGACCAGTGAGATGGGCATGCCGGCTTTCACGCTGCCGCGGGTAATGCGCCCAACGGCGATCCTGCCCACGTACGAAGAATAATCGAGCGAGCTGATCTGCATCTGCAATGTGCCCGGCAGCTGCTGCGGGGCGGGAATATGTTCGATGATCTGGTCAAGCAGGTAGCTTACATCCGTGGTCTCATTTTTCCAGTCGTCCGACATCCAACCATGTTTGGAGGAGCCGTAAACCGTCGGGAAATTCAACTGGTCTTCGCTGGCGTCAAGGCTGAACATCAGGTCGAACATCGCCTCCTGCACCTCACCGGGTGAACAGTTCGGTTTGTCAACCTTGTTGATAACCACGATGGGCTTTTTACCGAGCTCGAGCGCCTTCTGAAGCACAAAACGGGTTTGCGGCATGGGGCCTTCGAAAGCATCAACAAGGATCAGCACCCCGTCGGCCATGTTCAGCACGCGCTCAACTTCCCCGCCAAAGTCGGAGTGACCAGGGGTATCAATGATGTTTATTTTTATTCCTTTATATCTTACCGAGACATTTTTCGACAAAATGGTAATCCCGCGTTCACGTTCCAGGTCGTTGGAATCGAGGATCAACTCTCCCACATCCTGGTTGTCACGAAACATGTGAACCTGGTGCAAAATCCGGTCGACCAGCGTGGTTTTACCGTGGTCAACGTGGGCAATAATAGCGATATTTCTGATATCCTGCATGTTAAATTACTATGGTGGCTGTTTGAAATGGTCTGCAAAGGTACGTTAATTATCAACGCACCTGACATTTGAGGGAAAGCATGTTTTCAACCCCGGTTGCCGGCAATTGAGTGTATTTTTTGCCTTACTTTTACTTGACTTTAATAAATATCATTGTATATTTACACGCTGTTTCAGATTGGAAAATGAATTTATTATCCGTTTTCTCCTGATCTCAAAATAATCCGGAGCAAGCCGAAAATCCTGAAAAGAGTAGGCACCTGAAAATGCAATAAATCATTAAATATGGCACGTAATGTAATATGGTACGGATGGCAGCCGGATCTGCCTGACCATCGCGATTTAGTTTATGCTGCACCCAAAAAGGTTTTATCGGCACTTCCTGCAAAAGTGGATCTTAGCCCTTTGTGTCCGCCGGTTTATGACCAGGGCGAACTCGGAAGTTGCACCGCCAATGCAATCGGGGCAGCCTTTGAATTTGATTTGATGAAACAAAACAAAACTGCCGATTTTATGCCGTCCCGGCTTTTTATTTATTACAACGAAAGGGTGATGGAACATACGGTGAATACCGACGCCGGCGCGCAGATCCGCGACGGTGTCAAGAGCCTGAACACCCAGGGGGTCTGCCCGGAGAAACTCCTACCCTATGATATTACAAAATTCGCAGTAAAACCAAGCGCAGCCTGTTATAAGGAAGCCCTGAAACACCAGGCCCTTTCATATCACCGTCTTACACCCACAATTGATCAGCTTAAAGGATGTCTGGCCGAAGGTTACCCGTTTGTTTTCGGTTTTTCGGTTTATGATGCGTTTGAAGGTGATGCTGTAGCAAAAACCGGCAAACTGAACCTGCCAAAGAAAACTGAAAAATGTGTTGGCGGCCATGCCGTTCTTGCCGTAGGATACGATGATGCAGCAAAACGGTTTATCGTGCGCAACAGCTGGGCAGCCGACTGGGGCATGAAGGGTTATTTCACCATGCCTTACGGTTACCTGACCGACAGCAACCTGTCGGATGACTTTTGGACAATTCGCATTGTAGAAGTATAGAAATTGTATCTTTACCCGATGAAAATCAACATCATCGGGGCCGGGATTGCTGGCTTGTCGGCAGGTTGTTACCTGCAAATGAATGGGTTCGAAACCGAAATCTTCGAAAGCCATTCCACATTTGGCGGGCTTTGCACAAGTTGGCAGCGTAAAGGATACACCTTTGAAAGCGGCCTGCAATGGCTTCTGGGGTCGAACGCCAGCAATCCTTTTTACTTGCTTTGGTCGGAACTCGCCGACATGGATTCCATCCGGTTTGCCCATCATGGCATCAGGATGGAGATCGAAGTAAAAAACACCACGGATATCTTTGGCAGTAACGTGTTTCGCCTGTACAGCAACCTGAACAGGCTCGAAGAATACCTGCTTTCCATTGCGCCCGAAGATGATGTGCCGGTTAAGGCATGGATAGGAACAATGAGAAAGATGCAGTCGTTCGAGATCCCTCCAATGATCAGGTCGGTACCCCAGCTGCTCCCCTGGAGAGAGAAGATCCGGTTTATCCGGCACCTCCCCCTGCTTTTTTTCCTGAACAAGGTGAAACGGGAAACCAATTTCACCTTCGCTGCAAAATTAAAGAACCCCTTCCTGAAAGAGGTTTTCCTGTCGTTCTTCGGCGGGGATGAAGTATCTCTGATGATCCACACCCTGCCCCTGGCCTTCAATGATCTGGGCGGGACCGGTTATCCCATCGGCGGTGGCGCGGGTTTTGCAGAACACATCGAAAGAAGATACCGGGAACTGGGAGGCAAAATCAGGTACAACTCCCCTGTTGATAAAATCGTTGTGAACCATCATCATGCAACCGGGATCCTGCTGAAAACCGGCGAAACAATCGATTCTGATATCACCGTTTCAGCCGCCGACTGGAACTTTACACTGTTCCATGCGTTGGATGGGAAATATGTGAATAATACCATCATGCAACTTCACCAACAGGAACGGCTGAAAGTGTATTTTTCTGTGTTCCTGGTATCGCTCGGTGTGTCGGTAACCTACACTGACCATCCCAGGTTCCTGCGTTTCCCGCTCGACAACAAGCTTGTTTCACCGGATGGCACCGTGTATGAACACCTGGAGATCCATATCAACAATTACGATCCCACTTCTGCCCCGGCAGGGAAAACCGTGGTCTATTTCAGTTTATACACCCGCAACGCCGATTACTGGACAAGCATGAGGGAGACTGACAACCTGAATTACCGGCAAAAAAAACAGGATTTTGCCGACGCCATTATTGCCTGCGCAGAAACAAGGATGCAGGGACTCCGTGAGAAAATTGAAGTGCTGGATATCGCAACCCCTGCAACCTACCTGCGTTATACAGGAAACTGGAAAGGCAGCGTTCAGGGATGGCTCCCGGGGAAAAACCTCATCGCCCGGTCACCGGTAAAAAATGAGTTGCCCGGCCTGGAAGATTTTTTCTTTGCCGGGCACTGGACGATCCCCGGCGGTGGTTTGCCTGTGGCCGTCAAATCGGCCAGGGACATCGCACAGATCATCTGTCATCGGAAAAAAATCCCTTTCAGGGTCATTCCTGTGCAGCCAACCGTTCAACGCTGAGTCACCAGGGGTTTCCCTAAGAATTCACTGGATCGCTTTCCTCGCCTTGAGAATGTATTTGGCTGTATCGAGCGGGCTGATCCCCCTGAACGGGCGGATAACCCCCTGCTCATCGGTGCAGGAGCGATAACCGCTGAAGTGCGTTGATATCCGCGCCTTACCCCCTGAGCGGGAACTTAGTTTCACCGGAAAATCCAGCGAGGTGGCCAACGGCACGATCCCTTCCAGGGTAAACCGGCCGTTCTCCATCTCCGGGCTCTCAAAAGAGCCTCTCATACGGGTTATGTCGCTGGTGATGACGCCCAGCAGGTCGTCGGCGGCATTGATCCGGAAGCTGACCATGGGTTCCAGGAGGGTGGTCCCGCTGTTCACCAGGCCATTCATGATCCCCATGGGCGTTGCAATAGTGAAATCGCCAGCCCGCGAATGCATGGGGTGATCTTCCCCTTCAACCAGCGTGATCCGGATGTCGGTCACCTCCCACCCTTTGATACCCTGTTTCAGCGCCGTGGCGATCGTACGCGCCACTTCGTTCTGGTATTTCTGCTGCACGTCATTGACCGGAACCACACTCGAATAAACGACCCCGCTTCCGCGCTCACCAGGTTCAATCCTGAACTTCAGGATGGCCCAGCATGGCTTTGGCATCCAGTATTGTACAAAACCCACGCCGGCAGTTGCAGGAGTTTCCCTGTAAATGACCGTGGGGTTTTCAAACCGGGCTTCGATGCCGAACCGGTCGGCCAGGATCCGCTCAAGCACCTCCATCTGGATCCAGCCCATCACTTTCACATGTAGTTCAGCCTCTTCACGCAGCCACTCCAGGTCGAGGGCCGGGTCTTCGGTGGCAAGTTCCTGCATGGCTGAGGCCAGGGAGGCGTAATCCCTGGCATTTACAGCCTTTACCTGGACGGTAAGCAGCGGCGTTCTCATTTTTATCTCCCCAGGAATGTCCATATGGCCGGAGCCAAGCAAATCACCTGTTTGCGCATGGTCAAGCCCGCACAGGCCGGCAATGTCGCCTGCCTCCACGGCACCAATGTCCTCGAATCTCCCCGGGAACGACCGTCGCACCTGCGTAACCTTTTCTTCGAGCTGCCTGGTCTCATTAAACAGAATCTCACGGTTGGAAATACGGCCATTGAAAAGGCGCACATGGGCGATCCGACCCATAACCTTGTCGTGACTGATGTTGTATACCAGCGCGGATAAAGGTTTTTGGGGATCCCCGCCGGGCTCAGGGAAATAATTGATCACGGCATCCAGCAACTCCTCAACGCCCAGGCCAAGTTTGGCAGACCCGAACATAAGCGGGTATTCTTCGCAGGAGGCTGTAAGGCGGCCCAGTTGCCGGTCAAGCTCGGTAAATGATGGACTTTCCCCTGAAACATATTTGTTTAGCAGCAATTCATCGCTCCCCACGATTTGCTCAACCAGGTGATCGAGCATGTTCATGCTGCTCCAAATCCCGGAGATGGCAACATCCCTGCCGCCTTCCCCCGATATCTCCTGCAAACATATTGGTTTGACTTGCAATTCCTTGCCAATCGCACGGACCACCGCATCGCAGTCGGCTCCCACCCTGTCGGTTTTATTGATAAAGAAGATAACCGGGATGCGGCGTTCGCGCAGGGCTGCCCATAAAGTTTCTGTATGGGCCTGAACCCCTTCAACCGCCGAAATTACCAGGATCACCCCATCGGGTATGCGCATGACGCGCTCGACGTCGGCTGAGAAATCGACATGGCCCGGCGTATCAATCAGGTTGATCCGGGTATTTTTCCAATGGAAAGATGTTTGTGCCGACATGACCGATATCCCACGCTCCTGCTCGACCGGAAGGAAGTCAGTTTGCGCCGTCCCCTGGTCAACATTGCCGGGCTTGCGCACCTGGCCGCCCAGGAACAGGAATTGTTCGGTGATGGTGGTTTTACCGGCATCGGCATGGGCCATGACGGCAATGTTGCGAATCAGCTGCCGCATGTGCTGAGACCCCTGATCTGCTCCTCCAGCACCCGGATCCGGGCTTCGGCATCTTCCTGCTTTTTGCGTTCGGAATCCACCACGGCGGAAGGGGCATTTTTTACAAAACTGTCGTTGCCGAGTTTCTGCATGACTTTTCCAAGGAACCCGGTGGTGTAGGCCAGCTCTTCCCTAAGCTTGCCCAGTTCTTCAGCCACGTCGATCTTCCCCGAAAGCGGGATGAAAAACTCGGTCGATCCGGAAACAAAGGAGACGCTGCCGTCAACCTTGTCGTCAACGTAAGCAAGTTCGCTGATGTTGCATAATTTCCCGACAAGGCTGTCGAAGGTGGTATCGGGAGCATCGTTGTTGTTTTTCCTGATGAACAGGCGGATGGCCTCCTTTTGCGGGATGTTCTTTTCCTTGCGTACATTCCGTATGGCCATGATCACCTCTTCGGCAAAACTGAACTTTGTGATGAGGTCCTGGTCCCAGGCTCCCGCTATGGGCTGCCTGCTTAACATGATGGATTCGTCCTCTCCGCGTTCTTCAAGCAATTGCCAGATCTCCTCGGTAATAAAGGGCATGAACGGGTGAAGCACCTTCAGCAATTTCTCAAAAAGACCGGTCACGGCCTGGATGGTAGGGCGGTCGATGGGCTGCTGGTATGCGGGTTTGATCATCTCGAGGAACCAGGAACAGAAATCATCCCAGACCAGTTTGTAGGCGGCCATCAGCGCTTCCGACAACCGGTAGTCGTCGTAGAGCGCATTGATATTCTGCAGGGCTGCATTGAATGCCGATTCAAACCATTCAACCGACACCTTGTTCACGTCAGGCTGTTCGATGGCGTCATCCACCGGCCAGCCCTTCACAAGCCTGAGGGCATTCCATATCTTGTTGCAGAAGTTTCTGCCCTGTTCGATGAGTGCATCATCATACAGCAGGTCGTTCCCGGCAGGGGAACAAAGCAACATGCCAACCCGCACGGCGTCGGCGCCGTTCTTGTTGATCAGTTCAATCGGTTCGGGAGAGTTTCCAAGCGACTTCGACATCTTGCGGCCGAGTTTGTCCCTGACAATACCGGTGAAATAAACATTTTTGAACGGGATCGCCTGCCTGTACTCCATGCCGGCCATGATCATGCGCGCAACCCAGAAAAAAATGATCTCCGGGGCTGTGATGAGGTCGTTGGTCGGATAATAATAGTTGATGTCGGCATTGTCCGGGTTGCGGATGCCGTCGAACACCGAGATCGGCCAGAGCCAGCTGGAGAACCAGGTATCGAGGACATCTTCATCCTGCCGGAGGTCGTTTAACGTCAGTTTTGGCTGTTGATCTGCGCGCTTCGCATTAGCCATCGCAAGCGCCTCTTCTTTTGACCTGGCAACAACGAATTCGCCGTCGGGGAGGTAATAGGCAGGGATCTGCTGTCCCCACCACAACTGCCGCGAAATGCACCAGTCGGTAACATTCGACATCCAGTGACGGTACATGTTCTTGTACTTGGCCGGGTGAAACAGGATGGTATCGTCTTCAACCAGGTCGAGGGCCGGTTTGGCGAGCCCCTTCATCTTCATAAACCACTGTACTGATATACGCGGTTCAATCACCTCATCGGTTCGCTCCGAATAACCTACTTTGTTTGTATATTCCTGGATTTTAACAACATGGCCGCTGTTCTTAAGTTCTTCAGTAATTTTCCGGCGTACCACGAAACGATCTTCCCCGACAAACATCTTTGCCGCTTCGCTCATCGTGCCGTTTGAATTGAAGGTATCGATCACTTCAAGTTTGTACTTGAGGCCAAGGTTGTAGTCATTGACATCGTGCGCCGGAGTAACCTTCAGGGCGCCCGTACCGAATTCGCGGTCGACATACTCATCAAAAATCACGGGTATTGACCGGTGGATGAGGGGAACGATTATTTTCTTACCACGGAGATGCGCGTACCGTTCATCCTCCGGGTGCACGCATATGGCGGTATCTCCCAGGATCGTCTCAGGCCGGGTGGTGGCAATTGTGATCCATTCATCTTCGGTACCTTCAACCCTGTAGCGGACATAGTACAGCTTGGAATTGACCTCCTTGTAGATCACCTCTTAATCAGAGACTGCCGTCAGCGCCTTCGGGTCCCAGTTAACCATCCTGATGCCACGGTATATCAGGCCTTTGTTGTAAAGGTCGATAAATACGCTGATGACCGATTCGTAGAGCCCGTCGTCCATGGTAAAGCAGGTACGCTCCCAGTCGCAGGAAGCTCCGAGTTTCTTAAGTTGGTCGAGGATGATCCCGCCATGTTTCTTTTTCCACTCCCAGGCGTGTTCGAGGAACGCTGCACGGGTCAGGCTTGCCTTGTCGATGCCTTCATCCTTCAACTTGGCAACCACTTTCGCCTCTGTGGCAATGGAGGCGTGGTCGGTACCCGGAACCCAGCAGGCATTCTTGCCCAGCATCCTGGCCCTGCGCACCAGGATATCCTGGATGGAGTTGTTCAGCATATGGCCCATGTGAAGCACTCCGGTGACATTGGGTGGCGGGATCACGATGCAGTAAGGTTCCCGGTCATCGGGAACCGAGTGGAAGAAACCACGTTTCATCCAGTATTCATACCATTTATCCTCAACCTTCGTAGGATCATATTTGGAGGCAATTTCCATCATTGCTGCTATTTTTAAGAAGCCGCAAAATTAGTAAAAATAAGGTAAGGATAACTTAACCCTGCAGGATGCAGGGCTTAAAATAACTTGCTGCGCTTGACCAGGTATGGCAGGAGTACCTGTTCAAAACCGGCATTGATATCGGCTTCAACGAAATCGATGTTATACTGTCCGCAACGCAGTTTAAGGTCATTTTTGAAGGCAGCCAGGGCTTCGACGTAACGGTTCCTTAGTTTTGCCGGGTGCACCCGCAACTGCTCCCCGTTTTCCAGGTCGATGAATTTATAGGGCCGGTCCTCGAAATCAAAATCCAGCTCCTTGCCCTTGTCCACAACGTGAAAAAGAATCACCTCGTGTTTATTGTGTTTCAGGTGCTGTAAGGCTGAAAACAATTCTTCTGGCTGGGCTGATTTATCGAACATATCGCTGAAAATCACCACCAGTGAACGCTTGTGAATGCGTTCGGCCAGCTCATGAATGGCCTGAGCTGCATTGGTGCCTTTATGTTCATCGGGCGACCGGGGCTGGATCAGTTTGTCAAGCTCTTGGTAAAGGTACCGGTGATGTACCGGGTTGGATTTGGTTTGCGTGTGCAGTTCAACCGTATCGGAAAACACGCTGATTCCGGCAGCATCGCGCTGCTTGCGGAAGAGGTATAGCAATGCCGCCGCCACATAGGCTGAAAAGGTAATCTTATTGGGATGGTTGATGTCGGGATTTGTCAGCACCGGGTAATACATCGACGACGAATTGTCGATAAACACCTGGCATCTCAGGTTGGTCTCCTCTTCATACCGCTTTGTGTAGAGGCGGTCGGTACGCCCGAACAGTTTCCAATCGATCGACCTGATCGATTCACCCGTGTTGTAAAGCCTGTGCTCGGCAAATTCAACGCTGAAGCCATGAAACGGGCTTTTATGCAACCCCGTGATAAACCCTTCCACCACCTGGCGGGCGAGGAATTCAAGGGAGGAGAATTGCTCCAGGCGGGTTTGGTCGAGGATAGCTGACATCAGGGTAGTAGAGAGGGGAAATGGTGAAATGGTGAAATCGTGAAATGGTGAAATCGTGAAATAGTAAAATGGTGAAATAGTAAAATGGTGAAATAGTAAAATGGTGAAATAGTAAAATGGCAAAATGGTAAAATTGCAAAATGAAATTGGCAAGATTAGATTTCCACTATTTCACCTGTCCACCTGTCCACCCGTCCACCTGACCACCTGTCCACCCGTCCACCCGTCCACCCGTCCACCCGTCCACCAATTAAATATACTTTTCTATCATCGCCTTATATGAAGCCTTGGGCACGGCGCCGACCTGCTTGTCAACAACCTCGCCGCCCTTGATGAAGAGAACGGTTGGGATGTTCCTTACCCGGTAGAGGGCTGTGGTTGCAGGGTTATCATCGACATTGAGTTCACCGGCGACGATACGGCCTTCGTACTCGGCGGCAAGTTCATGAATGATCGGGGAAACCATGCGGCAGGGGCCGCACCATTCGGCTGAAAGGTCTACCAGGGCGAGCTTATCGCTCTTTACAATTTTTTCTTCAAAATTGGCATCCGTTAATGTTTCGAACATATGAAAATTCGTTAAAAGTGAGTTTAGTTTCAGCCCGCTAAATTACAAAAATCATTTCAGATTAAGATTGGAAACAGGTACAAAGTAATCAGGGCACCCTTCGACGCCACTCAGCGTACCTGTTCCCCGCGTAATTTTCAATTTTTAATTTTTAATTTCCATCAAACCTCCCCGAATACCCTGAACTGTATCTCCGGCATCTCTGCCAGTGCATTGATCATATCCTTGGGATTCACTTTGTATTTTTTGGACGGCAGATCGATGGTAAAGTTTTCAACCGGGTCCTGGATTCTGATACGCATCAGGCATTTCCCTTTGTGCAGTTTGGCGGCATGGTGAAGCTTATGGATGGTTTCCAGGGCAAGATCACTCAGGGTCAGTGTCAGCGAGAGCACCTTTGAAAATTTCTCCATCACTTCCGGCAGCAGGGTCACCTGGTTGATGCGGATGGTCATTTGATCGGGGCTGTCGAACCGCGATTCAATGCGTGCCTTCAGGAACACATACTGCCCTTCGCCGAGCATGTGCTTCCATTTGAGATACTCCTCCGAAAACATGGTAAGCGAAATGAAATTGAAATAATCCTCCACGACAAAGGAGCCGTAAGGCTTGCCTGTCTTCCCAATCTTGTGGTTCGCCTCGATCACAATGCCGGCGAAGGTGATATCTTTACCCTTCAGCGGTTTAAGATCTTGTTTCAGGTCTTCGATGGTTTTGCTGCAGAACTGGTCCATTTCATACTTGTAGTCATCCAGCGGATGTCCGCTCATGTAAAACCCGGTCACCTCCTTTTCAAATTTCAGCTGTTCCAGTTTTGACCAGGGCCGGCAATCGGGCATGGTGAGCTCAGGGAAATGAACCTCTTCTGCTTCACCAAAAAGCGATTGCTGCATAGAGTCCTTGCGGGCGTGGTAATCGGTGGCATGCCTGATCAGTTTTTCCAGGAAGGTCATATCGTCGCTGTTTTCCTGGTAAAAATACTGAGCCCGATGCGTGTTTTCAAAACAGTCGAAAGCGCCTGCCTTGGCAAGCGACTCCATGCATCTTTTATTGACTGTGTGGGAATTTATCCGGCGCGTCATGTCAAAAATGCTGGCGTAAGGCCCGTTGGCGGTCCGTTCTTCGACAAGACTTGTCACGGCGGCTTCACCTACATTTTTTATCCCTGCCATGCCAAACCTGATCTCTCCTTTTTTATTGGCGAAAAAAGCGTTTGAACTCTCATTCACATCCGGCCCTAGAACCGGGATGTGCATGCGTTTGCATTCATCCAGGAAGAGGGTGATCTCCTTCAGGTCGTTGAGGTTGCGGCTGAGCACGGCGGCCATGAATTCCGATGGGTAATGGGCCTTGAGGTAGGCCATGCGGTAGGCTACATAAGCATAACAGGCTGAATGCGACTTGTTGAAGGCATAATCGGTGAAGGCCATCCAGTCGGTCCATATCTTTTTGACCACCTCCTCATCATGCCCGTTGTTTTTACACCCGTCAAAAAATTTGGGTTTCAGCTCGGTCATCATGTGTTCGATCTTCTTCCCCATGGCTTTGCGGAGAGAATCGGCCTGCCCCTTGGTAAAGCCGGCCAGTTCCTGCGAGAGAAGCATGACCTGTTCCTGGTATACCGTAATGCCGTATGTATCATGCAGGTATTTCTCCATCACCGGGATGTCATACGCGATTTTCTCCCGGCCATGTTTGCGCGCGATAAAACTGGGAATGTAATCCATGGGGCCCGGCCTGTAGAGGGCGTTCATGGCGATGAGGTCTTCAATCTTGTTTGGCTTCAGCTCGCGGAGGTACTTTTTCATCCCGTCCGACTCAAACTGGAAGATACCGGTTGTTCTGCCCTGGCTGAAAAGCTCGTAAGTCTCCGTGTCATCAAAAGGGAGGGTGTCCATATCCACCTCTATTCCTTTTGAATTGCGGATATTCCGGATGGCATCCTTGATGATGGCCAGGGTCTTGAGCCCCAGGAAGTCCATCTTGAGCATGCCCACCTTTTCGATGAACTCCCCGTCGAACTGGGTTACGAAGAGGTCGGTCTCTTTGGATATGGTGATCGGGATATATTCGGTGAGCGCATCGCGGCTGATGATGATCCCGCATGCATGAAGCCCTGTTTGCCTTACCGATCCTTCGAGGCTTTCGGCAAACCTGAGCGTTTCGGCGATCAGCTTGTTGGGTGAAGTGCGCGCGGCTTTTAATTCGGGAACCTCCTCGTAGGCAGTTTTGAGGGTAATGCCAGGTTTGGCCGGCACCAGTTTGCACAACCGGTTGACCTCCTCCAACGGCAGCCGTTGAACGCGCCCCACATCCCTGATTGCGCCTTTGGCAGCCATCGTACCAAAGGTAATGACCTGCGCAACCTTGTCGCGCCCATACTTTTCAACAACCCATTTCAGAACCCGGTCACGCCCGTCCTCATCAAAGTCGATGTCAATATCGGGCATCGACACACGGTCGGGATTAAGGAACCGTTCGAACAGCAGGTCAAACCTGAGCGGATCCACGTCGGTGATCCGGATACAGTAAGCCACCACCGACCCGGCGGCAGAACCCCTGCCCGGTCCAACGGAGACGCCCATCTCGCGGGCCGCGTTCAGGAAGTCCTGGACGATGAGGAAATAGCCGGGATAGCCCATCTTTTTTATGACGGCCAGTTCAAAATCGATCCGCTCAGTGATTTCAGCGGTGAGTTCAGGATAACGCTTTTCAGCCCCGATATAGGTGATGTGCCGGAGAAATTCATCCGGGTCTTTAAACTCGTCCGGCAGGGGGAAATCGGGCATGATCGGGTCACGGTTCAGGCTGTAATCCTCCACCTTGCCCAGCACTTCCATGGTGTTTTCAAGCGCTTCAGGAATATCGGCAAAGATTTCGTTCATCTCCTCCTTCGATTTGAACCACTCCTGCCCGGTGTACCGCATCCGGTCCATATCATCCACGAATTTCCCGGTGTTGATGCACAACAACCGGTCGTGAGCATCGGCATCGGCTTCGTTGACGAAATGCACATCGTTGGTTGCAAGCAACTTGACCCCTGTTTTCCGCGAAAGCCTGACCAACTCATCGCCAACAGTCATCTGCCTTTTATAAACGTCGCTGTCGCGTGTCGGATCAGTGGCCTGGTGGCGCATGAGTTCGAGGTAAAAATCTTCGCCAAAGAGCGCTTTGTATTCCAGGATGACCTGTTCCGCCTTTGCCACGTTGCCGGCCAGGATGGCCCGGGGGATCTCTCCGGCCAGGCAGGCTGACGAGGCGATCAGCCCTTCATGGTACTTAGCAAGCAACTCCTTGTCGATTCTTGGCTTATAGTAATGACCATCGGTCCATGAAAAAGATATCAGCTTCAAAAGATTTTTATACCCGGTTGCATTTTTTGCAAGCAGGATCAGATGATCGCCTTTCCGGTCAATCATCTCCACCTTTTCCTTATGTCCACGCCTGGCAACATACGTTTCACACCCAAAAATCGGCTTAAAGCCTTTCTGTTTCGCGGCGACCTCGGCAAACTCCTTGATACCAAATAAATTACCATGGTCGGTCACCGCCGCTCCCTGCATCCCAAGCGCCACCGCTTTTCCAACCATCTCCTTGATGCGGCAGGCGCCGTCAAGAATGGAATATTGCGTATGTAAGTGTAAATGAATGAAATCAACCATTTTTTCGGGGTAATAATAAGGTGTGGATCGGAGGCGTAAAATTATTTCAAAATCCCCTCTCAATTCAATTTGTTAATAAATTACTTCTATTTTTACTTCTTCTTGCTAATTTATTGGTTAATTCAAAAAAAATGCCGAATTTTGCACCCCTTAAATTAATTAACTCAACATTTCATTAAATCAATCATTTAACAAATGCCAACCAAAATCAGATTACAGAGAAGAGGTAAAAAGGGACAAGCTTTTTACCATATTGTTATTGCGGATGGTCGTGCACCACGT
>Ga0114951_10002116_pt1 | contig 23055 bp, 17 predicted proteins | sample AM7aDNAmetaG_FD_88677 | JGI IMG/M metagenome (GOLD analysis project Ga0114951, IMG submission 88677) | Freshwater microbial communities from Finland to study Microbial Dark Matter (Phase II) - AM7a DNA metaG | ecosystem: Environmental > Aquatic > Freshwater > Lake | place: Finland: Lake Alinen... | reverse complement strand
GGGCGCTTGACATCGGCTTCAGCGGCGCTCACATCGGTTAAGCCTTCGGGCACGTTGAGACCATGCGCGCCGAAGAACCCTTTCTGGATGTTGAACTTGCGCAGCATCTCCAGCCCATCTGTGCCAGTCAACGATACGGTCTCGCGGCGCAACTGGCCGCCCGGCATGACGACGGTGACGCCAGGCGCATCCAGCATCTCTTGCGCGATTGCGAGGCTGTTGGTAATGATAGTCAGATGCCGCAACTGCTTGAGGCGTTGGGCAATCGCGAGAGCGGTGCTGCTGGTATCGAGGAAGATCGCATCGCCGTCAGCCACCAGAGTGGCGCCGGCTTCACCGATGCGGTTTTTCTCCGAGACCTGCTGCTGGCGGCGCAGCGAGAGCGAGAGTTCGGGCAGGCCGCGCCCGGCCGGCACGGCGCCACCGTGGGTGCGCACGAGCAGGTTGCTTTCGGCCAGCGCCTGCAGGTCTGCGCGAACAGTGACTTCGGAGACGCCGAATTGCTGACTCAGGTCATAGACCGAGACACGACCAGCTTTTTGCACCTGTCGCAATATCTCCTGGCGGCGCTCTTCCAGGTAAAGCTCTTTCATTGTTGCGATCCGAGCCACCTCCTGCTTAGCGGACGTTCTTACGTCTTCGAGTTTTGTTATTTTACGATTGCTTTCAAAATAATGCAAATCGAAACCACCGGTCATCTCAGACGACCACGATGAAACAAACAAAACAAAAAGCCCCGTGTTATTTTCTATTTTCCTTTTATGACTTTTTAGAAAGTTTTTATCAACCCTTGACACTCACCTCCAATTCTGTATACTTCTGCCCTACAGGCGTAAGGGTCTAAATACCTTTACCCGGCTGTATTGTTTAATTTTCTCGCTTGAGGTCCTGTAACCTCCGAGTGCAAGGCGCATTCGGAGGTTTTTCGTTTTCCGGCTGCCATGATGCGCCTCTGAAGTTATTCGTAATCCCAAGTGCTTAGAGGAGTTCTTATCATGGAAATGGCAAGTTCGGCAAAGGTCCTATTGAAATCGGGTTTTCACAAACCCACTGGCGGTTGGTTATCGCAACGCGACGAGGGGTCACTGGCGGAGCGATTTGTCAAAGCTGTAAAAAACCCGATTGTGCGACGCAATGCGGCGTTACTGTTCGGCGGTAAGTTGTTGGGGTTGGCTGCAGTGCTGGCCGTGATGTCCTTGTTCCTGCCTGCCAAGGCAATGGCCGATGGGGCGCCGCCCGATCCGACGGCGACTGTGAATGCGGTGAACACTGTGTGGACGCTGATTGCAGCGTTCCTGGTTTTCTGTATGCAGGTTGGTTTCGTGATGCTCGAGGCGGGGTTTGCGCGCTCGCGCGAGTCAGTGAATATTCTTGTGGAAGGCATTGCCGACACGTGTATCTGCGGCGTGACCTTTTGGCTGTGGGGCTTTGCCTTCATGTTCATGGACGGCACCCCGTTCATCGGCACCCACGGTTTCGCATTGCAAGGGATACCCGACACGTACCTCACCACGGGTGTTCCATTGCTGGCCTTCTGGGTGTTTCAGTTTGCTTTTGCCGACACATGCTCCACGATTACGTCGGGCGCTATGGTCGGACGCACGGGGTTTATCGGCGACCTGTTGTATAGCGTCGGTGTGACCGGCTTTATTTACCCGATCATTGGTCACTGGTCATGGGGCCCCGATGGCTGGCTCGCAGTGATGGCTGTGCCCTTCCGCGATTTCGCCGGGTCGACCGTAGTGCACACCATCGGCGGCGTCATCTCACTGGTTGGCGCTATTGTGCTCGGCCCGCGCCTGGGACGCAAATTCAAGCGCGACGGCGGCGGCCCGATGCCGGCGCATGACCTTATCATCGGCGCATGCGGAGGCTTGATCCTGTGGTTCGGCTGGTATGGTTTTAACCCAGGCAGCACGTTGTCCGGCCTGGACGTTCAGGGCATCGGTCGCGTTTCCTTCAACACCACAATGGCGGCATGCTCAGCCGGTCTGGCAGCGTTGTTGATCAGCTACTTCCGCAGCGGCAAGTGGGATCTGGGCATTACGGTGAACGGATTCCTGGGCGGCCTGGTGGCAATCACTTGCCCGTGCTACTGGGTCGATCCGCTGGGCGCGTTCATCATCGGCATCGTAGCAGCAGTGGTTGTCGTGATTGCGATTGAGGTGCTCGAATATCTGCGCATCGATGACCCGATTGGCGCCGTGCCGGTGCATGCGGTCGCCGGCATCTGGGGCACGCTGTCGCTTGGACTGTTCGCCGCGGGCAAATACTTCTTGCCAACACCACTCGGCGCGGATGTCAGCACACCAATCGCAGGCTTGTTCTATGGCGGCGGGACGGCGCAACTGGTGTCGCAGTTGATCGGCAGCGCAGCGACAGTTGGCGCGACAGCTGTGGTCACAACGGTGCTGATGCTGGCAGTGAAAGCTACGAAGACGTTGCGTATCTCGCGCGAGGGCGAACTGATCGGCATGGACATCCACGAACATGGCGCGATCGCGTATCCAGAATATGCATTAATCCCGCCCGACCAGCACCCGATGTTGATTGCGGCGGTCATGAACGATGGTAAAAAGAAGAAATAGCCGGCGTCTGAATTCTATTTGCCAGTAAGAGGAAAATTATGTTTAAGAAAATCGAAGCGATCATTCGTGAAGAGGCGTTGAACGACGTCAAGGAAGCATTGCGCGCCATCGGTATTGTAGGTATGAACGTCGTCTCGGTGCGCGGCCATGGCCGGCAGGGCGGCATCGACATGGTGTGGCGTGGTTCGACCTATCGCATGGACATGCTCCCGAAGATCCAGATAAACATCGTGCTGAGCGAGCGCAATCTGGATAAGACGGTTGACGCCATCATAAAAGCTGCACAAACCGGCGCCGAGGGCGACGGCCTGATCTTCATCTATCCAGTTGATGACGTAATTCGCATTCGCACGGGCGATCGCGGACCAGCGGCGCTGACTTATGCCGATGATATCGATGAGCGTCGTGAGCATGGAGGGCCGGACAAAAAATAACTCTCCATCTCCCTTGACAAATCACCTCTGCCCCGTACAATACCGCTTGTCACTTTCGTGAGAATAGCTTTACATTACAAAGTATTCTCACCTTGTATGAGTGGCTTGTGAATGGAGTAGAGGTCCCAGCAGCCTCCGGATGCAATGGCATTCGGAGGCTTTTTCGTTTTCTACTCCGGTCTACGTGGAATGGAAAGGTATTTTTCAGCAGCATGCGGCAGGCGACATGCAATGGAGTGTGACTGCGCAAAGTAATAAATCCTACAAACGCCATGATGCGCCGCCGAATGGTGGAATTCGACCCGTGTCTGTTGCGCTGCGATGCGCAGTTGAATTATTTGCGACTCAAGTCGCGGTTTAATGTTTGTTTGCTAAGGAGTCTATCCGATGGCAGCTCAACCTGAGTTCAAGAAAACACTGACGCTCACCGGCGTCACTGTAAATGCGATGGCGCTTATCGCTCCCGGCGCGTTTCTGTGGATCAGTTATCAGTTCCAGGCCGCGCAAGTCGATCCGGCTGGCAATTCCACGGCGCTTGATATGCTTCCCGGGTTGATTCTGGCGCTGATCGTTGCTTTTCTAACTGCGTTCTCCTATGCTATGCTGGCCGAGCTTTACCCGCACGCCGGCACTGGTTCATCCTATTTCTTTGCCGAAAAGGCATTCCTGGATAAAGAGTCAGCCGCCACGCACCGCTGGGCTCGCCTGGTCAAGTACGTGGTTGGCTGGATTTCACACCTGTATTACTGGGTATATCCTGGCGTGCTAGTCGCGACAATCGGCACCCTGCTCGTCTATGTGTTTGGCCTGTTTGGCGTCAGCATAGATCCAATTCTGCAGATCGCGATCTGCATTGTCGTGTCGATGGGTATCGGGTATATCGCTTTCCGCGGGATCAGCAGCTCTACTAATGCGGCCATCGCTATCAATGTGATCCAGATCGTCTCGCTCGTTATCGTGTCGATCCTGGCTCTGGCATATCGCTTTATCAACCCGGAGCATGTCGAGTTCGTTCACCAAAATCTGACCAGCATCATCATCCCGCATAATCTGTCGAGCGTCATCTTTCAGTCGACGATCGCCATCCTGCTGCTGGTGGGCTTCGAGACCGCGACTGCACTCACCGCGGAATCCCTGGACGTCAAGCATGTGTCGCGCGGCATCATCCTATCGCTGATCATCCAGGGGTTAATCTTCTACATATTCGAATACTTTGCAATGAATGCGTGGATTCACACCGGTTACTCCGGAAAGGACGCCTCTGGCGCTGTTGTCACCGGCATGGCCGCAGCCGCTGCATCCGGTTCTCCAATGGGCGACATGGTTGCAAACTTGTTGAAAGGACTGTTTGGCGCGAGTGACTCAGCTGGACTGATCGGCACCGTGGTCGTTGCCGTGACCGTCATCATTGCTGTGGCAGGCTCGGTTCTATCATGCATGAACACCGGCGTGCGCATGACCTATGCTATCGGAAAAGATAAGGAAGTCCCGGCGATCCTGGGGATGCTGCATGGGCGTTTTGCCACGCCGCACTACGGAGTGCTGATCATGAGCGTCGTCTCCGCGGTAATCGGCGCGTTCGGTGTGCTATCAGTGCGCAACCTGACGGCAGTGATCCTGCTGTCAAACATCGGCACCTTCCTATTGTATGGGTTCACAAACATTATTGCATTTGTGGCCTTCCGTGAGACGCCGCAATATCACAATATCAAGCACTTCGTTGTGCCGGCATTTGGCTTCCTCACGAACATGCTGATGCTGGTAGCCATCATCTACCTAAGCATTCTCGGCGGCGGCGACACCGGCGCCGCTGCGCTGATGGCGATTGGCGCAACCGTCGTGTGGCTTTTAATCGGGGGAGTCTACTTTTTCTTCAACACCCGCTCGCGCGGCGAGAAAGTATTCTCTACGCGATCTGCAGCGGCCAGGTAACCGCATCGCTTTGACCGTATTGGCGATACGCCTGACCTCAACTGTGTGGTCAGGCGTTTTTTTTTGGCGCCGGGCAGTTCTGTGTTGAATAAGCGCCCGAAAAAGGAGTGCCGGTGGACAGCAGCCGCCGGGATCAGCCGCACAGAAATCTTTGGCCACGCGGCGGAGATGAGAAAGAGAGATATGCGATGCTCAGTGTTTGGCCAATAGCACAATCACCAGGATCGTCAACATGGCGGTGATTACGGCGACGATGCCCAACAACAGCAGCGGGTTCTTGGCAATGCTCTGCTGGGCGACCGGCGCGCTCAGCGGTGGATCCGGAAGATGAAGAATCGCCGTGTCCACACTGTCAGGGTTCTTCAGCGCCGCCAGCAACTGGGCCGCATCCGCAAAGCGCTCCTTCTTGCGCCGGCGGGTGGCCTTCGCAACAATGGCCGCGATGCTCTCCGACACCTCTTTGCGCACCTCGTTCAGCGGCGCCGCATCGTGCGTCAGATGCTGGAACATGGCGACCAGCGCTTGCGGCGCCACGAACGGCGGATAGCCGGTCAGCATCTCGTAGAAGATAATGCCGAGTGCGTACACATCAGTTTCGGCGCCCCCGCGCTCTCCCAGAACCTGTTCAGGCGCCATATAGTCCGGCGTCCCCATCGGGTTTGACATGGAGCCCCATGTGACGCGATGTGCGCCGCGATGGACCGCGATGCCGAAGTCGATCAGTTTGACGTTGTCGTTGGCATCCACCAGCAGGTTTTCGGGCTTCAGGTCGCGATGAAAGACGCCATGCTCATGACAATACGCCACGATCTCGGTGATATTTATGGCGAGTTTCATGAAGCGCCGAACCGAGACCTGATAGTCTTCCTGCATGATTGCGCGGAGCGATTCTCCCTCCATATAGTCCATGACGAGATAGGGTGTGGAGGTGTCCTCTCGAACTTCGATTACTTGCGGAATGCCGGGATGTTGCAGCAGTCGACCGATGGCAACAGCGCGTCGAAAGTGCTCATATGTAGCGATATCGCCCAGGCGCAACGGATCGAAGAACTTCATCACGACGTTCTTCCCAGTCTTCAGATCTTTTGCTTTAACCGCAGTCGCCTCGCCGCCTTCACCTAGAACTGCGGTGATCTCGTAGTGGTCAATTTTTACGCCCGGCGCCAAGCCAAAACGCGGCGGCTTTCCATCGGTCGGTATGGATTGTGTCTGCTGCGGTGATTCCGCCTGTAAGCTTTGCATCATGGCTTAGCTTTTACTCCTATCTTGTCGCCGGTACTGTCAGGGAGCATATTGCTTATCGCCGACTATATCACATGCTCGCAGGTCGCTATTTCAGGCGCATCGTGTTCGGTTGTTTGCACCTTGAGTGTTGCGCCAGCGCGCGTGCAGTAGCCACCCACCTTGCCATTGCGATCGATCAGCAGCAGGCGAATCCAGGCGTTGATCGGGTCGCTCAGCCGGCGCAGGTCGTGAATGGTTTCGCGCCCGGCCTGATCGATATCCCGCCCGTGCGACATGCCCAGCACGGCGCGAATGCACGTGCCGTGACGAATGGTCAATTCGCCTACGCCAGTACAGGCCGCGGCGCCGTAGCGGTCGTCGGCGTAGTTGCCAGCGCCGATGTTGGGTGAGTCGCCGATTCGCCCCGGATACTTCCATGCCACGCCGGAGGTCGTCACCGCGCTGACAATATGCCCGGTCGCGTCGCGGACAATCACATTCATCGTGTCGCCGCCCTCGTGATAGCGCATCGCGCGCACGACCAACTCGCTCAACGGGATTTTCAAAGAAGAGATTAGAGATTGGAGATTAGGGATTTCTGACCAATCTCGAATCTCTAATCCCCAATCTTTTCCGACGGCATTGAGGCGCTTAAGGTAGATGGCTTTGGCCTCATCATCCAACAGGTCTCCGGCCTCGGCCTTGATCTCAGCCGCGAATCGCGCTGCGCCAGCGTCGCTGAGCAGCACATGCGGCAGGCGCTCCATCACTTGGCGCGCCACAGAAATTGGGTGCAGGTAACCCTTTAGCGCGGAGACTGCGCCACTCGCGAGCGTCGCGCCATCCATGATGGATGCGTCCAGCTCCACTTCGCCGAGAATGTTCGGCAAACCGCTGAAACCGACCGAGTGATCTTTGACGTCCGACTCCACCTCGCGCGCGACGATTTCAGCCGCATCAATGGCCGGCGCCCCTTGCCGCAGTGCCTCGATGCCCGCCTGAATACAATCGTCACGGACTTCGCCGTTCACCAGAATGAGTGCGCTCATTTTTATCGTATGCAATCCTTATGTATGTGGTAGATGTCAGACTTCTCAAAGAAGTCTGACATCTACCACATCGTACACCCAGATTTCCCTCTTGACGTTTCCTCTCAACCCCCTAAAATGTAAATGAACGTTCGTTTATATTTTAGGATAACATGACAGAAAGTGAGAACCTGATAAAGGGAAAGCGCACACGAGCAGAGATTGTCCATGCTGAACGCGCAGCGTGAAGCATCTTTGTGTTGGTCAGCTCGATAACGCGATGGAGCAAGGATCCTGTCCCTGCTAACCAACCTTGCGAAGGGTCTTGAGCGGATGTGGTTCTACGCAAGTCCAACCTTCGCAAGGAAGCTGCGTGTGCCCTTGCGAAGGTTAGACTTGAAGACCCCTGCATCAGCACGATATCCTTCGCAAGGTTGTGAGCTACACCATCGCGTGGTTGATCGCCGGGTTCATCTAGATTCAAGAATGCGCCAGCCATTCTTGATCGCCGCGGCGCGCAATTCCTTATCGGGGTACACGGCGATCGGCGCGCGACACATTTGCAGCATAGGGATGTCGGCAGAGGTGTCGCCATAAGCAATATCGAGCGCCTCTGTGCCCAGATACGCGCGCAACCGCTCAGCCTTGACATCCTTGTTGTTCAGCGCGCCTTCGATGTGGCCGGTCGCCTTCCCTGCGCTGAACTGCAACGGAGTGCCAATGGCGTCGGACAGCCCTGCGCGCCGCGCGAAAGCCTGTGCAATCGGCTGATACGCGCCGGATGTCAGAATCGCGCGATGGCCTTCGGCGCGCAAGTGTTGTAACTCAGCCAGCACGTCGGCCCGCCGTTGCGGCCACATCACATGGTCGACCACCCACTCGCTCATAGTGTCGATGCGCGCCTGGTCAAAGCCCTTGAGCAACTGCGACAAATCGACGATCCACTGGTTCTGATATTCCTGCTTGTTGATGATGCCCATCTGCGCGACCAGCGTGCCCAGCAGATGCGGCGCCAGAAACAACCGGTATTGGGCAGCGTAACCGTGCATTTGCAAATACATGCCGACGCCCTTCCACGTCCGTCCAGTCGTTAATGTCCCCTCAAGATCCGATGCGACATTCATGGATGCCACCGTCCCTGTCCTGTTGTCATGGGGGAAGAGTGTATCACTCCGAAACCGGGTAAGCCACAATGCCAAGCGTGCCCGGCCCAAGGTGCGCCGACACCGCAATCGACAGGTTCGTCAGAACGATCTCCCTGCAATTCAATGTGGCGCGGACGCGTTCGAGCAGCGCCATGCCGGCTTCCGGCGCGCGCGCGTGCACGATGGCCACATTGACCGCCTGCTGTGCCAGACTCTGCTTCATCGCGTCGATGATGTAGGTGAGCGCCTTCTGCCGTGTGCGCACGCGCTCAGCCATGTCGAGCGCCCCATCGCGCAATGCAATCACTGGCTTGATGCTGAGCAGCGTGCCGATAGTTGCCTGGACCGCGTGCACGCGCCCGCTTAACCGCGCGTACTCCAGATTGTCCACTGTGAAGATAATGTGCATGTTGTCACGGATAAACTCCATGCGCTTGATGATGGCCTGCACCGACCCGCCGGCGCGTTCGAGCACGCGCGCTTCGCGACACATGTACCCCAGCCCGGCCGAGCCATTCAGTGTGTCGAGCGCAATCACGTTGATCTCGCCGGCCAGATCGCGCGCCGCATGTTGCGCCGATTCGAACATGCCCGACAGTTTGCTTGATAAGTGCAGCGACAAGATCGTGTCCCCAGGCGCAGCCACGCTGCGGTAGAACTCCTTGAACTGGTATGGTGAGGGGACGGCCGTCTTGGGGATATGGCGCATCTCGTCGACGACGCGGTAGAAATCCTCATCGCTCAGGTCGACGCCCTGAAGATAAGTGCGGTCACCGATGTGCAGGTAGATGGGAACCACCTGTATGTTGTAAATCTGTTTCCAATCGGGCGGCATATCACCAGAGCCGTCCATCACGATGTGCAGCATGCCCGGATCTCCTCGGTAGTGGATGTCTGCAGATGTCAGACTTCTCGGAGAAGTCTGACATCTGCAATGTTCTCATAGCTCAATCGTATGGACGAAGAATTGCTCGCCCATAGGCGCAGCGCGACAGGCCCATTGGCCGCGTGGGTCTATCACGCCGCATGGGGCCGAGCACGGCAGATGCGATGGCGCGGCGTTGTCCACGGTGACGATCCACACATTGCCGGCCGCGGCGCGCATGCGCAGGTTGGATTCGTGGAAATGCCACACGGTGTCGCGCGACCAATCGCTGCCGTCACGTCCACCATTGACGGCGTGGAAAATAACACGCGCGCCCGCGTGGGACAGTTGCTGGCTGAGATGCGGGTCGGGCATGGGGGTGCAGGCCGGGTTGGCCCACATATCGTTGCAGATCAGCCCGCCAATCGCGACGCCGTCGAAATTGAACGCGCGCAGATCGGTCGTCGCGTAGTAGTTGATCTCGCCCTCGGGAGGTTCCGTCACCGTGACGGCGCCGCAGCGCAGAATCTTGCTGTGAAACCCCAAATACTCGCCGTTCGCGGTGTAGAAACGCAACTGGTTGTAGATTAACCCATTGCTTTCCTTGAAACATGTGCCCAGCGCCAGCCCAACGCTTTTCTCGCGCGCCAGAGCAGCGACCTCGCGCAGCCCTGCTTCAACGGCAGCCGGATCGAAATTGGGCGTGTACCCGCTCAATGCGCCTTCAGGCGTAAGCAGGATATCTGCGCCGGCATGCGCGGCCTGTTCGATGGCGCAGCTGATCGTCGCGACGTTCTGGCGCACGTCATGGTCGTTAACGGCCATCTGGATGCCTGCAATTATCATATTCATGCGATGCACACAACAGAATCCCTTACCCGCGTCCCAGACGCTGGCTAACCGACATTAATGTGAAAATCCAGGGCGACATGCAACGCCGCAACGCGCTGCAGAGTCGCCGGCTTCAGCAAAATCCTCGGCAATTGGCGCAACGGGCCGTGCCAGTGCACCTCTAAGACGGCGATTGAGAGCGACGCCAGCTGCTGGATGCCGCCGGCGTCCTGTTCCAGAATATTCAGCAACATGCCAACGTTGTCGTCAACACTATCGGCCAGCGGCATTGGCGGTTTAATCGACACTCCGCTGCTGCTGACATCGGCGCTCATGTCCCATTGTTCATCAGGAACAAGGTGCGTTGCGGCGAGCAAGGCGCTGAGAGGATGCACCGTCGTGGAGCACGTCAGCCAACACTCGACTCCCGCCGCGATGCGCGCGCCGCGTATCTGCGGCGCCGGCAATGGATCGACCTGAACTGAGAGGAAATAGCTGGAGTTGATAAGCCCGAAGTAGATGATTACCGATCCGTCCGCCTCGTCCCGATCCACGCGCGCGATGTCGAATTCGCCACTTACCTTGCGAATAGTATGGTCTGCCAGCAGTTTTGCAGTAGAGCGCAACTGCGGCTGCCGCACTTCTTCAATTGCCAGCGCAATGCATCCGTCAGATGTCGTCATATCCTGTTGTTTTTCCATGATGTGTGTTCCATGCGACTATGCGGCTTTGCGCCGATCGGGATTACGCCGGTGCATTATTGTCATATGACTGGTGACCGCTGCCTGGATCAAGCCGCGCACGCGAACCTCTTCATTTTGTTGTTGCGTCACCATGTGATTTTCAGCGTTCGTCCACGTAACATTACCGGCGTTATAGTCGGCCTGATATTTGGTCCCGGGCCTCGTGTCTCCTCCGCGATACGCATGCGGCTTCGGCTCTGGCGGAAACTCCAGGGTGAAATGCGCGCCAGCCGTGCCAGCGCTGGGATACAGGATGTCCATCAACTCATCGGTGGTTTTTTCGACTGCCGCAGGAAGGCTGGCCTTCGCATCTTTAGCCATCACAATCGCTGCATAGTTCCCCAGGAAGACGGAGTTGTGACCCACCGCGCCGCCGTATGCGCCGACATTATTGGTAACGCGCGCGGCCCCGTTTCCATTGGTGTATCCCAGATACTTGCACCAAGCTTCCTTGGTTGCCTCGTACTGCTTGTCGACTTCATCCTTGTAGTCCTGTTCGATCTGCACCTTCGACTTATACCCGGACGATCCCTTGATAATATGACGCTCCTCATGCACGATCTTGCTTACCTGGGAATCAAGATAATACGGCGCCGCCTCGTACTTTGCCTTCAAGTCGTGCGCTGCTGTTTCCTTGACGCGATCCGAATAGCTATTCAGGGTATTGGTCGTGCTCACCAAAGCTTCCGTTTCTGAATTAGTGATGCGCCCTTCGCGTCCCTTCACGTCCAACTGGGTCTTTGTGAACAGTTCGTTGATCTTCACCAATGCTTCTGTTTCTTCGGTCTTCCCACGAGCATCCTGGCCGGTGGTGGAGTGGTCTGTCAGTTTGTTCTCAGCCTTTTGCGCATCTTTCATGCGGGTCTGGTCATTGTTGCTTAAGATTTTGTGCGCCTCATCAAAGGCTTTGATGGCTTCGTCAAGCGCAGGTCGGTCAGCGACAACATCGAAATCGACTTTGGAAATAACAGCATCGACGGCTGGCAACAGATCGCGGACACTGCGCTGACCGTACTTGCCGCCCTTCTGGTCGAGGTCGTTCACTTTTTTGTGGTCAGCGGCAAGCTCTGTGAGGGTGTTGCGGAAGTCGGCCATGAGCCCATTCACGCCTTCGCGATCGGCTGTCAGGACGCCAGACGTGATCCTGGTATGTTTCGCCGTGGCTTGCGCAACAAACGCAACTTTGAACCGCCCCACGACCTTGATCGTGGCGATTTCATCCTTGAGCCGCTTCAGCAGGCTTCTTCGGCTGATGCGTTTAGTCGTCCATTCCAGCACGTACTGCGCCCATGCCAGTTTTGACTTATAGTAACCTAATGATGTGTTGCCTTTCTTTTTTTCTTCCTGCCAGGCCTGGAGCATCTTCACGTTTTGAGGATCTATTTTTATTACATCAAGGTCTGCAGGTTCGAGCGCGTCGTACTTGAGCTTGGCCGCAGCTGAAGTAGTCTCCATCGCCAGTTTGGCAGACTGCAGCTCGACCAGTTTGCGCGCCTCTTCTTCTTTCCTGAGGACTTCGAGTCTGCGCTCGTTCTGATTCACCTTGTCCTGCGCAAACGCGTCCTGCAGACCCTGTTTGCGATTCTCCGGGAGTGTGCCGGGCTTTACCTGCGGGTTCATCTCAGCGAGTCTTTTCTGGTAACGCGGGTCACGCTGCTGGAACTGCTCTTTCAGCATCTGGTTAGAGTCGCCAATGGTTTGCTGGCCGAGCTTCGTGCCGCTTGTTGACCGGGTTCCGCCAATCTCGCCGAGTTTGTTCTGGTAACGCGGGTCGCGCTGCTGGAACTGCTCTTTCAGCATCTGGTTCGAATTTCCAAGCGTTTCATCGCTCAGTTTCGTGCCACTTGTCGACCGGGTTCCGCCAATCTCACCGAGTTTGTTCTGGTAACGCGGGTCGCGCTGTTGAAAGTGCTCCTTCAGTGTCGAGTTCAATGCGCCCAGCTTGCCTACATTCTGCGGCGCTTGCGGGCCAATCTCTTTCAGTTTGTTCTGATAACGCGGATCTTCAAGCTGAGAGCGCTCTTTGCGCTCGCGTCCTTCACGCGCTTCTACTTCAGACCATGGCGCATCAGCCAGCATGAGTGGCACGGCGGGTTGGACAATCTCTTTCGGCGGCTCCCACTTGCGCGGCGATTCATCCTCGTCCTCCACCTCTTCAATCTTTACCTCGTCGTTGCCTACGCGTTGAATGATGTCTGTTGAATTGTGGTTGAACGACCGCCGCAGTGTGCTTCGTTGCAGTGGCGCCGCGCCCTGTTGAATGGTATGCGTCAACTCGTGCGCCAACAGGCGCTTGCCTGCAACGGTATCAAGATCGTTCTTACCCTTGCCAAGGTAGATGTCATGTCCGTGGGTGAAGGCCTGCGCGCTGATAGCTCGATTGAGCTTCATTGCACTGCCGCCGGTATGCAAACGCACCTTGCCAAAGTCGGCGCCAAAGCGCGGTTCCATGAACGCCCGCGTGCGCGCGGGAAGCGGTGCGCCGCTTCCTGTATCGCTCAGATGCTGCTCGAAATCCGAGCCGGCATCGAATGCATCCGTGGCTGCGTCGCGGACAGTCTGCACAGATTCATCGTCCGTGCGCAACGGGGTTACCCCCTGTGCTGCCGGCGCGTCGGGCGCATTCGACATACGCATCACACGCTCGGCCGTCGCATCAGCCTCCTGTTCATAGGCGTCATCGGCAGCGCCAACGGTGAGTTTGGGTTGAATTGTGATGCCGCGCCGCGCCAGTATGCGTTGTGGAGACCCACCCGGAGTGGTCAAATCTGTGCTGCTGCCTGTAGTGTTTTGGTCGATCAATCGCATGGCGCGGCGCATGCCCACGGTGCGGTTCAGCACAATGACGTCCGCGGGGGTGATGGCCGCGCGCCCCTGACTTAAACGCTGTGCGATTCCTGCGGCGCTCGGTCCTCCCACATCATTTGCAGGCGCAATCGAGGCGGGAGAGCGCTGAGGCTTTTGGGCCTTCTGCTGATCTTGCTTACCAGAACCTTTTATGGCTTTATCCGCCATGGGTTATTACTCCATCAATAACTATACAGGCGATTCAGCAGGTGTGCGATGGGAGAAAAATCGTCGCATATCCAACACAAGACATCCACTGGACACCGGCATATTGTCGCCGTGCGCGACTATTTTACAGGAAATTGCTGGAGGATTAAGTTAACGGCAAGAGACCCTCGCGACGCAGGACGTCATCCAACCCATCCAGCAACTGATTGGCCGCACTGACAACGGGATCGCCAGGTGTCGCGCAGGCTGAGAGCAACCGTGCTATATCCGCGCGCATCGTCGCGGGGCGTTTGAGACAACGGGCCTCGGCGTCGTCCAGCAGGCGTTTTTCGCCCGGATGCGGAAGCCGATTGATTGCATACAGAATGTCGAAATAGCTCGCCAGCATAGCCGCTGCCCGGTGATTCAGGCTGACCAGATCACTTCGCGCGGCTGCCTTTGCCAACTGCCGCAGATACGACGAGGTGATTTGCCGCAGCACCGGGTGATTCAACGTAATGATGGCCTGGACCAGCGCTTCGGGATAATCGATCTTGGCTCGTACCTGCTGGCGAGCAAACCAGCCCGATCGGTCAAAGAGCGGCAAGGATATCCGTGCGGTGTGCCAAAAGCAGGTGGTGTATCCAAGTGATGCCTGATGCAGATCGAGGACGCGTTCGATTTGCGCCTCCATCCAGTCGACGTTGAAGAAAACCAGGTCGACGTGAATGCCGGTTCTGGCGTCGTCATACTCGATACCTGGTCCCCAGTAGTCCACAATCTCGACCGCATCCGAGAACTCGCGCGCGACGCCAGCGCGGACGCTTGCTGCGATGTCGCAGTGCGTATAGATGTAGACATCGATATCTGATTGATCTCCGGCAGCGCCGGTGGCTTGTGACCCGGCGATGGCGACTGCCTCCACATCGGGCAATTCAGCCCAGCGCATGGCGATATGTTGGGCGAGTTCATGCAAGGCGTCGTTCATGCGCACACTCGATATGAGTTGCGGCGCATCATATAGCTACGATCTCTTTGGGTATGCCCCCAAGATAACTTCGGACAGTTCGGTCGAACCGGATGCGGGCGTCATTCTCATACAGTGCGCGCACCGCATCGAAGTCTGGCACATCGCCGCTGGTCAACGCGGCCAGATGATCGAAGAATACGAAATCATCGAGCGTGAGCTCTTCAAAATGATCCATCACGCCCCAGCAATCCCATGCCAGCAACTCGGCTTTATTCAGAGCAGCGATGTCGCGGATAAAATCGCCGAGGATAAACCACAGCCCATGCATATCTGCGATGCCAAACGCTTCCGGATTGGCTTGTCCGCTGCGCGCCATCTGCCATGCCTTGCCGCCAACGATGAATTGATCGCGCGGGACATGGAGCGTGTCGAACGGCGTGTGCAGCACGCCTTGCTGGAACGCGTCAAGTTGCGCGTCCACCAGCTTCCAGCGTCCTTGCGCGGCGTCCCAATACTCTGCGACCCAGTGATCCTCGTAGTGGTCGGGCATGAAATACGCGCCAAAGCCACACCGGGCGCGCGCCGGCACGCCCTGATGGCGCAGAATGGCCACCAGGAAATGCGTAAAGTCGCGGCAGTTGCCAACGAGCTTTTTATCCAGCGGGCGAGCTTCGGTAAGCGGTCGCGCATCCAGGTCGAGCATGCGCGCCAACTGGCGTTGCATGGTGCGCTCGAACAACAACTCTTCCTGGTTGACGTTGATGTGACGCCCATAGCGATCCGCCCAGAAGACATGAATGATGGCGCCTTGGACGATCCTGCACAGTTCGCCAATATCGGTTGGCAGACCATCAAACAGATAGCCATACATGCCGGGGTCTGAGATCGCGCCCTGGCTTGAGAAGAAATCTAAAGACGTGTTCATACCGGTTCAAATGTTTTCCAATTTTGGAATTCGCGGACAAACTTGACCAGTTCATGCGTCGCGACCTCATACAGTCGTTCACCCTTCTCCGGTGTGGCGACTTCGGGGTGGCTGAGTGCGCCGGTCGCAGTGACATGCTCAAATGGTCGCGCCACGGATACGCGGCTGGGGCCGCTGGAATCGGGCGTGTAGAACTCAGAGTCGAAGGTAAAGTTGGCTCCGCGCGCCAGGCCCATGCGCACGAGTTCGGGACGGATGCGCAGGATCATGCTGGTTTCGAGTTCGCACGCGTGCGTGACGTGGTCTTGTTTTTCAAGCAGGTCGATCTGGGCGATCTGTGGCGCGGCCATCGCGAACCACGTAGCCATCACCAGCCACAGGTCGCGCTCATCGCGGTGGCGCATCTGGACGTTATACAGCGCCGCATAACCGGGGTTGCCGTTACCGCCGTGCGAGTTGAACAATACGATACGCGTGAATCCGCCGCCGATCAGGCTTTCCAGGATGTCTTCCAGCATTTGGGTATAGACCCCGTTGCTGATGCTGACAGTGCCGGGGAAGCGGCGATGATGGTCGGACGCGCCAACATACAACACGGGCAGGAACAACGCCTCTTCGCCCAACTCCGCCTCGGCGCGCCGGCATATCTCGGCGTTGATCAGTGTATCGGTGAGCAGCGGCAGGTGATGGCCGTGCTGCTCCAGCGATCCAATCGGCGCAATCACCACCTTGTGACAGTGTGCGGCAATCTCAGTGTGTTTCAATTCTGCGTACTGCATCCTCTCCTCCTATCTGCTCCTTCTCTCCGCTCCTCATTCACCTCTTCACCTCCGCTCGTCTTCACAACGACTGGCTCCACACCGGCGCAATAGCGGCGCGCGCATACAGATCGGCCCATTCGGGTGTGCCGTCATCGGGGCGGGCGTGCATGCGCGCGCCGCGCTCCTGCACCGGCATGCTGCCGTTAAACGCGTCGGTCCAGCATTGCTGGATGTTGGCGAAATGGCGCACGCGGTTGCCCGGCCAGGCCACTGACAGCAACAGCTTCGGGCGCGGTAGTTCGTAGGGCGGCTGCATCTTGTAGCGCGCCAGAGCCTCGTCATCCACCTCCACGCCAAGTCCCGGCGCATCAGGAACCTGCGCATAGCCGCCCACGATGTTGATCGGGGTGGTCAGCAGATCATCGGCGTAGTTGTTCAGACAGTTTACCGCCGGCCACTGCGCCATCGGCAGCACAGCGCCAAGTTGCACCGACAGCGCGGTCGTCAGCCCCGCGCCCACGATCTGCAGGAAAAACGGCTTGTCGAATTGCGCCGCCAGCGCTCCCTGCTTCAACACGCTGCTGATCCCGCCGCCGATAACAAAGCCATCGCACGCTTCATCGCGCACCACCACCGGGAACGGCGGGTCGCCAAAGTGCAACGCGATCGGGCGCGTGATCTTCTGGCGCAACTGGCGCAAGCCTTCCACATCGCGCTGGAAGATCGGCGACTCGTACAGCGCCGTGCGCGGCTGGCGATCCAGTTCGGTAAGCACTGGCGCCGCATTGCTGGCGTTTATAAGCATCTGATTCCAATCCATGTCGATCTTAAAGTGCTCTGGCGTGACGTTGCTGATGGCCTGCACCTGCTCGTACACATCCCACCACGGGCGCGCCTTGGTCTTCATCGCCGTGTACCCTTTGGCCTGCGCGTCATGCGCCTCCTCGGCCAGCGCCTCGGGCGGGAAATCGATGTTCCACCACGAGATGGGAACCCAGTCGCGCACCTTGGGCAGATTGCACAGGCGATACAGCGGCACGCCAAGCGCCTTGCCCACGGCGTCGTAAATCGCCATCTGCAGGCCGGCCCCGAGTGTGTCATCACCGAGGAAGTCGGCGGCGTTGTGGCCTTTCACCCGCGCCACGGCCTCGTCGCTCACGCGTCCCCATGTGTAGTGCGGCAGCGTCTCGCCGTAGCCGATGATGCCGGCGTCGGTGGTGAGTCGCACGACCTCGCTGATACACCACTGCCACACCTCGCGCGCGTTCCATATCTCGCATCGCGGAGTCATCGGCACACGCACCGTAATCCGCTCAATATCCGTAACGGTCAGTTTAAGTGTCATCGCGTCCTCCAGCGCTGATTGTAGAACAGGGCGGTGGAATCCGCGCAATCCAGTTATCATTGTCATCTGCGTTGATTGTGACCTTTAGAAGTTGTATTGGAGGCAGGTAAACCATATGTCACTGGCAATCGATTATCCGACCGTAACGCGCGAACAGTATGAGCGCGACGGCTTTGTCATTCTGAACAGGCCATTGATTCCGAGCGGGTTGCTCCAGCGTGCCATCGAGGGCATGGATGCCATCCGGCGCGGCGAGTACGATACCGGTCGCACTCCGCAGCCGTCCGTGTGGAACCCCGGCGACGATCCCAATGCGTTGTGCAAGATCGAGATGCCGCAGATGGCGAACCGCGCCATCCTCGAACTGGTCAGCCACCCCGCGATTGGCGCGGCGGCGGCCGCGGCCACGGGCGCGCACACGGTGCAGGTGTGGTGGGTGCAGTTGCTCTATAAACCCTGCCTGCCGCCCGGCGTGACGGCGAAGACCAACGTCGGCTGGCATCAGGATCGCCATTATTGGGGACAGTGGGAACCCGGTAGCGAGTTGCTCACAGCCTGGGTAGCGCTCAGCGATGTCACGCCGTCTTCGGGGCCGATGGTCTTCGTGCGCGGGTCGAATACATGGGGATTGCAACGGGGCAGCGACTTCTTTGCGCAAACCGATATCCGCTCCAGCTTTCAGTCGCCGGCAGGTAAGACCTGGGAAGAGACGCCGGCCGTCTTGCCGCCGGGCGGTTTCAGCCTGCATCACAATCTCACGATCCACGGCAGCGGCCCGAACATGGCAGGCGCTCCACGTCGGGGTTTTGCTATCCACCTGCGCACCGACAAAAGCAAGCCAGTGGGTGACAAGCGCGAGGGCTTGACCGCGTTCATTGACGACCCAAGTGCGTGTCCGGTGATCTACCGGGCATAGGTTGCGACTCTGGCGCTAGCCAGCATTTCCTGCATTCTCACTCATAATAGAGACAGGTAACAAAACATGAAAGATGACCTGTCCCTCACCATACTGATTTCGCAAATGACGCTCGAAGAGAAAGCCGCGCTGTGCACAGGTGAAAGCACTTGGACGACCACGCCGGTAGAACGGTTAGGCATCCCGGCGATGATCGTATCCGATGGCCCGCATGGCGTGCGGCGTGTGCCCAATGCCAACGCGATTTCGCAGCAAAGCCTGCCCGCAACGTGCTTCCCGACGGCGTCGGGGTTGGCAGCGACGTGGGATGTGGGGTTGGTCGAACAGATGGGCCAGGCGCTGGCCGAGGAGTGCATCGCGTTGGACGTGGACGTGCTGCTCGGTCCGGGCGCGAACATGAAGCGCACGCCGTTGAACGGACGCAACTTCGAGTACTTCTCCGAAGACCCGTATCTGGCAGGTGAAATGGCGGTGGCGCTCATCAGTGGCGTGCAGAGCAAGGGCGTTGGCACGTCGCTCAAACACTTCGCGGCGAACAACCAGGAGTTTCAGCGCTTCACCATTAACGCCGAAGTGGGCGAGCGCGCGCTGCGTGAAATCTACCTGCCCGCGTTTGAGAAAGCGGTGAAGAAGGCGCGGCCGTTTACGGTCATGTGCGCGTACAACAAGCTCAATGGCGAGCACTGCTCGCAAAACCACCGGCTACTCACCGAAATCCTCAGGAACGAGTGGGGCTTTGAAGGGCTGGTGGTCTCCGACTGGGGCGCAGTGCACGACCGCGCCGCGGCGCTGCAGGCCGGACTTGATCTGGAGATGCCAGGGCCAAAACCAGGTCGCGTTGCGTCCGTCATCGCTGCTGTGCGCAACGGAACGCTGGCTGAATCGGTGCTGGACGACTCTGTGCGCCGCATCCTGCGCATCGTGTTCATGGCCGCCGATACGCCTAAAGGCGCTAACGGCGCCAAGGGCTCGCCGTTCAACGTCGATGCTCATCACGCCCTGGCGCGCCAGATAGCAAGCGAGGGCATGGTGTTGCTCAAGAACGATGGCATCCTGCCGTTGCAGAACCCGCAACACATCGCGGTGATCGGCCATGCCGCGCAGGCGGCGCATTTCCAGGGCGGCGGCAGTTCGCACATCCATGCTAGCCGCGTCGACGTGCCGTTTGTCGAGTTACAGAAACTGGCCGGCGAAGCGGAACTGATGTACGCACCCGGTTATCCCGCCGACGATAGCTTCCAGCAACCGCTCATCGATGAAGCGGTTGCTGCCGCGAGGGTCGCTGATGTGGCGTTGCTATATGTGGCCTTACCCACGTACAAAGAATCGGAAGGCTACGACCGCCCCGACCTCGATGTGACCCGCCAGCAGGTCGCGCTGATCAAGGCCGTGGCCGCGGCACAACCGCATACTGTTGTAATCCTGAACAACGGCGCGCCGCTGGCGATGAGCGAATGGATCGATGACGTCAATGCGGTGCTCGAAGCGTGGATGATGGGGCAGGCCGGCGGCGGCGCCATCGCCGACGTGCTGTATGGCAAAGTCAACCCTTCCGGCAAACTGGCTGAGACTTATGCACTCAAGCTAACCGATACACCAGCGCACATCAACTATCCGGGCGAACTCGGCACAGTGCATTATGGCGAAGGCATCTATATCGGTTATCGTTACTATGACGCAAAAGGCGTGCCGGTGCTGTTTCCGTTCGGCTATGGCTTGAGCTACACCCGCTTTGCATACAGCAACCCGACGGTGTCGGCTCACGAGTTCATGGATGTAGATGGCGTGACCGTGTCAGTAGATGTCACCAACACTGGCAAGGCGGCCGGCAAGGAAGTGGTGCAGGTGTATGTCAGCGACCGCGTGGCGCAACTGGCGCGACCACCCAAGGAACTGAAGGGTTTTGCCAAGGTCGCATTGCAACCGGGCGAGACGAAAACCGTCACTATCGCGCTGGACTTCCGCGCCTTCGCCTACTACCACCCGACCTACAAACAGTGGGTCGCCGAAGACGGCGCCTTCGACATCCTGATCGGCAGTTCATCCGCCGACATCCGCTGCACACAGACTGTGACGCTGCAAAGCACGCAGCAATTGCCCTCAATCCTCAATCGGGAGTCCACGGTGCATGAGTGGCAGGCAGACCCGCGTGGCAAAGTGGTTGTGGCGCAGGTGTTCGAGAAGATGCAGGCGCAGACACAGAAGATGTTCAGCGGCGGTGATTCCGAGGAATCGGGAATCGGCATGGACACATCCGCGTTCATGGATGACATGCCGCTGCTTAATTTACTCGAGTGGATGGAGAATGAGTTTCATGAACCCGCCGAGGTGATCGTGCATCGGTTGCTGGCGGAGGTGTATACGTAGGTGATCCCCAGCAGAAAGTATTTTGAGCGGGGGCGACCGTCTGTCCGGCTCCATTTATCACTGATGTGCAATACAATTATGTCTTGGCGTGTTTATATGAATGAAATGGAGCATCGTCGTGATCAAGAAGTTGTATCTCAATCCATCAAGGAGGCATGCGATGTCCGGTGATATGAATCCTCAAGCCCAGAAGAATGGAAGTTCCAAGGGTATTTATATGCCGCGAGAATTCACGGTTCCTACTGTGGCAGAAGCCCAGGCGATGATTAACCAGGCAGTGGCAGGTCTCGGCATCAACCCAATCGAGGCCACTGATCCAGAAGGCTGGCGTCACTTAAGTCTGGGCGTGGCCCATGGCATGGTCAACGTGTTTGAATGGCAACCAGGCTTGCACTTCCTCGTGATCTGGTCACCCATTGTTAAGATTCCTGAAGATCAGAGGTTGCGTGCTGAGCTTTATGAGACCGTGCTCAAGCTCAATAACCACGAGACCGGAATTGGTCGCTGCTCGCTCATGAGTGATGGGGTTGTGATCTCATACGTACGACCCATTCATGCCCTGGATATGGACGAGGTTGATGATGCGATACGGATGGTCATGGTGACTGCAGACAGGTTGAAAGAAAAGCTTATCCCGGCATATGATGTCGAATTGCCGAAAATCGCAATGGACAACGGCACTTGGCAGAACATGGCAAGTATGATGCGCTCATGTGATAAGTACTCACAGAAGATATTCGGCGCAATCGTTGAGGGTTGGTTGTCTCGTAAGGGCAATGTCGATGTGGGGCAAAGTGGCATCGGACTAAATGGCATCACTGATCCCTCCAAATCACTTGCTGCTCTGATAGCACGTGCATCGGCGGGTGCAATCGTGACACTGGGCTGGAATTCACTGGTCAAGGTGTCAGGCGTGACTGCAGAGGCTGCAAAGGCCTTTGAGGAGATTGTGCCGCGTCCCAAACGCTTTGTTATCACTGAGGGGTCAGCTCACCTTCCAGTAGATGAGAGTTTCACCACGGCAATGGTTGAGCAACTCCTGGACGCACTTGTTTCACTTGACCAAATGTTGATTGGTGTAACACCACCACCAAAGCCCAAGCTGCCTGACCTGCAGAAACGATGGGATTTGAGGATTGGAGTTGGAGGCGCGACTCAACTCGGGATTGATTCGTTATTGGAGTCCTGCCCGAAAGCAGTGCAGCCCGTTTACCGTGCTCTAATTCAAGGTTGGCACGATGCCGGTCAGCCGCTATATACTAAAACAGAAGATCGTGTCGCACTCCGGCTAACCGTTGGCAATAGCACCTTTGCCATATGCACACTCTATGGTCCCCAGAAAGCCAGGCCGGCCCGGATCGAACTGTACTATCCATTGTCGTATTACTTCGACGGGCGTGAAGAAGCCAGGCGACGGTATGAACAGGGTGTGGCTCGATCACCGGGATTCCAGGCGCATAACTCTGGTGCACGCATTCCGATGGACAATACGTTTACGGTCAAAAACGGTGAAGACCTCCTGAAGATCCTGCGCCGCCTTGCTCAAGATACGAGATCATAGACTGGGGCAGCGATTCGGATACTATGAATCAATCTGTGGGAGCGAAGAACTGAAGTATGTTGTATCTCGCATATGGATCAAACCTGGATTGTCGTCAGATGATTGAACGTTGCCCAACCGTGCGATTCTTCTGCGTTGCCCGGCTAGATCAACATCGGCTTGACTTTACACGCCGATCAAGGAGCCGGAATTGTGGTGTTGCAGATATTGTAGCTGCCAGTGACACTGTAGTGTGGGGCGTCGTATATGACCTACTTGATTCTGACATAACTTCTCTGGATACATACGAAGGCTACAACTCATGTCGGGCCGATACCTCATATAAGCGCGAAGAACGCTATGTCTTTACAAAGTACAACAACCAGCGGTTAGCCGTTTGGACCTATGTGGCAAACCGAGAACCGAATCCGCCAAAGCCCAATGCTG
>Ga0114951_10002114_pt1 | contig 23060 bp, 13 predicted proteins | sample AM7aDNAmetaG_FD_88677 | JGI IMG/M metagenome (GOLD analysis project Ga0114951, IMG submission 88677) | Freshwater microbial communities from Finland to study Microbial Dark Matter (Phase II) - AM7a DNA metaG | ecosystem: Environmental > Aquatic > Freshwater > Lake | place: Finland: Lake Alinen... | reverse complement strand
CGGCAGTTCGCCTCCAGCCGGGATGCGCTCAGCCGCGAGGTGTCGTTCCTGGGCAAGCGCGTGCCGTTTGGGAATGACTTGATCTTCGAGGCGGGCAACCTCGAGGGCTTCCGGTTGCACGCGGAGATTTGCGAGGACATCTGGACGCCGATCCCGCCGAGCACCTACGCGGCGATGGCCGGGGCAACGGTGCTGGTGAACCTTTCGGCGAGCAACATCACCCTCGGCAAGACGGAATACCGCCACAACCTCTGCGCGGCGCAGTCGGGCAAGTGTCTCGCCGCGTATCTCTTCTCGTGCGCCGGTCCGGGCGAATCAACCACCGACCTCGCCTGGGACGGCCATGCGCTGATTTATGAAAACGCCGAGCTGCTGGCAGAATCGGAGCGGTTTGCGGACCGGGAACAGATGATCACCGCGGACATCGACCTCGAGCGGCTGGTGCAGGACCGGATGCGCACAACCAGCTTCAGCGACTCGGTCAACGACTGCCGCGAGCGATTGCAGGCGATACGGCGGGTTGCCTTTGAGTTCCGCGTGCCGGCGGGCAAGGTGGCGCTGCAGCGGCGGATTGCGCGGTTCCCATACGTGCCGAGCGATCCGCGCGTGCGGGACCAGCGCTGCTTCGAGGCTTACAACATCCAGGTGCACAGCCTGCTCAAACGGCTGGCGAGCACCGGGACGAAGCGGGTGGTCATTGGCATCTCGGGCGGCCTGGACTCGACGCACGCGCTCATTGTCGCCGCCAGGACGATGGACCGGATGGGTCTGCCTCGGAAGAACATCCTGGCCTATACGATGCCGGGTTTCGCCACCAGCAAGCTCACGCTCAGCAACGCGCACAAGCTGATGAAGGCGCTGGGCGTCACCGCCAGCGAGATCGACATCCGGCCTGCCTGCCGGCAGATGTTCAGCGACATCGGCCATCCGTTCGCCAAGGGAAAGCCGGTGCATGATGTGACCTTTGAAAACGTGCAGGCGGGCGAGCGGACCTCGCACCTGTTCCGCCTGGCCAACCAGCACGACGCGCTGGTGCTGGGCACGGGCGACTTGAGCGAACTCGCGCTGGGCTGGATGACCTACGGGGTGGGCGACCATATGTCGCATTACAACGTGAATTGCTCGGTCAGCAAGACGCTCATCCAGCACCTGATCCGCTGGGTGGTGTCGTCCGGGCAGTTCGACCCGGCGGCGAACGCGACCCTTGCGGCAATCCTGGCGACTGAAATCTCGCCGGAGCTGGTGCCGCATGCGGATGGCGACTCGACGAAGCCCGCGCAGAAGACGGCCGACAAGGTCGGGCCCTACGAGCTGCAGGACTTCAACCTGTATTTCATCACCCGGCACGGGTTCCGTCCAAGCAAGGTCGCTTTCCTGGCGTGGCACGCCTGGGGCGACAAGCAGCGGGGCGACTGGCCCGATTTGCTGCCGGCAGAGAAGCGCAACGAGTATAGCCTGGCGGCGATCAAGAAATGGCTGGAGTTATTTCTCTACCGGTTCTTCAAGCTCAGCCAGTTCAAGCGCTCCGCCATGCCCAACGGCCCGAAGGTCGGCTCCGGCGGTTCGCTCTCCCCGCGCGGCGATTGGCGCGCCCCCAGCGACTCCGAGGCCGTGGTGTGGTTGAAGGAGTTGCGGGATAATGTGCCCGGGTGAGCATGGCTTGAATGGCTTCGGCGGGCTGCCCGCCTGAAGCTGTTCCATTCTGCCCTCTCATCCGCGCCGCGTCCTTGCCGACGGCAAGGCTGCACGGGGAGGGCAGTCAGTTACCTGTCACCGAGCCGGGCAGGCCAGCCCGGAGTTCGTCACGATAGAGGCCAATCTTCTCCGCCGGGATCTTCTGGAAGCCAAGGCGCCAGGCCGGGGACGCGCGCTTCAGCGCGAAGTCCACAGCCCTGGCCGGGTTCCCCGGCGGGCGGGTGAATGAGGCCACCGCATTGGTGAGGTTGTTTTCCAACCGCAGCATTCCGGAGGTGGCGTGCCAATACTCCTTCACCCACTTGCCCACGCAAATATTCCGCTCCACGACGTTATGCTCCGGCGGCACGCCCTTGAAGGCGGCGCCTTCGAGCGCGGGGCCGCCCGGCGGGCCGTAGTATTGGTCGAGAGTCGTAAGCGCGGGATAGCGCGAGCGGTAGAGCGCGAGCGGCACTGCGGCGAGTGACTTGCGCATGGTCTGGTCCACCATGCCATGCCAAACGGGAGAAGGATCGAGGCCGCGGCCGTCGAGTTCGACGGCGTAGTTGCAGTCCACGAAGATATTGTTAACGACCTGGTGATCGCGGCCCCCACCCAGAAACGCGGCGCGCTGCACCTTGTAAAAGAGGTTGCCAAAGATCTCCGTGCCGCTGACGCAGTCGTCCATGTAAATACCCATCGAGCCCATGCCGACGCCGCCGGTGTCATGCACGAAGTTGTAGCGAATGCGATTGCCGCGGTAGCTGTAGTCGCGCCCGGTGTAGATGGCGCCCACGTCGCCCGTCTCCAGCGCGATGTGATGAATCTCATTGAACTCGGCCAGGTGGTCGTTGCCATTGAAGAGAATCGCGCAATGAGGATGATCGTGAATGAGGTTGTGCGAGGCGCGCTGGCCGACGCCGCCGATGAGCACTGCGGGGACATAGCACTTGGACCAGCGGCCCTGGCGCGCAAAGTGGCAGTTCTCGACAAAGTGCCCGCCGGCCCGGAGAGTCTGCCGGTCGCCGCCTTCCATTGAAACGCCGCCGTCGCCGGTATCAAAGATGTCGCAGCTTTCGACACCATGCCCCGTCCCGCCCTCGATGGTAACGCCGTAGTTGCCGAGGTTGCGGATCAGGCAGCCGGCGATGCGATTGCTCGCGCCGCCATGGATCTGGACCGCGCTGCCGCGGGTGGCTTCAAGAATCAGGCCGCGGAAGGTGACGTGCGACACCCCGGTCAGATGCAGCAAGGGCTCGGCGAGCAGGGAAAAGAGCTTCTCCGACGATCCTTGATGCTTGTCCGGCGGCCAGAAGTAGAGCACGCCGGCCTTGCGGTCGAGGAACCATTCGCCGGGCTGATCCAATTCCTCAAGGAGGTTGAGGAAATAGAACCGCTGCCCTTTGCGGAAACTATACATCCCATAGGGGGCGACGGTCTTGACCAGGCGACGCTCGGAGTCGATTGAGGCCACGCGCTCATAAGTATTCGCCCAATCCCATGACCAGTAGCCATGGACCCAAAGATCGCTCAGGTCCCGCCATGCGCGCGGCCGGTCGCCGCTGTAGGTAAACCCCTCCTCCAGCTTGCCGGTGCTGCCGCCGTGCTCATCCTTCATGGCGCCGGCCTCCGGGCAGCCGGTGATGCGTTCCCACTCGCCTTCGTTAGGCCAGCGCGCAAGGGTCATCGGGCGGCCGCCATAGAACAGCTCGCAGTGGGCAGGAGTCAGCGGACGGCCGAAACCCCGGGACCGCATCTGGCCCGGGTCGGTGATGCCAAGCGCCTTGAGATTGACCTGCACGACATGGCCGTGTGCGGCCTCGGGCAGCCGCGCAAGCACCGCCGGATCCGTCACAGATTCGAAGCCGGACAAATTCCGCCCGCCTAGCAGACGGACGGTCTCTCCCTTGCAGGCGCGCCAGAGGATAGGAGCCTGCGGCGTGCCGGAGTCGGCGGCGGTGAGTTCGAGCGCATTGGTGCGGAGATAATCACCGCCGCGCAGCCAGATCGTAATCCCGCGCTTGGAGTCGCGCCCGTCCTGCTTGAGCTGGCGCGCCTGGTCGCGCGCCCGCTCCAGTGTGGCAAAAGGTTTGGCCCGGGTTCCGGGATGGCTATCGTTGCCGACAGTCGCGACATAGATCTCGGCTGCCGGCCCGGGCCGGACGAATATGAGCGTTGCGCTGAGAATCAGCAAGCTGACCAACGATCGGCGTGTTCTCTGTGTCTTCATGCTCAAGGGGGGAAGGCCGGGCAATCTCATTAGACCACACGGTTCCAATCATCGTCCAGCGGACTTCACATCAATGATCTTCACCTCCCGAACGGCGTGATCGGTCCAAAAGCAGATGGCCGAGGTTCCGGCAATGACCACCTGAATCGGCCGCCCAATCTCGTCTTGCTCAGCGTAGTCACCGGGGAGAAAAGGCTCTTGAGCTAATTGGTCGAAGAGGCGTGTGATGATTTGCTGTTCCCTCTTGCCGCAGGTGCGGAGCGTCGCCACCACTTCTGCCGCAATGAAAACGCGGTAGGGCGTCATCCCTTTTCTCCACCAGCAGCCAGCTCCTTTTTCCAATCCTCGAGCGTCAACCAGTTGGCGGGATCTTTATCGTCAACTCGCCGCGTCATCTCCGTTCGCCAGGCAGGGTCGTGCTGCAAACGCAGGTGGAGCAGGAAAGCCGCCAGTTCATTCTGCTGTGCTGCCGGCAAACTCGCCACCGTCCGCATCAATTCAGCCATGCTCATGGAGCCAACTTACAGCCTCGATCTGCGCCCGGCAAGCTTCTGTCAAAGCCCGGCGGATGGTGCCCGAGCCCTGCGACGAGGCGCTCAGAGCTGCTTCATGGCGTTGTCCAAGGCAGCCAGGAGCTGCCCCATCGTCGCCTCAGTCTCGTCACCCATGTTTGAGATGCGGAACGTGGTGCCCTTGATCTTGCCGTAGCCGCCGTCGATGAGGAAGCCCTGGTCTTTCACCAGCTTCTGCAGCTTCGGCACATCCACCACGCGGCCACCGGGCCTTGCCCCATTGCTGACGCAGGTGAGCGTGATGGACTCAAAACCCTTCTCGGGGAACAGCGTGAAGCCGTGGTTGGCCGCCCAGTCGCGGGTCAACTGGTTCGTCCGGCGGTGCCGCGCATAACGCGCCTCCAGGCCCTCCGCAAAAATGTCCTGCAGCTTTGATTCCAGCGCGTAGACGTGGCCGATGCTCGGCGTGCTGGGCGTCATATCCTGCTCGGCATTCTTCTGGAACTCGATGAAGTCGAAGTAGTAGCCGCGGTCTTTCATGGTCGCGGCTTTCGCCAGCGCGGCGGGCGAGCAAACAAAGACCGCCGTCCCGGGCGGCATCGCGAAGGCCTTCTGCGTCCCGGCGAGCAAAACATCGATGCCCAGCTCGTCGAATTTAAGCGGCACCGCGCTCATCGAGCTGACCGAGTCCACAATGAACATCACATCCGGGTATTTCTTCTTCAGCGCCCCGAGCTCTTCAATCGGGCTCATCACGCCGGTCGAAGTCTCATTATGAATGACGGTCAGGGCGTCGAACTGGCCGGTAGCGAGCTTCTGGTCCACCTCAGCGGCGCGGATGGGCGAGCCCCAGGGCACCTGCAGAGCTTCGGCTTCCTTGCCGCAGCGCTTCGAGACGTCGAGCCACTTGTCCGAGAAAGCGCCGCACATGCAGTTGAGCACCTTCTTGGCCACCAGGTTGCGAATGGCGCCTTCCATCACGCCCCAGGCGGAGGAGGTGCTGATATACACCCGTTGCCTGGTGCTGAGCAGTTGTTGGAGTTGTGGCTGGATTTTCCCGTAAAGGTCTTTGAACCCCTGCCCGCGATGCCCGATCATGGGGCTGCAAAAGGCGCGGAAGGTTTTCTCGCTGACCTCTACCGGTCCGGGAATGTGCAATTTAACGTGTCCCATAAAGTGGTTTAATTCTTCCACCAGTGCCGGGCGAAAGGCAAGGGATTTCAGTCCCCTGACAAAAGCGTTGTCAGGCAGGCGCGGTTGGCGTACAGGAGATGGCGCAAACCATGCCACGCTTGAAACCCTATATGAACCGGATTCCCGCTTACCTGAGTCTGTTGGCTGTAACCTGGAGCCTGCTGGCGGCGGCGGCTCCGGAACAGAAGCCACCGGTAAAGCTCGAAGTGGATGCCTCCGACGCGGCGCGCAAAGTCCTGCATGCCCGCCTGCAATTCCCCGTCCAGCCCGGACCGCTCACCCTGGTTTACCCCAAGTGGCTGCCCGGCGACCACTCACCGACCGGCCCGATCAGCGACCTCGTCGGCTTGAAGCTGAGCGTCGCGGGCCAACCCGTCGAGTGGCGGCGGGATGCCGAGGACATGTATGCCATTGTGGTTGAACTGCCTGCGGGCGCCAGTTCCCTCGACGTGGCGCTGGATTATCTCTCGCCCGCGGACGCGGACGGCTCCGCCTCCGGAGCTTCGGCCACCGCGCAATTGGTGGATATCTGTTGGAACGAAGTGCTCCTCTATCCGAAGGGAGTCAAAGCCAGTGAGATCCGTTATGCCCCGACGCTGCGCCTGCCCGCAGGCTGGCAGTTCGGCACGGCGCTGGCGCCGGCTCATCAAAGCGGGAGCGTCGTTCGGTTTGAACCGGTGTCATTGGAGACGCTCGTGGACTCGCCGGTTGTGGCCGGCGCTCACTTCCGCACGGTGGACCTGAGCCCGGGCGGCAAGCCGCCGCACTTCCTGCATATCGCGGCTGACGGCGCGGCGGCGCTGGAACTGAAGCCCGAGGATAGCCGCCACCTGTCTCAACTGGTGGCCGAGACCGGGGCGCTGTTCGGCGCCCGGCATTACCAGGCTTATCATTTCCTGCTGACGCTCAGCGACCACGTAGCGCACTTCGGGCTGGAGCACCATGAGTCGAGCGACAATCGCCAGGGTGAAAAGTATCTCGTCGACACGGACCTGATGAAGCTGAACGCCGGCCTGCTGCCGCATGAAATGGTCCACTCCTGGAACGGTAAATATCGCCGGCCGGCCGGGCTGGCCACGCCCGATTTCCAACAACCGATGCAGGGGGAACTGCTCTGGGTCTATGAAGGAATGACGACTTACCTTGGCCAGGTGCTGAGCGCTCGCTGTGGGCTGTGGAGCGAGGAGAGCTTCCGCCAGAAGCTGGCCCTGGACGCGGCCAAGCTCGATCGGCAGCCGGGCCGCACCTGGCGCCCGCTGGTCGATACGGCCGTGGCGGCGCAATTGCTCTACGGCGCTCGCAAGGAAGGCAGCTCCTGGCGCCGCAGCGTGGATTTCTATCCGGAGGGCGCCTTGATCTGGCTGGAGGCGGACGTGCTGATTCGCCAGCAGAGCCAGGGCCGCCGGTCGCTGGACGATTTCTGCAGGAAGTTCTGCGGCGGCCTCAGCAGCCCTCCCCGCGTCGTCCCTTATACTCGCGACGAGGTCGTGGCCGCACTGAACGAGATCGCCCCGCACGACTGGCAGCAGTTCTTCCAGGCGCGCGTCTATCAGACCAGCCCGCGCGCGCCGCTGGGCGGCATCGAGGGCGGCGGCTGGCGGCTGGTCTATTCCAACGCCGTGCCGGATATGCTGAAGTCCGCTCAGAGCACCCAGAAGTTCACCGACCTGCGCTTCTCGATCGGCCTGACCATCAAAGAGGACGGGGCCGTGCAGGACGTGCTCACCGCATCACCCGCCGACAAAGCGGGCGTAGGAGCGGCGATGAAGCTGGTCGCGGTCAATGGCCGCCGCTATGCCGCTGAGATTCTGTGCGCCGCGATCCGGACAGCACAGACGAACAACACCCCCATCGAGTTGCTGGTGGAAAACGAAGATTACTTCAAGACGTGCAAGGTGGATTATCACGGCGGGGAGAGATATCCCTGGCTGGAACGCAACCCAGCCAAACCAGACCTGCTGACGGAAATCCTGAAGCCGCTCACACGGCAGCCGTGAGCCGGACCAGTCCCATGGCCGCAGTGATCCCGGAGCCGGGCGAAGGCCTCGTGAAACCGGCCCCTGCGGCACATTCCTTACCCGCTGCGACTGGGGACGAACACACGCTCCGGAAGCCCGGTCCACTGCTGCTTCCCCCGAGCCAGCATCGTGAGGGTTGACGGTTGGCCCCGGGCACCCCACACTGTCACTAACGAAACCGCAACAACAGAAGCTTACATAACGTGGGCGCACAATGGAAACAAGCCGGGCGCGAAGAAAACGCGCAGAAGAAAGGCCAGATGACCGCCAAGCTGGTCCGCGAAATCATGGTCGCGGCCAAACTGGGCGGACCTGACCCTGACCTGAACGCTCGCCTCTCGGCGGCCGTCGAGAAAGCGCGCAAAGCCTCGGTCTATCGCGACACCATTGAGCGCGCGATCAAGAAGGGCTCCGGGCAAACCGAGGAGAAGATCACCTTCGAGCTGGTCACCTACGAGGGGTTCGCCCCACACAAAGTGCCGGTCGTCATCGAATGCCTCACCGATAACCGCCACCGCACCGCGCCGGAAATCCGCAACCTCTTCAAGGCGGGCGCCTTGGGCCAGCCGGGCAGCGTCGGCTTTTTCTTCAACCACCTTGGCGTCGTCGAGGCCACCCACACCGACGCCAATCGCGACGCCGAAGGCGATGCCATCGAAGCGGGCGCCCAGGAGATCGAAGCGCTCGAACCCGAGGAAGTCCCTGCCGGCCAGAAAGGCGCACGATTCCTCACCGAGATCAAGGACCTCGACCACGTCTCCAAAGCCCTCAAGGCCGCCGGCTGGAATATCATCTCTGCCGAAATCCGTTACCTGGCCAAGAACTTCACCGAACTCAACGCCGCCGCCCACAAAGAGGTCGCCGACTTCCTTACCGCGCTGGACGACCACGACGATGTCCACCGGGTCTATGCAGCGATGAAGTAAGCCCCCCGGTCCACGAGGCCAGCCGACCCCGCAACCGCTCTTAGGCGTAAGCCTAAGGCCACGGGACGCCGGGGTGCTTCTTTTGCAGCGCGGGCCTTAGCTTCGGGTAGCTGTTGGTCCTGAACGCGGTCCAATTGAAGGTGGCCTCCAGCCGTTTGCCCTCGGGAGCGCACAACCAGAGCTTCACCGGCAGACGGCCTTCGCAGATATGCGGATGCGCCTTCAGCACAAAACACTCATGGAGCTTCACCTGCAACTCAGGAGCGCTCGGCTGGCCTGCCGCATCGCGCGGCTGCTCGGAGTAGAGGAGCTTCAGCTTCCGGCCATCCGGCCACGGCATGCTGGTGGGCGCAAGCTCGTCGAGCCAGCCGAGCTGTTCCCGGGCCAGGGCTTGAAGAAAGGCCTCTCGCAGCGGCCTGGCCTGCGCCTCCTTGGCGAGGGTTAACCCCTCAAACGCGCGCGCCAGGCAGCCGGTAATCGCTCCCTCATCAAAGGGCGGGAACTCCAGTTCCGGCATAGCCGCCACCACCAGGTTCACCCGGCTGATGAACTGCTTCAGCTCGTGATTGAGCAACGGCAGCTCGAAATAGCCCTTCCGACACGCCTCCGCCAGGCATCGGCCGGACTCCTTCGGATCCACCTCGCGCTGGTGTTCGTGATGGATGACCAGGTCACGAAAGCGGACGAGCTTCACCGCGGCCACGCGCTTGTGGGTGCGGTCGTAGAGGTGCTCCACCGTCGCAACGATCTGATCCGGGAAGGTCTCTTCAATCCACTCGCGTTTTACCGCGCTGGCGAGCCCGAGCAAGGTCCGGTTTTCCGCGCCGCGCCCGGTCACCTCGCGAATCGTCGCCGCCACAAACATGGCCGCGCTTTGCACAACGCTCTCGCGCATCAACGTGCCGTGGCGCCCCTCGGTCAAATCGCATTCCAGCGTCCCCTGATCGTGCCGCAGGCATAGCTGGTCGATGAAACCGGTCATAATGCAGCGAGGCAAGGGGTCGGGGAGAGGCGTGGAGCGTGGAACGCGGAGCGCGGCAGAGTCAGCTTCGGCGGCTGGTCCGCCCGCTTCGGCCCTCAGCAGGCCATGCTGCTTTGCGATCTGCATGATTTGCTCGAAGGTCTGCTCGACCTGCCGCGCTGTCTGTGCGTGGATGCCATAGCGGCGGCAGGTCTCCAGGCTAAAACCGCACTGCTTGGCGAACTGATAGGCGCGGACGAGCGTGTAGAAGTCCGATTCCTGGCTCGCCTCGAACAGCTCACGGGCTTCCTCGATATGCTTGTCGTCGCGGCCGAGGCGCATCAGCAAATCGCGCCCGCTCACCAGCGCGGCGCACAACGCCGCCGCCGGCACGCAGCCGAATTTGGCCGCCTCCACCAGCATGCGCGAATAGCGCGGGTGCATCGGCAGCTTGAGCATCGCCCGGCCGGTGGGCGTGAGATCTATATCGACAGACGGTTTTCGATTGGCGATTGACGCGTCGGGCGGTCCCTCGGCGCGGAGACCGTGATTCGCGAACGATGAATCCCGCAGCGCACCCAGCGTGATCAGCAATTGCTCCGCGCGCTCCACGGCCTGCGGGTCCGGCTTGTCCAGCCAGTCGAACTCCGCGGCGCGTTTGATGCCGAGGGAGTGCAGCAACAAAACCACCTCGGCCAGGTCGCTGCGCTGAATCTCGGGGGTGTTGCGCTCGGGACGGTTCAGCTGGCCGCTTTCAGTCCAAAGCCGGTAGCAGGTTCCCGGAGCGGTGCGCCCGGCCCGGCCCTTGCGCTGCTCGGCGGAAGCCCGGCTGATGGGCTCCATGAAGAGCGTCCCAATGCCGCGTTCCGCATCGTAGCGCGCGACCCGTGCCAGCCCGCCATCCACCACATGGCGGATGCCATCAATGGTAACCGAGGTTTCCGCGACATTCGTGGCAACGACGACCTTGCGCAACGGGTTGGGCGCAAACGCAAGGTCCTGCTGGTCCGGCGGCAAGTCACCATGGAGGGGTATTAACGCGAGCCGTTCGTTCGCGCGGATGGCCCGGGCTGCGCCAATCGTGGCGTTGATCTCACCCATGCCCGGCATGAAAACCAGGATGTCCCCGGGCTCGCCGGTGTTCACGATCTGCTCCACGACATCGGCGGCTTGTTCCGCGACCGGCCGCTCGTCGTGCTGGCTCAGGTAGCGCACCTCCACCGGAAAGCTCTGCCCCTCCGAATGCAGGATCGGCGTCTCGCCCCCCTCGCCCTCGCCCGACAAATACTCCGCCACCGGTTCCGCTTCGAGCGTTGCCGACATGACGGCCAGCTTCAAATCGGGACGCTCGGTTCGCTGCAGCCGCTTCACCAACGCCAGGGCCACATCGCTCAGCAGGTTGCGCTCATGGAACTCGTCGAAGATGACCACGCCCACATCCGCCAGCGTCCGCTCGGCCTGCAGCCAGCGCAGCAGTATCCCTTCGGTCACGTAGCTGATGCGGGTGCCAACGCTGGTCTGGTCATCGAAGCGAATCTGGTAGCCCACCTCCGCCCCAAGCCGGCACCGCCGTTCCCACGCGACCCGGGCGGCCACTGTCCGCGCCGCCACCCGGCGGGGCTGCAGCACCACGATCTTCTTGTCCCCGGCAAGCCCGGCGTCCAGCAGCATCTGCGGAACCTGGGTGGTCTTACCGGAGCCGGTCGGCGCGACCAGCACCAGCCGATTCCCCACGCGCAGCGACTCGACAATCCGCGAGTGGATCTGCCAGATGGGGAGCGAAGCCTGAGTCACCTTTCGGAGGCGGAAGGCAATTAGAAGCGGATATGGCGCGAAGCGAGCACGAGGATCGTGATCACCAGCATGAGCCCTGCCGGCATAAACTTCTTAGTCTTGGCGAGGCGAATCGCAAACACCACCAGCAGCGCCGCCAGCAGAATGTCCGCAACGTAGGGCTGGAAGATGACGCCGGCAGCGCAAAGGCTGAGCACGGCCGCAAAGGCGACCGACATGATCAAGGATACCTGACTCTTGGCCTTGAGAAAGCCAATCAGGCCGCCGATGACAAGCAACACAATATAAATCCAGAGCACGGTATGCGGGTTCATAGTTTCTTTGTCCGGCGAATGTAGCCGCAACGCAACGGAAAGGACACTACGAAATGCGCCGGGGCGAAGCGGCCCCAGCCGCAAGGTGAAGTTGAGAGAGCCCGCACGGGGCGTTCGCCCAAGGGACAACCCCGCGATTGCCCAACGAATCCGGGCCTGGCGCAATAACCGTCCTTGCCAGCCATTCAAAGCCACCCTTATTTGACTATTCAGCAAGGCTAACGTACCGTAGGGCTAGGCACCCGAAACAGTGCCCATGAAAGCCGATTAGCTTATGTCTGGCCCGCTGCGCGTCTTGATGGTGGAGGATTCTGTGGAGGACACTTTGCTGATTGCTGCCGAGTTGCAGCGCGGCGGACTGGACCCGGTTTTCGAACGTGTGGAAACAGCGGCCGCCATGCAAGCCGGCCTGGATGCGCACAACTGGGATCTAATCATCTGCGACTACTCGATGCCTCACTTTAGCGGCCCGGCGGCGCTGGCTATCCATCGGCAGAAGGGGTTGGACATACCTTTCATCGGCATTTCCGGCACGGTGGGGGCGGAGATTGTAGCGGAGATGATCAAAGCCGGGGCAAACGACTACGTAATGAAGGGCAACCTGACCCGATTGGTGCCGGCGGTGCAGCGCGAGCTGCGCACGGCCCAGGAACAGCACCGGCGCCGGGAAGCCGAGGCCATTTCAGCCTACCTGGCATCGATCGTCGAGTCCTGCGACGACGCGATTGTCGGCAAGACGCTGGATGGCACCGTGGTGAGTTGGAACGCGGGCGCGGAGCACCTCTACGGCTACACCGCCGCCGAGATGATCGGGCGTTCGATTGCCGCGCTGATCCCGTCCTACCGGCCCGAAGAGCTTCCGGAGATTTACGACATGATCAAGCGGGGCGAAGGAGTGGACGGGTTGGAAACGGTGCGCATCCGCAAAGATGGAACGGCGGTGGAGGTATCACTCACCATCTCCCCGATTAAGGATGCCGGCGGCCGGGTGGTCGGGGCTTCGACCGTGGCGCGTGACATTACGCGCCACAAGCAGGAGGAGAATGAGCGGTTAAGCCTGATCCAGGACCTCACGTCGGCGCTGACTCACTTCCATGTCGAACCGGGCAGTGGCGCGGCCATTTCCAGCCACAGCAGGTCCCGATCGCACTAAAGGCTGTGCGCCAGCGGATCCAGGCTGGCAGCTCACTCAAGGCGCCACCGGGTTTTGCCTCGCATTTCACGCGTGAAGTGGTTTAGCTGAGCCGCTCGAAGTGAGAAGCATGCGCGCATTGACAGTCATGGCCGTTCTCGTGCTGTTAGCCTCAGACGGCATGGCACAGACCATCCCCGATCAGATCGACGCGATTCTCTCGGGATTACCGCACAACACCTGGAGCGTGCTGGTCGAAGACGAAAGCGGCTCTGGCACCTATTACGCACGCAATCCCGACACGGGCCTGGCGCCGGCTTCCAACACCAAGCTATTCACCACCGCGGCAGCCTTTGGCCTGCTCGGCACGAACTATACCTTTGAAACGCGGATCTATTACAGTGGCACCCTCAGCAACGGGACGGTGACTGGCGACTTGAATCTCGTCTGCGAGCACGACCCGACGTGGAATAACACGGTCTTCAGCAACGCTCGCACGCCGCTTGATCACCTCGCCGGCGCACTCAAGACGCTCGGCGTCACCTCAGTCGCCAGCAATGTGCAGTGTTACGGCGTTTGCGCTTACAACTTCAGCGCCACCAGCTTCCTCAACACCAGCACGACCGAATCCAAGAACGCCGCCGCCGCCGCGGCATTCCTGGCCGCGCTGCGGACAAAAGGCATTGTCGTCGCCGGCAGTGCCACAGGGCAAAGCGGATTCACCGCCCCGGGCACTTTGCTCTACACGCATCATTCCTCTGACCTGGCTTACCAGGGCCGGCCCTTGCGCCTGGGTGTCGCGTGTATTCCTCTGCTCAAAGTAAGCCACAACGCTATGGCCGACCTCCTCTGCCGCCACCTCGGCTGGAAACTCGGCGCCGAGGATTCCTATTTGGCCGGCACGACGCAGGTGTTGGGCTGGCTCAGCCGAGTGCCCGGGCTAAGCACCAATGACATGGTGATGAATGACGGCTCGGGGCTTTCCCGCGCCAACCGGTTCAGCGCACGCCAATGTGTGGCGATCACCCGCTACATGCTGCGGGCCGTTCCGGTTTGGGACGAAGGTTTGCCCGTGGGTTGCGTGGACGGCACCATCCGCCGCCGTTTCTGCGGCACCACGGGCGCAAAGGAAGTTCATGCGAAGACCGGCTCCTTGCGGACGGCGATCTCACTCAGCGGTTACGTCAACAACGTGAACGACCACCAGCGCTATCTCTTCTCCTTCCTCGCCAACCAGGCCGCGATTGATCAGACCGCCACACGCGAGGCGATTGATAAAGCGGTGGTCATCTTCGCCGGCCCCTTCCGCGTGGTGCAGCCGCAAGTCAGCTGGACGGCGAGCACGGTCACCTTCACCTGGCCGGCGAGCCCGGGGCACAGCTACCAGGTGCAGTTCAAGCAGACCCTGTCCGATCCCGACTGGCAGCCGCTTGGCCCGGAGATTACCGCCACAACCACGACAGCTTCGGGCAGCGACCCAACCTTTGTGGGGGCACAGCAGCGGTTCTACCGCATCTACCTGATCCGTTGATGGGCCTTACCGGCTCGGCCAATTAGACCCAAGTCGGCTTGCCGCTGGAGGCGAGGGCTTTGCTCTATTCGGAAGGGAGCACGCTCCCGCCCGGATTCCCCGCGCCGCACCGCACCTTGCTGCTGCCGGCCGGGCGCTAGCGCTGGATCTTGCGCAGATCAAACCCCGGCGGCCGCTCGTAGGCGGGCACGACTGCGTCCACCGAATCAATCCCGAGAAAGTAGCCGCTGGACTTGTCCGACTTGCCCTTGCACTCGAAGCGCAGGACGTGGGTGCCGGCGCCGAGCTTGCGCACGCCCCAGTGGTCGGCCTGGCGTTTCACCTTGTCGGCGTAAAGGTCCACGACCGCCAACTCCTCGTCGTCCAACGTCGCGCGATAGATGCCATAATCAGGCGCATGGATCAGCTTGCCCCAGAGATGGGCCGTGAGGTCCTTGTCCAGCTTGAACGAGCATTCGACCCAGCCCTGGCCGTCGGTCGGCGTGAAGAACAGTTGCTTGCCCTCCTTGGCAACGCCCGGCAGCCCCTGCACGGCGATCGGGTGGTCGGAGTGTTTGGCTTTGGCCACAGCTCTCCAGCCGGTGACCAGTTGCAGCGTCTGCTCCGCCAAACGCTCCGGTCCCGCCGGCATCGCCGGCCACGGTTTGTGCGGCTCAGTCTGATACCAGAATGCGACCGAGGACATCAGGTCATCGCGCTCGATGAAGCCGCTGGTGGTCTGGTCCGGGAAGTCCTGCGAGCCTTTGTGCTCGATCTCCACGCGCAGCGATTTCTTGAACGGCACGGGATCCGGGATGTGGAAGCGGTAAACGGAGCCGCGGTTGCCCGGCGCATAACCCTCCCACAGCGGCACGCCGTAGAACGGCCCGTCATGCTGGCGGAAGCCCCAGCCATCGCAGAAATAGTCTTCCGTGCCCGTGCCCCGCAGCCGCGGCTCGGCCTCGCCGTCGATGAAGAAGAAGTCGTCACCCTCGCCATACCACCCGGCGGACATGTTCACCACGCTCTGCACGGTGCCGACGTAATGGCCGCGGCCCACGAGGTCGGCGAGGAGGTAATTGCGGCCCATCACGCACGGATATTCCTGCCGATACATCGCGTGGAAATACGCGGTGGCCTTCGGCAGCGACTTGTACTGCTGCCAATCCAGGTAGTAATAAAAAGCGTCACACCGCTTGTCGCTGTCATTGGTCACCGTGATGCGGGCCGCCTTGCGGAAGGGCATCGGCCAATAGCAATTGCGGCCGCGCCCATCCGACGAGACCTTGATCGGCAGCGAGACGAAGGGCTTGTCCAGCCCGTGCCCGATGCCGAAGAAGTCGCCGATCGGGCACTCCACGCTGGGATTCTTCTCGCCGTCCCAGTAGATCCGCAGCGTGATCAGCCGCGAGTAAAACGGCGCCTGGTGTGCGATCGTGTTCCAGAAATGCGAGATCATGCCCGGGCCTTTCAGGTCCGCCAGCACCAGCGTCCCGCCGGGCTCGATCGGCCGCGAATCCCCATTGCCGTTGCGCCAGTTCAGGTCCGACGACGAAGCGCGCATCGCCTCGAAGTCCTTGAGTGCTTCCAGCCCCGCAAGCGGGTTGCCGGGTGATAGCTGAGCCCATGCCTGTGCGCACAAACCGAGCGCGAGTCCGAAGCCGAGAATGCGTGCTTTCATCATAGTAATTGGGTTGGAATTCACTTTACTTGGATGCCGATATACCGCGTTCCCAAGCGCAGCGCAACCAGAGAGTAGGGCCCGGTTGACGCCTGCCAAAAAACTTTGTACAATGGTATGGCAATGAACGAGCGTGAAAAGCCCTTCCTCCTCGGCTGCGCGGTGCCAGACACCACAGGGCAAAGAAAATCCAACTCCATATCCTTATCGGTCTCGACCCGGCACAACGGGCGCGGCTTCACGCTGATCGAGCTGCTGGTGGTGATCGCTATCATCGCGATTCTCGCGGCGCTGCTGCTGCCGGCGCTGGTGACTGCCAAAGAGAAGGCCAAGCGCATCCAATGCCTTAACAACCTCCGGCAGATTGGCATCGGGCTGACCGTGTACGCCGGTGACAACAACGATCGGCTTTTCGCGCCACCCCAGACATCCGGCGGCACGGGCAGGTACAACCATCACACGCTGCAGGACGACACGGCGACTGCTTCCAAAGAGGTCAACCTGGATGTCACGAAGACCAACATGCCATCCATCTGGGGGTGCCCCACCCGGAACGGCGGCCTGGTTTCCTACAACACCGGCCCAACGCCACCGCAGTGGCAGATTGGCTATCAGTACTATGGCGGAGCAACGAACTGGTATAACACCTTCGGGAACTTTGCCGCGCGCAGCCCCGTCAAGCTGGCCAATGCCAAACCCGGCTGGGTGATCGCGGCGGACGATGTGCTGTTTGTCATCAGCACGAGCAACTGGGGCAAGAGCCACACGCGGCGCGGCGCGGCGTTCCCGGACGGCGGCAATCAATTGGGCGCAGACGCTTCGGTGACGTGGCGGAAGATCGAGCTGATGCACCATGTCTCGGGTTACACGCTGGATTACAGGTGGTATATCTACCAGGATGATTTTTCGTCCATACCCGACGCGACGCTGGCACAATTGAAGTTTCCCAATTGAGGCCGCCCGGTCTTGCAAACCAAGCCTGGCGACGCGGTAAGGGAGCTATTTCGCACCCGTCGCGCGAACAGATCAAACAGATCAAATCCTGTTGACAGTGTCACCGGCGCAGGGTTGAATTCGCGCCATCCGGCAGGGAAACTAATGAAGGCCATGGCTCGATGTCTGTTCGCGCTGGCAGGGGTGACCAGCTTGCTCCTCGCCACGTCGCTATTCGCCCAGCCGACCAAAGCTTTCCTCGACAAAGAGGCTTTCCATCCGACGCGCATCCTCGTCAAGTTCGCCGCGCGCGAAAAGACGGCCGGGCAGGCCACGCTCCTCCAGCAGCAGGGCCTAACCATCCAGCGCCGGTTCAGCCTCCTGCCCCAGGTCGCGGTGCTCGATCTTGCCGACGGGAACTCGGCCAAGTCCGCCAAGGCGCTTGCGCCTGCCGACCGCTCCAATCGCCTGCAGCAGCGCATCGCCGCCTTGCGCGCCACCGGCCTCTTTGAATACGTCGAACCGGACTACGTCCGGCAGGCCAGGCTCGAACCAACCGACACAGCCTACACTGACGGCACACTTTGGGCCTTGCACAACTTCGGCCAGAACGGCGGCACCAATGGCGCGGACATCGGCGCGGCGGCGGCGTGGGACATCACTACAGGTTCGACTAACGTCATCGTGGCCATCGTGGACACCGGCATCCGATACACTCACCAGGACCTTGCCGCACAGATCTGGCGCGATCCCGGCACCACCAACTTCGTCTGCGGAACCAACGCCGTTGCCGGGAACAGCGATCCGATGGATGATAGCGTTGACCAATACGGCAATCCCGAGGGTCACGGCACCCATGTCGCCGGCACCATCGGCGCGGCGGCCAATAACGGCGCCCCGCACGTCGGCGTGGCCTGGAACGTGCGCCTGATGGCCTGCAAGTTCCTGAATGCGAACGGCAGCGGCTACACCAGCGAGGAGGTCGAGTGTCTCCAGTTCGCGCTTACCAAGGGCGCTCGCGTCATCAACGCCAGCTACGGCGGCTATTACTACTCCCAGACCGAATATGAAGCCATCCGGACCCTTCGCGACCAGGGCGTCCTCTTTGTGGCCGCCGCGGGCAATGAGGCGGGGAACAATGACTCATGGTTGCGCAGCTATCCGTCCTCGTTCGACCTGCACAATATCATCGCCGTCGCCGCCATAGATCGCGCCGACAACCTGGCGTACTTCTCCAATTACGGCCAGAGCACGGTGCACTTGGGCGCGCCGGGGGTGGAGATCTTTTCATGCATCAACAGCAACGACTCGGCTTACGCCAGTTATGCCGGCACCAGCATGGCGACACCGCACGTCAGCGGCGCAGCCGCGCTGCTGCTCGCCCGCTACCCGAACTCCACTCTGACGGAACTGCGCCGGCGCATTCTCGACGGGGTTGTGCAAATCCCGAGCCTGATGAACAAGACCGCCACCGGCGGGCGGTTGAACGTTTACAACTCTCTGGTTGCAACCCCGAAGGGCACTCTGCAGGTGGAGGTTTCCCCACGTGGCGGACAGACCCTCCCCGCCGGAAAGGCCGCAACGGTCTATGCCATCATAACCGATCTTCTGCCGGCGACCAACGCGACGGTCACGGCGAGTATCGCTAGCTTTACCAACCTCACCTTCGTGGGCGGCGGCACGAATGCCGTTTATACTGTCAGCTTCCTCGTCCCCACCAATTTGCCCAGTCTTGAAGTCACCTTGCGGGTTTCGGCTCCCGGCTGGCCCGATACCACCAATCTCATCAGCTACCCAGTGGTCCTGCCTCCCCCCAACGACAACTTCGCCAACCGCATTGCCATTTCCACCAACCTCTGCGAGATGAGGGCGACCGGCTCAAACCTCAACGGCTCGATGGAAGCGGGTGAACCTATCCACGCGGACCAGGTCGTCGGCCATTCGGTCTGGTGGTCCTGGACTGCCCTCTCCAATAGCCCGGTGAAGATTTCCACTACGGGCAGCGGGTTCGACACGTTGCTGGCCGTCTATACCGGGCAGGTTGTGTCCAGCCTCACCCTGGTGGCCGCAAATGATGACGCGAGTGACTACGACCGCTACAGCGCCGTGACATTTGACGCGGTGGCGGGCACCGAATACCAGATCGCTGTGGACGGATATGCCGCGCGCCAGGGCCAGATTGTTCTCCAAGTCCTGCCGCTGACTTCATCTATTCCGCTGGGGGAAGCACTGAATATACCGGAGATCAAATTCACCAGTGGCGGTAATGTGCCGTGGCTCGGCCAAACCTGCACTACCCACGACGGAACCAACGCCGCTCGCAGCGGGCCGATTGAAGCCAATGGCCAAAGCTGGATGGAAACCACCGTCGTTGGTCCAGGAACGCTCAGGTTCTGGTGGAAGGTGTCTTCCGAAGCCAACTACGACTACTTGCGTTTCTACATCAACGACATCGAGCAGTCCTCTCTTACCGGCGAGGTAGACTGGCAGCAACAGCATTACTGGCTGGGGGTGGGCACTAACACGCTCCGCTGGCTTTACAGCAAGGATTACAGCGTCAGCATGGGTCAGGACACCGGTTGGGTGGATGAGCTTTCGTTCGTTCATGCCAACAGCGCCATACCCACGGCGATGGGCGACCTCGACGGCGACGGACAGCCCACCGTGCTGGACATGACGCTGCTCGTCGGCTACTTGCGCGATACCAACAGCCTCCGACCGCAAGTCGCAGTGTTCGCCGACGTGAACCGCGACGGGGTTATCAACAGCAACGACATTCCCGCCTTGGCCAACGCCATCCTGGGCCGCACAGTCTTGCTGCCAGCGCTTGATACCGACGGCGACGGCATCCCGGACGTGCTGGAACCGCTCATGGGCCTGAACCCCACGAACAAGTTTTCTCTTGGCGATGGCATCGCCGACGGCGACCAGGATTTCGACATGGATGGATTATCCAACGCCCGCGAGCTCGCTCTGGGCACCGACCCGCTGCGCGCCGACACCGACGGCGACGGTTGGTCGGATGAAGCAGAACTGACCGCCGGCAGCAGCCCGCTGGATGCCGCTTCCCGGCCATACCTGATGGTGGTATCGGCACCGCAGGTGGCAATGGTGCTGCCTGCAAATGAGGGAAGTGGAGGGCTGGCGCTGAACACAACCGTTGCCTCGCCGCCCGTTTCGTTGCTCCTGCCCGCCCACGAAGGTTCGGGTGGCTTGGCGGGCAATATTGTTTTGGCATCGCCCCCAGTGGCGATAGTTCTGCCTGTGAACGAAGGCAGTGGTGAGCTGGTGCTGAACACAACCGTTGCCTCGCCGCCCGTTTCGTTGGTCCTACCCGCCCACGAGGGTCGGGGTGGCTTGGCGGACAATACTGTTTTGGCCTCGCCCCCGGTGGCAATGGTTCTGCCTGTGAACGTAGGCCCCGGTGGGCTGACGCCGAACACAACGGTTGCCTCACCTCCAGTAGCCTTCGTGTTGCCAGCGGACCAAGGCGCGGCGAGGCTGACCAACAACAGCGCCCTCCCGCCGGTACAAATCAAACTGGAGGTGCCATGAACCCAGCCCAATCGTACCCGCCAACAGCTAGGACGCCCCAACGCACCTCCGCTAGGAGCGCCATGTTTATAGCCAATCCATCCCAAGGGAACCAAGCTCTGTCAGGAGCGGCATGTGGATTGAACCCACCCCCCAACCCAGACATGCCGCTCCTGACGGAGCTTGCGGACACCATTGGGGACGCTCATTTCTATAAACATGGCGCTCCGGACGGAGCTTTCGCGTGTGTTCGAGATCGGTTGAAATTCCTGCACTTGCTGGCAGGACAGCGCTATTCGCCGACTTGGGAGAGAAGGAATTGTTCGATCTCAGAGAATCCCGTCTCGACACGCATGAGCGATGTCTTCCTGCGCTTCCACCAGACCGAACAGCTTCGATGAAAGCACAATTACAATAGAAACAAGCAAACTATGAAAAACATTCATATCCATCGCACAATTCGCTGCGCTATCCTCGCCAGCCTGCTCGGCGGCTTGGGCCTGCTCAACACCAACGCCCAGTTCACGTTCGACTCCGGCAGCGACGGAACCTACGGCGCGATGAACATCATTAGCACCACCAACTTGGCCCTGCCGCCCGACGGCATATTCAGGTGCACGACGATCGCCGTCGCCTCCAACGCGACCTTGACGTTCACGCCTAACGCACTCAACACCCCCGTGTATCTGCTCGCCACTAACGATGTGATCATCAACGGCACGATTAACGTCAGCGGGTCGTTCGGCACTGGAGTTCTCGGTGGCGCTGGTGGACCGGGCGGATTTGCGGGCGGGGGCCCGGGCAACGGCGGTTCCCCAGACGGGGGTGGCCACGGACCTGGAGCGGGCGCGGTCGGAGGGGCGGCCTCCTACGGCACGACTGCGTATCTCTATCCCGGTGACTTCGGAACAAAAACTAACGGAGCCATTTATGGAAGTCCCTTACTTGTTCCTCTCGTTGGCGGCTCAGGCGGGACCGGCTCCCGTGGGTCCGGCGGCGTTGGCGGGGGCGGGGCCGTTCTCATCGCTTCGAATACGCGCATCGAAGTGACCGGCGCTATTACAGCCGTCAGTCCGAACCTCAATCTCAGTTATTTCGCCGGTCTCGGGAGCGGCGGCGGCATACGCTTGGTTGCGCCTGTTGTTGCCGGCAATGGGAGTCTGAATGCTAGCGGTAGCGAGAACATGTGGGATCCTGGCAGGGCCTACGGTGGCGCTGGCCGCATCCGCATTGATTGCATGGATCGCCGCTCGTTGGCCCTGAACCTGGTTCCCAGTTCCGTGGCTACCGTCGGCGCCAACATGGTCGCCATTCCGACCAACGCGCCACGGCTAGACATCACCCAAGCCGCCGGGAACACCATTCCCGAAGGCACTAACTCGCCGGTCTTTTTCATATTGCCGCAGGGCGCTTCTACAAACCAAACCGTCACCGTGCAAGCCCGCAACTTCAACGCGCTCGTGCCCATACGCGTCGTGCTGACGCCCGATAATGGCCCGAGTTCCTCCTACGATACGAACATTGACAACACCGTCAGCTCAGCCTCGGTGACCGTGCCGGTGGTGGTGCCGGTCAATGTGCAAGTCCACGTCAACGCCTGGACCCGCTGAGGGCCGGACTATGAACGCGAAAACCCCGCTGATCCGCCAACCGTCCGAGTTGCCGCCAGCTTTTGGAGCGCGGTGGCTGGCGGGGAACGGGGCTGGCGAAGCCGGGGAACATCGAACATCCAACATCCGACATCCAACATCCAATGAGGGCGCAGCTTCCGAGCACTGGATGTTGGGTGTTTTCCGACTTCATCTCGGAAGGATGATTGATAATAGCCCAACGTTTCAATGCTGGGTGCGCGAGTTGAGAGGGGCACAAGTCCCGAAGGGACGACTGAACCCCGGCACGATCCGTCAACCGTCCCTCCGGGACTTATCGGGCCGCGGACGCCGGTCCCCAACGTTGAAACGTTGGGCTATTATCGCCGGTCCCTCCGGGACAATGACTTGGCCCGGTGTTTTGTGGAATCAAATCCTGGCGGCATTGGACCGAAAGACCACGCCTCGCCTGCTGGCAAGTCGGACGCCGGGAGTCTGCCGGCTCGCGAGCCTGGTCATCCTCGCATGCCTCTGCCAATCCATCTCGGCTGCCGAACTGCACATCGGCCAGGCCACTGCCTCCGCAGGCACAGCCGTCAGCGTGCCTGTCACCTGCGAGGGCGCATCCGACGCGGTGGGAGCTCAGTTCGACCTGAGCTACGATCCTGCCCTCGCGAGTCTGACCGGCACCTCCGCCGGGGAGGCCCTAGCCGGCCACGTCGTGGACCAGCAGCAACTAGCCCCCGGCCTCTGGCGGGCGCTGGTCTATTCGACCACCAATGGCCCGATCGCCACCGGCGCGGTGGTATGGCTGAGCTTCAACATACCCGCAAATACCCCAGATGGCGTGGTGCCGCTGACGGTGGCAAACGCGATCTTGGCCAAGCCAGCGGGCCAGCGGGCGCAACCGCTCACGCAGGTCAGCGGTGCGCTGACGGTATCTTCCCCCCGCGATCTGCTGGCCATAGCGACGGCGGGTAACGGGCAGTTACGCGGCACGATCACCGGAGTGCCGGGTCGAGCTTTCACCCTGCAAGGCACGCCGGATTTCTTCCATT
>Ga0114951_10002113_pt1 | contig 23077 bp, 23 predicted proteins | sample AM7aDNAmetaG_FD_88677 | JGI IMG/M metagenome (GOLD analysis project Ga0114951, IMG submission 88677) | Freshwater microbial communities from Finland to study Microbial Dark Matter (Phase II) - AM7a DNA metaG | ecosystem: Environmental > Aquatic > Freshwater > Lake | place: Finland: Lake Alinen... | reverse complement strand
TCATATCCGCCGCTTTGACAAGATAGCCCGCCATAAAGATAAAGCTGAGGACCGAGAAGCACAAAAGACATGGCAAGATCAGTTCTTTAAGGACGTAACGCTGGAGAATTTTCATTTTAAGCAATTTCTCTGAAGTTGATAAAAACCGAGAACTAAATACTCGCTAAGGATAGAAGCAGGCTCTCTCTTTGTCAAGGCAAGGGGCGCGCACAACGACAGCGGGGTCACGCGTTCCCAACTCCCCGCTTAACGCTCCCCGAGATCTTTCCAAGCCGAGAGGCACCGACAGCCGCGATGAATTCCTCGGGTGGCACAAAGCCGTTCATGCGAAGTTCCGGCACTTCCGCGCCCTGAGCATCCAGGAAAAGCACGGTCGGAACGCCGAAGATGTCGAACCGGCTGATGGCATCGCGGATCTCCTCCGTTTCAACATTGGTGGTATCAACCTTGATCCGCCGGAAATTCCTCAAAAGCTTGATCACCCGAACATCCGTGTAAGTAAATTGGTCGAGTTCATGGCAAGGGATGCACCAGTCCGCGTAAAAATCGAGGATCACAGGCTGTCCGGCCGTCTGAGCTTCCTCAAGAACTCCGGCATGATATTTTTCCCAAACAACACTCTCCTTCACCGTGAGCAAAAAGAAAAAGCCGAGAACCACAGCGATCGTTCCCGCGATCCGCTGGATGATTGAAAAAACCCTGGAGCTCCGGGCCGAGCGCTCGATCCATCCAAGATAAATTCCACCCGCGACGAGCGTCCACGGCACGATGGCATTCAGGAACGGCCAGCGGAAGGCGATCGCGACATAGGAGATACCGAAGGTCAGAAGCACCACGCCCATCAGCCGTTCAATCCAAACCATCCACCCCCCCGACCTCGGCAGTTTCGCGAGAAGGCCGGAATAGGTCCCAAGCACAAGATAAGGAAGCCCGAGCCCAAGGGCCATGACAAAGAATAGAGAAAAACCGAAGGCCGTGTTCTGCTGCTTGCTCACAAAGGTGAGAAGCGCCAACACCGCAGGGCCCATACAGGGAGCCGCGATGATCCCGACCAGAAGTCCGGAGACAAAAAAACTAAGCAGTGTTCTCTTGGCCACACCGCGATGCGAGGGCATCAGCCATGAGGGCAAACGGAATTGATAAAGCCCCAGCATGCTGAACGCAAGCCCGATCACAAAGATCCCCGCCCCGAGCTGAACCCAGGAGTTTTGAAGCCACTCGCCGAAGAATCTTCCCGTCGTTGCCGCGACAAGACCCAGCACGCTATACATCGTCACCATTCCGAGCACATAAGCTAAGGCTTTAATGAATGCACGCCCATGAGATTCATGCTCTGAACTTCTAAAAAGAGAGACGGTGATCGAAAGCATGGGGTAAATGCACGGCGTCAGGTTGAGGCCCAGGCCCAGGAGGAAGACGCTGACATAGATCAACGGCGATTGGCTCAGTTCGGTCATAATTAAAAAATCCTTATACTTTCGCTACCCGATCAATTCCCGGTATTCCGCGGAATACCGGGAATTAAAAGGGGCGTTCGTTAAAACAAACTTGCCGGAAAATTATTCTGTGTCCGTGTCTTTTTGTTGAGAAAATCGTCGGTCGCTTGATTCCAGTTCACCGGAACCTCATGGGTCTTGAAATCCCATGTCGATGTAAAAAAAATATTCCCCTCTTTGCAGCCATACTCATAAACATTCTTGGTCAGGCGCACGTCATCAAGGCAATATTTCTTGAGTTCCTCCATGCGTCCTTCCTTAAACAGCACGAGGGCCTCGGCGCCGTCGCCAGACTTTCCTTCTTTGACCGTCGCGCGCGCGACGCTGTCGAGACTCACCCGGTGCCCGCGGGCCTTCTCGATATCGTCTAGAAGATCCAGCACCGGAAACTGCTCGACCGGCCGGAAGAGATAGGGCTGGAGCACCGCCATGTCAAAGCGCCGGATATTGAACCCGATGAGTAGGTCGGCCGTCTGGAGACGCTCGCCGAACTTCATCATATCCTTTTCTTCGTACGAACTGTACGCCTCCGTCAGATAATCGTACACGCAGACGACCGAAACTTTGAGCTTCGAAAGGCTCATCGCCTTCGATTTCCCGATTTCCTTGAAGGATTTCTGCGTCTCAACGTCCAGCACCAGAATATTCTTTTTCATTTTCTCTCCTGCGCGGATTCCGCAACCACGTCGATCGCCATCGGTTTGGTGGTCAGATAAACGTCCAGGATCTGTCCGCTCTCAGCCCGGGCGGAAACAAAGGCCGTTCCCGGATAGATGAGTTGCTCCCCGACTCGCTGGGGAACAAGCGTGGCTGTCCCCACGGAGAATTTGAGGAATTTTTTGCCGTTCATCGGCACAACCACACGGGGCGTATCCGGCGCGGGATCCCTTCTCTCCACCTGGAAATGCTGAAACTTCCCTTCATTATTGAAACCCCAACATTTGGCGCTATAGCGCGTCAACAGCTCGTAAAGCAGTGTTACTTTTCCGCCCACCGGGACCGTGGTCTTGTCCGGAGTCACCATCAGAAAGACATTCGATCCCGGAGGTATAATATTTCTCTGGCTCCTGGCAAGTTCCGCCTGAGCGCGGGCGATCCGTGTAGAACGGAGCGTGGAATTTGCGGAGCTCCCTTCTTTGCCCCCGGAGATCCCGAGAGGCTTGAAAAAGAACGGCACGGAAACGGCGACCACAGCCAGAACCAGCACTGCGAAACAACCAGAAAGCACCCAGGTGAACTGCCGGATATTCGTTTTGACGTGAGCCTCGATACTGGGTTGGAGCGAGAAATCGCCGGTATCCATGCGTGAGGCAAGCCGGCTGAGCGTGGTCAAACGCTCCGTGATTGAAGTCTCCGTCTGCGTCGAAAAGTGATCTTCCGGCCTTCTCTCCTCCATCACCCTTTCAGTCAGCCAATGATTCTCCACGATCCGCACGTCCGCATCGGCAAACTCCGGACCTTCGGGAAAGATGACCGGACAATCCTTCTGCAACGCCGGGGGAAGCTCCACCACCGGCCTTATCGCAACCCTGTAGAAAATCTCCAGGGTGCCATCCTTGGCTTTCCGGACGCCAAATGCCGCGGCCCGGTTCTTAAACTTTCCGGCTAAAGAGAATTCTTCGGCCCTCGGATCCTGACCGAAAATAGGCTTCGCGTCAACCAAGACTCCCTGATACTTTAAGATTTCATCGCGAACGCTCATAACTCTCCTAGATCAGTTCTCTCAGATCACGGATCACGGTCACAGAATCCTGATCCTCTTGGGATAAGCCCGCGTGCCGGCCGGAACGGTCAAGCCAGAGTGCCTTGATCCCGGAGCGCTGCGCGCCGTGGATATCGTCCTCAAGGCTGTCACCCACATGAACGGCTTCCCCGGCTTCGACGCCCGAAAGCCTCAGGGCCTCACGGAAAATGCGCGGGTCCGGTTTCGCGACACCCAAAACCGCGCTGATCACGTAACGATTCATGAAGCGGTCCAGACCGAGCCCCTGACAAAGCTTCACGAGCCGCGTGTCCCAATTCGAAACGAGGCAGAGAATATAACCTTTCTCCTTCAAGGCTTGCAACACTTCTTCGGACTCCGGAAAGAATTTCCAGACTTCAGGCCGGGCGAAAAGATCGTGAAGCTCATTGAAAAAATCATCGAAGGAAGCGATGGGGCCAAACTCCCGAAACACTTCGGTCACCACCTTGCGCCAGAATTCCTTCTCGTTCTTTTCATTTAGATGGCTTTTAAAGTCTCCGATCTTGTCGTGATCGCTCCAGACCCGGTGGAACGCGGCTTCAATATCCTTCTCCGACGCGCGGCAGCCGTATTTCGCCGCAACCGTGCCGTAATGATGCCCGATGGACGGATACGGACGGAAGAGCGTCCCCCCCGCATCGAGCAAGATCGCTTTGGTGCCTGAAGGAATCTTACTGTCCGCCACCGGAACTCCCTCCATCACCACCGCCTCCAAATTTTTGCATCACTGCTTGGCCGAGCGCGGGCAATGCCTGGGCCATCCCGTTCGGATTCTGAGCGTTAGGATCCACCCCCATGGCCGCCGCGGTTTGCGGGTTCCCGGAATAAGCCCCTCCCGTCGACGGCATCCCCATTGAAGAAAAGCCCCCCCCGTTGCCCGACTCCTTGCGCTTGGCATTCACAGCCGTGATGGCTTCCTGGATATCCGGATTCTCGTAGTCAAACTCACGCGCGGTGACATAGCACTCCTTGGCATCATCAAGAAATCCCTGCTCTTCATAAACTGACGCGATCTGAAGCCAGCAGGCGCTGATAAGATAAGCATCCTCTTTGGGGTCACAAAGTCGTATGGCTTTCTTAAGTTCTTCACGGGCGCGCTCCATCTCCCCGAGCCGCTTGTACACGACGCCGAGATTGTAATGGGCCACCTTATCCTCTGGACGGCTCATCAGGACCTCCTCCAGCGAGTTGCGGCTACGCGTCAGCCATTCGGTGGACCATGGCCCTTTCTGATTGCGCGTCCGGTCAAAAAGTGTCGCGTAAACCGTCGAAAGCTGCTTGTGAAGTTCCGCGTTGCCGGGATCTTTGGCCAGACCTTGCTGAAGCTCGCGCTCCATAGCGAAAAGTTCTCCGTCTGTTTTCTGGGAAAGATCCTCCCCGGTCACGGGAACTATATTCGTGCGGTTTTCACCATGAGCATTGTGAGACGATGCGAAACCGGCAGGCGTGATCAGAGAAAAACATAGAAGAAGCGCCAGACAAAAAAACCACGCTCGACTAGAGTCCACGGAATTTCTCGAGGCCTTGGGGGGGACCGGACAATTTGACGCGGGCAATACGGCGGATCATCAGACGCTTGGGAGATTCTTCCACATAATCAATGCTGACCACCTGCCCGGGACGCAACTCATCGAGGCTCTTGAGCTTGCTTAAGCCCGCATGTTGGTCCGCATAGAAAGTGAGCCGCTCGACCTTATTTGTAGCGGGGTTCCTAAAATCCACATCGATGCTTCCGTTCCCCGGAGCAACCTTGACCACATGCGCAGAAAGGGTCTTCATAACAGGCGCCTCAGCCCAAGCAACTCTTACGCCAACAAGAGCAACGACCAGCGCAACGCTCAACGCACAACGCGCAACGATCTCTGCTCGAGCTTTTACGTTGTGCGTTGCGCGCTTCACGTTGAGCGAAAAAAAGAACCTTTGGTTCTTTTTTTTATCCACAGCAGCAGGATTTCGACTTCAGAGCCGCCAGCACCTTATCGTAATCAGGATGAGTCGTGATCTCTTTGACGTATTCGACGTACTGGATCTTATCATCGGGACCAACCACAAAGATCGCCCGGGAAAGGAGCTGTAGTTCCTTGATCAAAACACCGTAAGCCGCGCCGAACGCGTGATCCTGATAATCGGAAAGCATCTGGACTTTATCCGCTCCCGCGACGCCGCACCAACGCGCTTGCGCAAAGGGAAGGTCCATGCTGACAGTCAAAACGGCCACACCGCATGGAAGCTTCGAGGCCTCCTGATTGAAACGCTTGGTCTGAAGCTCGCACACCGGTGTATCGATTGAAGGGATCACACTGATGAGCCGCGTCTTGCCTTTGGAATCCGCGAGAGTCACAGGCTTCAAACCGCCATCGATCAGTTTGAAATCCGGAGCTTTATCTCCCTTTTTCAACTCGGGCCCGACCAGGGTCAGAGGATTAGATTGGAATGTGGCTGCGCCTTTACGTTCAGACATAAAAAACCTCCTAAGGTTGGTTATTTCTTGCGGGTTTTGGAATAGTTTGCCGTAATCACGGTATGGATGCCGCCGCGGACAAAAAAATCGGCTTCAACCGTCATTTGCCGGGGCTTCGTGGCCTTGACCAGATCATCCAGGATCTTGTTCGTGACCGCTTCATGAAAGGCGCCTTCGTTGCGATAACTCCAAAGATAAAGCTTGAGGCTCTTGAGCTCCACACAAAATTCGTCGGGGACGTAAGCGATATGGATCGTCGCGAAATCGGGCTGACCGGTCTTGGGGCAGAGGCAGGTGAACTCCGGGCACTCCATCTCAATATCGTAATCCCGTTCCGGATTCGGATTCTTGAAGATCTCGAGTTTTTTCGTAGGAAGCGTCGTCATGGTTTTCCTTCCTTTAAAAGTAATTGAGCTCTCAGGAGCGCGAATTATACCATTGTTTTCAGCATTAAAACAGAGCGGGATCATCGTCAATCCCAGAAAGAATCCATTTCAAGCTACGAGGTTGAAAGGGTGATGAGAGTTAGACGAGCGGACGGCCGTCGCAGGTCGCCGTGCCCTTGCTGACTTTCTGAACGCTGATGCAATCCACGGGGCAAGCCTGGACGCAGGCGTGGCAGCGGATGCAATCCTGCTGGTTGATATAGATGAATTTTGTCTCTTCGCTCGTGCGGGCGATCTCAAAATCAATCGTACGGCCCTCGGCATCTTTGACCAGCTCCTTCACTTTCAGAATGCAGTCCGGCCGTGGCTTTGCCTTGACGCACCAGTCGCAGTAAATACAACGATCGTGATCGATCTCAAATTTATAATGGCAGAGGTAGCAGCGTTGCGTTTCTTCGGTCGCAAGTGCCTTGGTGAATCCCTTTTCGACTTCTGCCTTGAAACCGCGGTCTTTCACGGCAAGCGACGGCATGGCGGTGAGCGGGACTGCATCCATTTCGCGTATCCTGCCCGTCGCAGGCGCGTCTTCCACACGCACAATGTCCTTGAGCCGGTCCTGGCCCATGAGGAAATGGTCGACAGCCCGCGCCGTCTTTTTGGCGTGCCCGATCGAACGGATAAGTGAGGATGCCCCTTGTGAAAAGTCGCCGGCCATAAAAATCTTTTCATCCGCGGAACGATGCTCCCCCGCGCCAAGCATATTCTCTTCAGGATCCAACAACCTCTGACGGAGAGTCCCATCGATCCAAACAGTATCCGGGAATTGTCCCGTCGCGAGCAGCACGGTGTCGGCTTCCACCTCAAACTCACTCCCCTCCACCGGCACAGGTCGCCGCCGGCCGCTTTCGTCGGGATCGCCCAGTTCGTTCTTGATGAATTTCACCGCGCGGAGACGGCCCCCGCCATCGCCAACATATGCCACGGGACTGATCATGAATTCCATAGAAATGCCTTCATGCCGGAGCTCTTCAAGCTCCCCCGGCGTGATCAACATTTCTTTGGAAGAACGCCGGTAAAGGACGCGAACGCTTTTCGCGCACAAGCGCCACGCGGTCCGCGCGCAGTCCATCGCCGTGAAGCCGCCGCCGATCACGATCACGTGCTTGCCGATCTCTGTCCTGCCCAATTCATTCACGCTCAGTAGAAATTCCAACCCATGGTGGATCCCGGCGAGTTTCGCGCCGGGAAGATCCAGCCGGTTGGGATCAAGTGTCCCGGCCGCAAGCACCACCGCGTCAAATTCATCGTGAAGTGTCTGAAGCTGAAGATCTTTTCCGACAGACTTCCCGCACTCAATTTTGACGCCGCAGGCTTTGACCTGTTCGATCTCGTGATCGACCACATCACGCGGAAGACGGAATTCCGGAATTCCCTGATTCATCATGCCACCTGGACGCTTGTGCTTTTCATAAACCGTCACGTCGTGACCGAGCAGCGCCAGCTGACGCGCTGCGGCAAGTCCTGCCACTCCCGCGCCGACGACCGCGACTTTTTTGCCGCTCGACGGGAAAAGCGACTCGAGTTTGACAAAGGGCGTTGTTCGGTGATCCGCCGCCGAACGTTTGCTCCAGCAGATTGCGACAGACTCGCCAAGCCCTTCCCACCCGTGCCGGCATTTCTCTTCACAAGGACGGGCGCAAACGCGGCCGAGCACTCCGGGAAACACGTTGTCCCAAAGATTGATCCGGTAGGCGCGATCGTATTCGCTTTTGTAAATGGCATTGAGATACTCCGGAATATTCGTCCCGGCCGGACAATTGTTCTGGCAGGGCACGTTCTTCGCGGACCAATCGAGGTCCTTAGGCTCGGACCCGGTGCCGCGGAATTTTGAAAGCGGTTGATGCGCGTATGGAGCCGGAATCTCCTGAGCCGCGGAGGCACGAAGTTTGTCGATCACGGACTCATACATGTTCCCGGTGGGAGGACGTTTGAGTTCCCCCGATGCGCGGCGATAACGCACGGATTCTTTGATCTTGTCTTGAAGCCGCGGATCTTTTTTCGCAGCGCTCTCTAGCCAACAGCGGCCTTGCGGTTCCTTGCCGGTGTAGACAAGCGAAAGGCCGAACAGGAATTGGGTAGAGGCGGGAGATTGTTCGGTCACGAACTTGGCGAACGCGGCCGCGGCTTCGTCGTAGCGCTCTTTTCTGAAATCACCGACGGCCTGGATGGCGCTTAGTTCTTCTGCCTGGGCACCCAGTTCTTCCGCCCTTTTCGCGAAAAATTGGCTGGTGTAGACATCCCCACGAACATCACCACGCTGGGCATAGGCCCGGGCCAGCAGTGCACAAAGCGCCGCGTCTTTCGGGGATTCGTCGGCGCGAAGAATGTCGATCGCCTCGTCACTTCTCCCCTGATCCAGGAGCCGGGTCGCTTGGGAGATCTTTTCGCGGAGTTCCATAGATTTATTGAGAGACTTTCTTTTGTGCGGCGATCACAGAGTCTTTATAGAGAGCATCATAATCCTGATTTCGCTCGCCCACCGGATCTGTACCGAACGGAATGTCCCCGAGGAGAGCTTTCATCCCGGAGGCGGTGATCCTCTTGGAGAAGGCGGCAAACGTCTCTGCGGCCGAGCGGCGTTCCTTCACATAAATATCCAGCATCTTTTTGAGGAGCGGCACCACATACGGCGCGGTCACATCACAAACCGGTTCCGCCACATGCCCGGCGCCCGCAAGCGACCCCCCGATAAAAACGCTGTAGCCTTCTTCCGAACCGCGCTCCGTGCGCTTGCGGAGTCCACGCAGGCCGATGTCCGCGATCGCGTGTTGCGCGCAGGAATTCGGACAGCCGTTCATGTTGATGCGAACGGGACCGACCTTACGCCACCACGCCTCATCCAGAGCCAGGTCCTTCATCATACTCTTGTAGGTGTTCGGCACGTCCGCGACCGCGAGATTGCAAACCGTCGTCCCAACACAGGCAACAATATCGGGGACATGCTCAAAACCTTCCGTAATGTAACCTTCCTTCTTGAGCAGGGCGGAAAGCGCTGGGACCTTGGCCGCCGGAACAGACCGGAAAAGAAGATTCTGCCTGTTCGTAAAAACAAGCGTCCCGTCGCCGAATTGTTCGGCCCATGCCGCGAAGCGCCGGGCCTCCTGCCCGCTCAACTCACTCCGCTTAATGATGGCACGGACGACAAAAAGTCCTTTCGTCTTTTGCTCGATCACCGGCTGCCCGTCAAGAAAACTCTCGCCAACATCTACCGTGTGATCGCCGACCACGATCTTCTCGATCCCCTGGACATTCCGTTCCTTCAAAACTTCCAGAACTTTCTCCGCGTACCCTTGCGCGCCGAGACTGTCCACGACGATCTTAAGCCGGGCCAGGGCTCGGACCCGGCGGTTGCCAAGCCGTCGATAAACTTCCGTGGAAGCGCGCGCGACATCCACGACCAGCTCCGCCGGGACCCATTCAAAGATCGCCTTCGCGATATACGGTTTCGAGCCAAGCCCGCCGCCCGCGTGAAATTTCCAGCCCACAATCCCGCTCTTCGTGACCGGATACCAGCCCTGGCAGTTCATGAGTGTCTGGGCGCAGGCGCGACCGCAGCCCGCGACGCTGATCTTATGCTTCCGGGAAAGATTCCGCTGCTCATCCAAAAGCTCGGGATGATCCGCGATCGCGCGCAGCATCTGGAAGGTGTCCGCTTCTTCATGGGGACAGACGCCGACGAGAGGACAGGACACGACGTTGCGCGTCACATCGCCACAGGCGTTCTTCGTTAGGATGCCAACCTCTTTCATTTCTTCAATGACCTTGTAGAGATCTTCGCGACGCACCCAGTGATACTGCAGGCATTGGCGCGTCGTGATGCAAAGCTCGTTTTGCGCGTACTTTTCCGCGACTTCGGCCGCGCGCACCAGCTGTTTGGAAGTAAAAAGCCCACCCGGCATACGCAGGCGGATCATGAAAAACCCTTTTTGAAGTTGCTGGTAGATCCCTGTCCACTTGAACATGGCGAGCTCGTTCGGCGTGAAGGATTCCGCGGGACGGCGCGCGATCTCCCGGAAATCAAAATCGAAGCCAAAATGCAGTTTGTCTTTCTCGACCTGGGTCAGTTCTTCTTTTGCCGGCATAAAACCTTTCTTTAAGGGGACGGAATTATAACATCCGTTTTGAAATGGCTCTACTTTAAGTCCGCGATCCCGAGGATCTTCTCCCGAAGCGCGACGGTGGGGCCCACCACAAAAATCGCCGGCGGACGAACCTTCTCCGTGCGCGCCTTCGCGAGTATCGTCTCAAGCGTTCCCGTGATCACCCGCTCCTGCGGCGTGGTCCCGTTCTCAATAACAGCGCACGGCGTCCCTCGTTTTCGTTTTTCCAGAAGCCGCGCCACGGTTTTCCCGAGATCCGAGACGCACATCACATAGACCAGCGTCTCCGCGTCCGGCACCGGGATAGGATCATTGTCATTCGTCACGTGGCCCGAGGCGATCGCAACGGTCATCGCGAGATGCCGCTGCGTGAGCGGGATCCCCGCCATCGCCGGCACCGCGACCGCCGAACTCACCCCCGGCACCACTTCGGTCTCGATCCCGTGACTTTTGAGAAAAAGGATCTCTTCCCCGCCGCGCCCAAAAATGTACGGATCCCCGCCCTTCAGCCGGACCACGCATTTTCCTTTGCGCGCTTTCTCCAGCATAAGTTCCTGGATCTTTTCCTGGGAAAGAGAATGGTTCCCGTGTTTCTTCCCGACCGAGATGCTCTCCGCGGCTGGAGGCGCCTCTTCAAGAAGGACTTTGGGGATCAGATGATCGTAGAGGATCACGTCCGCTTTCCGGAGACGATCGAGTCCCTTCACCGTGATAAGTCCCGGATCGCCCGGCCCCGCACCGACCAGAGAAACCTTCCCCGTTTTTTTTCCGGAACTCAAGACGGAATGATCCGTTTTTGCTTGAGCCAAGAAAAGATCCGCCCGATGGCCTCCTCCACCTCGGACCATGGCTCAAACCGCAGGTCCGGCTTCACGCGGTCCAGCTGGCTTTCACCGACATTCAGCACCAGGATCTCGTTGGGAGTATTCAGAATACGCAGGGTCTCAATATCGGCATCATCCAGATCCGAGGCCGTGGTGATGAAAATCTGGCCGGATTCCGTGATGATGCGCCCGAGTTCGCCAAGCTGCCGCACCACTTCTTCCTGCGACTCCCCTCCGGTCGGAAGCTCGGAACCGATCCCCGAGATCAGATTCGAAATGCCGAGATAGAAAGCCTTAAGGCCTTTCTGGACCAGCCGCTCTTCGAGGGTCTTCGCGATCATTTGCTTGCCGGTATGAACTTTGCCGACGATCAGGATAAATCCCGGACGGTGCCCGTAAGTGGCGGCCCGTTTCCCCGCGTCGATCGCGCTCCGTTCCCAAATTTGTTCCCGCCTCGCGACATGCTCCCGCAAAATCGACCGGTCCTCGGCGAACGCCTCGAGAATGATCCCCGCCCCCGCGATCTCATAATGGTCCACGATCACAAAGCGGCCGGTCTCAGGAAGATCCGCGGCCTTGTCGAACGCCACCGGCTTCGAAGTTTCAAAAACGCACTCGGCAACATCATGCCGATCCACCTGCTCCTTGCGGGAGCTCAGGGTCTGTTCCGAGGTATCCAGAACGCTCAAGACTTCCACGAGGCGCAGGCTCACACGCGCCGCGCCGAGCTTCAATTTGTATTTTTTCCCTTTGACGAGCGGATCATGTCCCATCCAGAAAAGCGTGGCCTTAAAGCGCGTGCTCACCGCCGGCAAGGGATCTCCGGCCTTGACCATGAGCTCCCCCGGCTTGATATAAAGTTGGGTCTCGGTCGTAAAACCGATCGCTTCGCCGGCCGCGGCCTCTTGTTTCGGCGGCGTGTTGAATTCTTCGATCGCCTTGATACGCGTCCGCTTCTTCGAAGGAAGGAAAATCACTTCCTCGCCGGCTTTGATCTTCCCCGTGTACACCGTCCCGGCCAAAATGCGTCGGTCATCGTCCTGCTCCGTGAATTTGTAGATATCCTGGACCGGAAAACGGAAGGGATAGGCTTCACTCGAGCTTTCATGTTGGAAGGTATCGAGCTGTTCGAGCACGGTCAGACCCCTGTACCACGGCATCTCGGAAGAGCGCGCGATCATGTTGACGCCGTTCATGGCGCTCATCGGGATAAAGGCATCCGGTTTGACATTAAAACCTTTCAGAAAATCCCCGTACTCCTTCTCGATCGCGCGGAAAGTCTCTTCGCTGTAACCGACCAGATCCATTTTATTGACGAGCACCGCCACCTGCCGGATCCCGAGCATGGAGAGAAGATAGCCGTGCCGCTTGGAATTTTCGAGAATGCCTTCCTTCGCGTCGATCACGAGGAGCGCCGCTTCGGCCCGGGCCGCGCCGGTGATCATGTTCTTCAAGAATTCGATATGGCCCGGCGCGTCGATCACAATATATTCACGCTTTTTCGTGTGAAAGAAGCAGCGCGCGGCGTCGATCGTGATCCCCTGCGACTGTTCGTCTTTGAGGGCGTCCAGCAGGAACGCGTATTCGAAGGGCTTGGCGTTTTTCGCGCAAGTCGCCTTCACTTGTTCGAGTTTTCCGTCCGGCAGAGATCCCGTGTCCGCCAAAAGTCGGCCGATGACCGTGCTTTTCCCGTGGTCCACGTGCCCGACGATCACAATGTTCATTCGGTCCATTACCTTGCTCCGATCATAAGCTGTAGGTCACGTTTTAACATGACCTACCTTAGTGTGTCCTGGAATGCAACATAACCCTTTCAACCTACGCGGTTAAAAATGGTTACATATACCCTTCGCGTCTTAAAGTCTCAAGCCCGCCACCGTCTTCTTTGTCCTGCGCCCGGCCGGAGCGCTCCGCGATATTCGAGAACTTTCCGGTCCGAAGCTCCTCAATAATTTCTTTCACGTTCCGCGCCTCCGATTTCACGGCACCGGTGCAGGGATAGCAGCCGAGCGACCGGTAGCGCAGCCCCTTCCCATTGTTGAAATAAAGCGGGAGGATCGGGATCTGCTCCCGGTCAATATATTCCCAGATATTCAGTTCCGTCCAATCCAGAAGCGGATGGACACGCACATGGGTCCCGGGCGCGAAATCGGTTTTATACTGATGCCAGAGTTCGGGCGGTTGATCGCCGATATTCCAGTCATTTTGTTTGTCCCTCGGCGAAAAGTAGCGTTCCTTGGAGCGGCTCCCTTCCTCGTCCGCGCGCACGCCGACGATCACGCCGGTATAGGGCTGCGGATTCTTTTCCTGAACATAAGACCCGAGTTTGTGATCGAACGCGTAGCGCGGCCATTCCCCGGAAAGCGTATGTTTGAGCGCTTCGCTCTTGAGCGATTTGCAGCAGGTCAGTCGATCCACCTTCCCATCCGGAAAGGTCTGCTTCGCCGCGAGCGCCGCCGCATTCTCCCCGTAAACGAGATTGAGATGCCAATCCGCGGCAAGCTTGTCGCGATAGGCGATCATCTCCGGGATCTTGAAGTGCGTATCAATGTGAAGAAGCGGAAGCGGCACATGGCCGAAGAAGGCCTTTCGCGCGAGCCAGAGCAGGACGGTGCTGTCCTTGCCGATTGACCAGAGCATCACAAGGCTTTTGAATTCCTTGTAAGATTCGCGCAGGATGTGAATGCTCTGAGCCTCGAGTTTTTTAAGTGTGTCCATCACTTTTCTTTTCTGACGGTCTTCCCGTCCTTGAAATGCAACCCGCACTCTTTCTTGTCCGGACTTTCCCACCACCAGCGGCCGGCACGAACGTCTTCCCCCGGTTTGACGGCACGGGTACAAGGGGCGCAGCCGATGCTCGGGTAGCCCTGGTCATGCAGTCTATTATAAGGGATGCCCTTCGCGCGAATAGTTTCCCAAACCTGTTTTTCCGTCCAATCGATCAGCGGATTGATCTTATAAAGACCGTTCGCCGCGTCCCATTCAACGACGTTCAGGCCCTCACGCGTCACGGACTGCTCGCGCCGGAGTCCGCAGACCCAGGCGCTGAAACCTTTCAGCGCGCGCTGGAGAGGCTCAACCTTGCGAACATGGCAGCAAAGCTTTCGATTTTCCACGCTCTCATAGAAAAGATCGATTCCCTTTTCCAGCACCATTTTCGCGACTGCTGCGGGGTCCGGATGATAGACCCGGTACTTGAAACCGTATTTTTCTTCTGTCTTCTTGAGACATTCGAGCGTTTCCTGAGGCAAACGGCCGGTGTCGAGCGTGAAGATTACGGCCTTCGGCTCGATCTCAAGCAGCATCTCCGTCAACACCTGATCCTCCGCGCCAAGGCTTGAGGCCAGCGCGACCTTTTCCGCGCCAAAATGCCCAAGCGTCCACGCAAGGATCTCCTGGGGACTTTTACCGCCCAAACTCTGATTGATTTCTGGAACGTCTTTCATCAGATCGCGTAGTCCTCATGGAATAGTTTGGCATCTTTTAAAGTCACAAAAACCGTCTCTCCTTTTTTAAGCCCGAGAGACCGGAATTGCTCTTGAGGCACCTCCACCTGCACGATCTCACCCCATTCGCTTAGAACCTCGACTTTCGCCACCGAACCCGCCGAATTCAGAAAATGAATAACTCCTTTAAAGCTATCAGGCTGGGAGAACCGCGAGATCTCAAGCAGATGAGGACGGATATAGATCTTCGCCTTCTGCGCTTCCGGGCTGACACCCACCTTAATACTGACGGGAGTGTTTGCGATGTAGGCCTTGCCGCCCTCAAGCCGGCAATGAAAGAGGTTCACATTCCCCAGGAAATTGTAAACAAAGGCGTTCGCCGGCTTGTGATAGACCTCATCAGGGGTTCCGGCCTGTTCAATACGTCCTTCGTTCATCACCACAACACGGTCCGCCACTTCCAGCGCTTCTTCCTGATCATGTGTCACAAAGATGGTGGTCATATGGAGCCGATCGTGAAGACGGCGGAGCCACTGGCGAAGCTCCTTCCGGACTTTGGAATCGAGCGATCCGAAAGGTTCATCCAGCAGAAGAACTTTGGGTTCGATGGCGAGTGCCCGGGCGAGAGCTACACGCTGACGCTGTCCTCCAGAAAGCTGTGACGGAAAACGGGGAGCCAGACCATCCAGGCGCACCAACTTGAGGAGTTCATGGACCTTCTCCTTGATCTTTTCCTCCGAAGGTCTCTGCTCGCGCGGCCGCACACGCAGGCCAAACGCGATGTTATCCAGCACGTTCATATGCCGGAAAAGTGCGAAATGCTGGAAAACGAACCCGACGCCGCGATCGCTCACCTTCTGGCGCGACACGTCATCGCCGAGAAAAAACACCTGCCCACTGGTGGCCTCCTCTAGGCCTGCGATAACCCGGAGCAGCGTCGTTTTTCCGGACCCTGAGGGCCCAAGCAAGGCCAAAAGCTCCCCGGTTTCGATGTTAAGATCGATCCCTTTAAGTGCTGAAAAATTCCCGAATTTTTTTACGATTTGGTGGATCCCGATGCTCATGGTGTTTCAGCTCCCGGTTCAGATGAGGCAGCATCCTTGGCAGCGCGCCACTCGACCCAGTGTTTGAGAGCCAGTGTCACGAACGCGAGAAGCATCAGGATCGATGCCACCGCGAAAGCCGCGGTAAAATTGTACTCATTGTAAAGAATCTCGACATGAAGCGGAATCGTATTCGTAAGCCCCCGGATATGTCCCGACACGACCGACACGGCCCCGAACTCCCCCATCGCGCGCGCGTTACAAAGGATCACGCCGTAGAGAAGTCCCCACTTGATATTGGGAAGCGTCACTTTCCAGAAAGTCTGCCACCCATTCGCGCCAAGCGTAACCGCGGCATATTCCTCCTCGTTCCCCTGCGCCTGCATAAGCGGGATCAGTTCGCGGGCGATAAACGGGAAAGTCACGAAGACCGTCGCGAGGATGATGCCCGGCACCGAAAAAATGATCCTGATGTTATGGTCTCCGAGCCACTCTCCCAGACGTCCCTGCGCTCCGAAAAGCAGCACGAAGATGAGGCCCGAGATGACCGGCGACACAGAGAACGGAAGATCGATCAGTGTGATCAGGAATTTCTTTCCCGTAAAATCAAACTTGGTGATAGCCCAGGATGCCGCGACGCCAAAAAGCAGGTTCAGAGGGACGGTCACGCCCGCCACGATCAGCGTCAGGCGGATCGCCGACAGGGCGTCCGGTTCCGAGAGAGCGTGAAGATAGAACGCAAAGCCTTTTTTCAAGGCTTGCGCCAGCACCATGGCGATCGGGAGAGCCAGAAAAGACGCCAAGAAAACAAGCGCGACCGTGGTCAGCAGCATGCGGACCCATCGCGGTTCCGAAAGGAAAGGCCGGCGCACCTCTCTGCCTACCACTCCTAATTTTCCTCCGACAATGCCTGACATAGTGACCTTCCGTTTAAAGGCTCTCGTTCTGCCGGCCCCAAGCCTGCAGGATGTTCAAAAATAAAAGCATGATAAAAGAGACGACAAGCATGATGCCCGCGATCGCGGTCGCGCTGGCATATTCATATTGCTCCAGCTGCACCATAATCAGGAGCGGCGCGATCTCCGTTTTCATCGGTGTGTTGCCCGCGATAAAAACCACCGACCCGTACTCCCCAAGGGCTCGCGAAAACGCCATCGCGGTTCCGGTCAAAAGCGCCGGAGTGATCGTCGGCAATATCACCTTTGAAAAGATCTGCCAGCGATTCGCACCAAGGCTCGCCGCAGCTTCCTCCACTTCACTCTCCAGATTCTGGAGCACCGGCTCCACGGTCCGCACAACGAACGGGAGGCCGATAAAGATCAGCGCTATGGTGATCCCCAACGGCGAATAGGCGCTTTTGATACCCAGCGCGTAAAGATATTTCCCCACCCACCCGTGCTGGGAATAGAGAGCAGTCAGCGCGATCCCCGCCACCGCGGTCGGAAGCGCGAATGGAAAATCCACGAACGCGTCAACAAACTTCTTTCCAGGAAATTCGTAGCGCACCAGAACCCAGGCCACGATCAGGCCGAAGAAAGCGTTGATCAAAGCACTCACGAGAGAAGTCCCGAAACTCAGGCGCAAGGCCGCAAGTGTCCTGGGTGAAATCACAACCTCCCAGAAATGCCCCCAACCAAGGCTGAACGCGCTAAAGAAAATAGTCGAGAGCGGAATGAGCACGATCAGGCTCAGATAAAAAAGCGTAAAGCCCATCGTAATCCCGAATCCCGGCAACGCACTATATCGTTTCAGTGTAAATTTCAAATTTTCCTCATGGAGATGTGGAAGGGACGGTTCTCCCGAAAGAGAACCGTCCCTGACGAACATCCGGATCCTTATTTTTTTACAGGTGCTACGCCCCGTAGATCTCGTCAAAGATCCCTCTGTCGGCGAAATGCTTCTTCTGCGCCGCCGCCCATCCGCCGAAATCATTGATCGTAACCAGCTCGACTTTCGGGAATTGGGCCGCGTATTTCTGCGCGACAGCTTCGAGCCGCGGCCGGTAATAATTCTGGGCGATGATCTCCTGAGCTTCCGGCGAGTAGAGGAAATTCAGATAGGCCTTCGCGACCTTGACGGTCCCGTGCTTGATCGCGAATTTATCCACCACAGTCACCGGCGGCTCCGCTAGAATACTAAGCGAGGGCACCACGATTTCAAAGCGGTCTTTTCCGAGCTCATTGACGGCCAGGAAAGCCTCATTTTCCCAGGCAAGCAGCACATCGCCGATCCCGCGCTCGACGAAAGTGGTCGTCGAGCCACGCGCCCCGGTATCCAGCACCGAAACGTTCTTGTAGAGCTGCTTGATAAAATCTTTCGCCTTTTCCTCGTCATTCCCATTATGCTTCAGCGCATACGCCCACGCCGCGAGATAGTTCCACCGCGCGCCGCCCGAAGTTTTTGGATTCGGTGTGATGACTTCCACGCCCGGCTTCACGATATCATCCCAATCCTTGATGCCTTTGGGATTACCCTTCTTCACGAGGAACACGATTGTGGAAGTGTAAGGCGAGCTATTGTCCGGCAATTTCTCCTGCCAATGCTTGCCGATCAGCTCCTTTTTCTGATAAAGCTGGTCCACATCATACGCAAGCGCCAGAGTCGCAACGTCCGCTTCCAGGCCGTCAATGATCGCCCGCGCCTGTTTGCCGGACCCGCCGTGAGACTGCTGGATCGTGAGATCTTCTCCGCTTTCTGCCTTCCACTTCTTGACGAACGCATCGTTGATCTTCACATAAAGCTCACGCGTCGGGTCATACGACACATTGAGCAGTGTCACTTTCTTGCCCTCCGCCGCGAAAGCCGGAAGACCGGCCAACGGGACAAGACTTAGGATTAATAACCCTACGAACAATTTTTTCAACATAACCATTCTCCTTTTAAGATTCGTTTGTTATATTTTTTCCATTTACCCCGAAGGTCACAATTAAATGTGACCTTCGTGATACACAGTCTAGAACTTCCAGGTCAAATCGGTCTGAAAGCGTGCGACCCGTTTGTCCGCGATCTCCGAGCCAGAAACGCCATTCTTAAAGCCCGGATCAAGCGGCTTCGTAAGATAGCCCGCAAAATTCAGCTTTAAAAAGTCGGTAAGCCCGTAACCCAGCCCAATGACGCTCCCCTTATTACCGGGAGCACCGCGACCGTCTCCAAAATCGGAATCAGCGAACGCGCCGACAATAGAGTTGGCTCCGATGTTTTTATAGGCATAATTGGCTTCCCAAGACCCCTTCTTCTGGACCTTTCCGAGATTAATCCCAAGCGCCCAAGCGTTGCTGGCATCTTGAATGCCGAAGGTAGTCGACTTATCACTTAAATTCTTCGCGTATTCAAAGAACGGTGTGACAGGGGTGCCAAACGCCTTCACCGTAAATTCGTGGTAAGTGTTGAGAACATTAAAATGGCTCGCATCCAGGCCGGTGGCATCCGAGGAAACAGGATTCCCTTTGGCAAGACTTGTCCCAGTTATGCCATTGATCTTCCAGTTACTGTTCCCCGCATATCCCGGATAGCTATAGAGGGTCAGCGTCGACAACTCTTCAATAGGCTCCGCGCTCAGGCCGGTTGAAAAAGAAGGGTTGATACCCACCTGATAGGCAAAAAGCTCCGCATCCCTCTGCGACCCGGTCGGTGAGCTGCCGGTGAACGTAGGATAGGCGCCTTTTTCCTGGAGGACATATTGCCCCAGCAAACCATACGCTTTCAGGTTAACATTGTCTCCTTCATAGAGATTGAAGTCGGCGGTTTCAGCAAGACCTTCAGGCCTGACATTCCCCATTTTCCAGATAAGCTGCTTGGAGCCTCTTTCAAACGGATTGTCAGTCTTACCACCCGTGATACTAAAATTCGAAATGGGACCGATCTTCGCCCAATCCGGACTGTACGCCGCATACGCTTTATCGACCCAGATGTTCTTGTAATCGAAATTGTTGGTAAACGTCGTGTTCGCCGAAGTAGGATCCGCTTGCAATCCGTTGCTGCTGGTCGTCGAATCGCTGACGGCAAGCCCAAACCCCGCTTTCCATTCGGGGCTGAACTTCTTTTCAAATCCGTAACGCACGCGGAAGCGGAACCTGTTCCTGTCCGGATCGTTCCCATTCGTGTCCGCCCCTCTTGCTCCGCTGGTGAATTTGATCGCTTCATAGCGGAGACGCAAGTCCCCGTAAAAGGAAAGGTCCTTGAGCCACTTGTCGGCGCCACCGAGCGACTCCCCGACCTTCTTATTGAAGTCCTTATCGTTCTTGATCTGGACTTCCTGGTTCACTTCCTGCTGACGTTTGAGAAGCGCGACATCTTTCTCAAGCTGGCTGAGAGGCACATTCGAAATACTCCCGCCTCCGGCGCCCTGTGACTCCAGCTGTTGGATTCGCTGGCTCTGCGCCTCGATCTGCTTCTGAAGCCCCTTAACGAGGTCCAAAAGCTGCGCCTCATCCGCGAATGCACTTCCCGTCTGTGTGACCACGAGACTAACTCCTAAAACGACCCCGAAAACTAACCTGAAGAACCTCATGACTGTTTCTCCTTTTGAGAATCATGGGAACCCCCGGTTGTCCGGTCAGTCCGTTCGATTTATGGTTTATGGTTTGATGAGGCCAGTTATCTGGTCCTTGTTTGAATTGAAAAGTCATTTTCAGATACCGCCGCCGCCTTCCACGGACCACACATCATCAAAGCGCCGGTTCTCGGCGACTTCAAGCTGCACGATCTTGGAATGATTGATCTTGATCGTCACGGTTCCAAACGCCAAGCCGTGGATTGCGTCAGCGATCTCTTTTAAGATCGCGTCGTTGACAATATTCTTTTTGAATTGCTGCTGAGGAACCGTCATTTTTTCTCCCTGAGAATCCGGACCCGAAAGGGACTCAGATCTGATAAGTTAATTGACCCGCGTGAAGCCGCGCCATAAGTTCTTCCAGCGTGACTTCCAATTGTTTTCTCAGGGTACAGCTAATGTCGGTCCAGATACCGGCGAAAAGGGAGCCCGCTTCGGACTCGCCTTTCCTGGAGTAAGGTTTTGGAAATTCGAGAATGTGACTGTCGACGGCGCTAAACACTTCCGCGAGTGTGATCTGCGAAGGATGCTTGGCAAGAGCATAGCCTCCCGTCACGCCGCGCACCGTATCCACCAATCCCGCGTGCTTGAGACGCGAAAGGAGCTGCACCAGGAATTGCGCCGGGATCTGCTGCGTACGCGCGATCAGTTCCAACGGCACCGGCTTGCCGTCTTCACTGCGCAGCGCAAGCTCCAGGACTGCCTTCACCGCATATTCTATTTTTGCAGGTAGCTTCATATTCCCCTCTTGAATTTTACTTAATGCCTAATATATAACTTACTTGATTAAGTTTGTCAAGTATTTATTTTCATGGTAGAATCTTTTCATTCGCAAGGGGCAAAAAGATGCGCTAGCATACCCGCCTCATTCAACTCAAAGACAAGCTTCCGAAAGGAGCTCATGGATATACGGACCAAAGCCGTCCTCGCGGGGACTGCCAAAGATTCCCAGTACAATTCCGTCATTACTCCCATTTACCCCAGCTCCACCTTCCGGTTCGAAGAGCTCGGAAAGACCAAGGGCTATGACTACACCCGGAGCGGCAACCCAACGCGCGCGGCCCTCGAAGAAAACATCGCGGCACTGGAAGGCGGGATCGGAGCCTCCGCTACAGCGACCGGCATGGCCGCCATCACGACTGTCCTCTTCCTCCTGGAACCGGGCGCTCATGTGGTCACCGGAAATGACATCTACGGCGGAACCTATCGCCTGTTCAAGGATGTCTTCGCGAAGCGCGGGATCACCTTTTCCTTTATCAACATGATGGATCTGAAAGCCATCCGGAAGGCGATCCAGCCAAAGACCCGGATGATCTGGATCGAGACGCCGTCCAACCCCCTGCTCCACATCGTCGACCTGGAAGCCGTGATCGGACTGGCCCGGAAGAAAAAACTGATGACCGTCGTAGACAATACTTTTCTGTCCCCTTATCTCCAGAGGCCGTTCGAATTCGGCGCGGACATTGTGGTTCATTCCACCACCAAATACCTGAACGGACACAGCGATGTCGTCGGCGGCGCTGTCGTTTATAAAAGCGAATCGATCGGCGAGAAGATCCGTTTTTTTGTGAACGGACTCGGCGTAAGCCAGTCCCCTTATGACGCGTGGCTCGTGCTTCGCGGGATCAAGACCCTGCCCTATCGCATGGAGGCGCATCAGAGGAACGCCGGAAAGATCGCGTCATTCCTCGAAGGACATCCCGCCGTCAAGCAAGTCCATTACACGGGCCTTGAAAGTCACCCGCAGCAGGCTCTGATCAAGAAACAGATGAAGGGCGCCGGCGGCATGCTGGCCTTTGAACTGGATACGAAAAAAGTCCCGCTCAAGGAATTCTTCAAGAAACTGAAGCTTTTCCAACTTGCGGAATCCTTAGGCGGCGTGGAGTCGCTCATTGAACATCCGTGGAGCATGAGCCATGCCTCGATGGGGCCGGAAGGATTGAAGGCTTCGGGGATCACGCAGGAAACCATCCGCATCTCCACCGGCATCGAAGGGACGGAAGATCTGATCGAGGATTTAAAAAAAGCTCTCGGAAAGTAAAAGTAACTATTTAAGGGGACAGGCTATTTTTCTATAAAAAGTAGCCTGTCCCCTTTTTTATTTCTGTCCAACATAGACCGCAATCGGAACCGAATAATGGACTGCATCCCCCTCGAGATGAGCCTCAACCCCGAGTTTATTCTCACACAGATCGGATCTGAAGAGGTCCCGGATCTTTTTCTCATCACCGGGTTCCGGAAAAGAAGCTTTTAACTGCTGCTCCAGCTCCAACTCAACCTTGTAGAAATCTTTCCGGATACCGGTCAAACCGCTTCTCGCGAAGAGCGCCTCGAACTCCGGAAGGGTCAGAGCATGCGTGTGAGAAGGATCACGGAGTTTTTCCAAGCGATCATAGGCGGCTGTTTTTTCGGGAGGCAAAGCCACATCTGCCACCAAAACTTTCCCTCCGGGCTTGCAGACCCTCATCATTTCCGCCAAGACAGCCTCGGGCTTCAGGAAATGGTGAAAACTGTACCGCGTTAGTACGGTGGAAAAATGATGGTCCGCATAAGGCAGAGGCAAAATATCCCCGATCCTCCAATCTACATTCGCAAGCTGTTTTTCCACCTGAAGCCGCTGGGCCTGCTCGATCATCTTCGCCGTGATGTCGATCCCAGTCACATGGCTCGCGACCTTCGCGAATTCACAGGCCACCAGGCCGGGACCGCAGGCGACATCCAGGACCGTATCGGACGAAGAGACACCGGACATCCGGATCAGGAGCTCCATAGAATCCCGGTGTCCCGGCACCTTCGAGAACGGTATGGCCTGCTTGGAGAATTGCTCGAGGATCTTTTGCTTGTGTGCGTGGTCTTTAGAATCAGCCATAGAGATTCCCCGTGGGGAATGAGTCCCGAGGAGTGAGACCTTATTTTATTTTGTAATAACGAAAATGGCGAGTTGGGCGAAGAGATTGGGAAGAAC
>Ga0114951_10002112_pt1 | contig 23077 bp, 13 predicted proteins | sample AM7aDNAmetaG_FD_88677 | JGI IMG/M metagenome (GOLD analysis project Ga0114951, IMG submission 88677) | Freshwater microbial communities from Finland to study Microbial Dark Matter (Phase II) - AM7a DNA metaG | ecosystem: Environmental > Aquatic > Freshwater > Lake | place: Finland: Lake Alinen... | reverse complement strand
GGAGAAAATCGGTTGTGTCCTTACCGACCTGACCATGCCGCGCATGGACGGCTGGGAGACATTGAATGCCTTGCGCAAACTTCAACCAGGTATCCCGGTTATATTAGCCAGCGGCTATGACAAGGCTCATGTAATGGAAGGCGATCATCCCGAAATGCCCCAGGCATTCCTGGCCAAGCCATACAACCTCGAGGGACTGAGCGGGGCGATTCGAGAGGTAATGGGAATGGCGAAGGGGAAAGCATTGTAGGCCGTGCTTTGTGACCTTCAGGTTATGCCCTCACACGGCGGTGAATATTCGCCGGGTCGGTGACCCGGCCTACATCTTCAGATTATCATTGCTCATTTGAACTGATAATCATCATTCGATGGTTTATTTTTCGTTTCTTTTTCCATTTGACATCTCAATGGGTATTTTATACACTTTGCAAGAATTTATTCATGCAAAAATACTTTCCATCTTTGTTTCCATCACATTGACTGTTTATGTCGACTGGGAGTAGCAAATGGAAAACCCATCCGAAACAAAAGAGAAATTCCGCGAAGAGATTTCTGAATTAAAGAAGAAAATCCAGAAACTGGTAAAATCTGAATCTCAGCACAACCACAAGAGATCGAACTGCACACAAATGAACTAACATTTCGGCAGCGTATGCCTCAAGGCAAAGGCTGAAATAAAGTTTAGGATCATAACTAACTATAATTTAATAAAGGAGGCACCATATTATGCATCTAATATCCGAAAAAATCATTAACATAGTGGAGAAGCACAGCGATGTGATTGTTAAACGCTGGATAACGCGGTTATTAATTGATCCTACAACATCAACATATAATCAAAACAACGTCGAATATCTTCAGTCAAAGGCTAATGACATGCTGAAAAACCTTGGCCAGTGGATCAGCTATAATACAACGAAAGAAGAGATTGAGAGAAGATATGCCAAAGAAGGTATCGAATCATTCAAATTGCAGATATGTTCGATTTGTTCATTACGGTCATTCCATGTCGGATATTCCACCGAATCAGGAGATCATTGATCTGATTGCAATGAATATGTAATTTTATGGTCTGCTAAACTTATTTGAATGGGCAATCGTATAGTCATTGGATAATCAAAAGTTGAAACTTTGCAGATTTTTCCGCGTGCAGGTCTTACTGCTATCCACACCCGGGCAGAGTCAGGAAAAGTTGCCGATTTGAAATGATAAGCAACATCTGAAGACTGATAATAATATTGACTTTAATACATGGAATAGAGTACTTGTAAACTTAAAAATGAACCGGGGAAAAATGGTAACATCATGACGAATAAAAAGCCCCATTCAGACCAGACCGAAGCTATGCTTAAACTACTTGCTGCAATAATGGAGAATTGTCATGACCGAGATCAATAAGAGACGTAACCGAAGCATCGTTATTACAATGATGATTATCATTTCGGCAATTGTAGCTATAACCTCGGTCATATTTACATTTGTACTTATTGATTACAGGATCGAAGATCTTATTGATAAATCTGATAACACATTATTAATGGCAGCTGAATTATCGAGGGAAATAGTAGGGTCAGACTATCACGATAAAATTGACAATGAATTCTCCGTGACGAATGAACAATTTAATAAGATAGTAGCAAAAAACGATGACCTTTGTCGTCGGCTGCAACTGCAGTATCTGTGGAGTGTTCTTGTTATAGGCGATCGTATTGTATTCACTTCAGCCACGCATTCCGATCTAACCAAACCTCATTCTTCTTGTGCCACCTTTTTTGAAACGCACAGTGATCCAGATGCCTTTACTGCGGCAATTCATGCGGGATTGAAACCTTCCTTCTCCACATTTGAAAATCAGTGGGGAAAAGGAAGGATGGTTTTGGTTCCCCGCAAGGATGTCCGGGGACGTACCTATATTTTTGGTGCCAGCGTTCAATTAACAGAGTTCAATGAAATTATTTATCGGAGTATTGGTACTTCTATTGGAATTGGATTAGCTGTGATGCTTTCCGGCTTGCTGTTGGCTCTGATATTGTCACGTTTAATTACTTTGCCCATTACCAAATTGACCAAGGCTGCCAATATTATGGCGACAGGTAATCTCGACATAGCTCTGGAACCAACAAAAACACACGAACTGCAATCTCTTTCCGCAGCCCTTGATCAGATGCGACAGGGAATACAGAATCATATATCAGCGCTGCGGGAAAGCGAGGAGAAGTATCGCTCTTTGCATCATAGCATGATGGATGCCTTTGTAAGCGTTGATATGGAAGGAAGAATCATTGATTACAATGATTCTTATCTGAATATGCTGGGCTATACGCCGGAAGAAATCAGCAAGCTCACTTATAAGGACATTACCCCGGAGAAATGGCATAAACTCGAAACAGCAATTATCGAAAATCAGGTGATTTCGAATGGATATTCAGACATCTATGAAAAAGAATACCGGAGAAAAGATGGCACAGTTTTTCCGGTAGAGTTACGGGCAACGTTATTGCGGGATGCCCAGGGTGCCCCTATGAGTATGTGGGCCATAGCACGTGACATCAGCGAACGCAGGCAAGCGGAAGATTCGCTAAGGAGAAGAGACTCTAAATATAGAGAATTGGTCGAACATGCCCAAGACGGCATTTTCACGATCACGGTGCAGGGTCAGTTCATTCTTGTAAATACGAAGTTCTGTCAGATGTTGGGCTATACTCTTGAGGAATGCCTTCGCATCAATATTCTGGACACCTACCCGGACGATATGCGTCCAGTCGGCACAAAACGTCTGGCCGATCTTCAGAGTGGGCAAGTGCTCCTCTTTGAGCGCCCCATGAAGCGACAGGATGGTGGGATAGTGCTTGTAGAAGCCATTGCATGGAAAGACAACGACGGAGGCGTGCAGGCAATCGTCCGCGACATTACCGACCGCAAGCAGGCGGAAGCCGAAAAGGCGGCTCTCGAAGCCCAGAACCGTCAACTCCAGAAGTCCGAAAGCCTAGGCCGCATGGCCGCATCCATCGCCCACCACTTCAACAACCAGCTCGGCGCGGTAATCGGGAATCTGGAAATGGCCATGGACGAACTTCCCCAAGGCGCAAGTACGCACCAAACCCTGACCAAAGCCATGCAATCGGCATGGAAAGCAGCGGACATGAGCGGACTGATGCTGACGTACCTAGGCCAAACACACGACAAACGTGAATCGCTGGATTTTTCCTATTCCTGCCGTAAAATCCTGCCTTTAATCAAAACCGCTTTGCCGGGAAATGTGGTTATGGAAACCGATTTCCCGTTGCCTAGACCGATTATTATGGCAAACACAGGCGAGATACAGCAGATGCTCACCAACTTGATCACCAATGCCCGGGAAGCTATAGGTAATGACAAGGGCACCATTTCCCTGAGCGTTAAAACAGTTTCTCCAATAGATATTCCCACACAGAACCGTTTCCCCGTGGATTGGGAATCGCTGGATAAAACCTTCGCCTGCCTGGAAGTAACAGACACAGGGTGTGGAATTGAGGATAAGGACATTGAGAAGCTCTTTGACCCGTTTTACACAACCAAGTTCACCGGTCGCGGTATGAGTCTAGCTGTGGTTATGGGGCTTGTAACTTCTTACAAGGGTGTCATAACGGTAGATAGCAAACCAGGCAGGGGCAGTACATTTCGTCTGTTTTTCCCTGTGTCTGAAGAAGCCATGCGACAACCACAAATGGCAGAAAATGACAGAGAAGTCACTAGTTGTTCTCCCTCCTCCAGAAAGTTTAAAGAGGGTGGCATGGTTATGGTAGTCGAAGACGAGGAGATACTGCGCGATATGGCTGCGGCAATGTTGGGGAGCTCTGGTTTTACCGTACTGAAAGCAAAAGACGGTATTGAGGCATTGGAGATATTCAGGCAGCATCAAAGTGAAATTAAGTTTGTCCTTTCCGACCTGACCATGCCCCGCATGAACGGCTGGGAGACGCTGAATGCTTTGCGCAAACTTCAACCAGGCATCCCGGTGATTTTAGCCAGCGGCTATGACAAAGCTCATGTGATGGAAGGTGATCATCCCGAAATGCCTCAGGCATTCCTCGCCAAACCATACAATCTCAAGGCAATGCGCAATGCGATTAGTCAGGTGCTGGAAAACAAGAAGAAATAAAAAATTTGATGGGAAAGAACTTTCATCGGGAATGAAAGACATGGACCCCAGTATAACAAGGCGCATCCAATGATTACGTATAGCATCTGCATACACCGGAATGTGTCAATCGTTTTTATCTTCCTATACTGAGCATACCAAATTATTGCCACGCAACACATGGCTGAGGGGCGAGGAATCGAACCTCAATTTACAGGGCCAGAACCTATCGTCCTACCGTTAGACGACCCCTCATTGCATAAATCATAACCCCGGCGAAACCATTTCCAATGCTATGAAGCTGACATTACATAGCTATGACGTCATTCTTTGGTTAGCCTTTTTTTGTATCGATATCGCCCGGATAGGACATGGCGTCCTGACCGCGTTCCCTAAAGGGCACATGACCTGACCCGGCGATATTGTTTCGCCACGTGGGGTCTACCCTAAAAAGCAGGGCACACGACGTGGCCTACAATTTCACGTTCGCAAGGTCAAAATTCAATTGCGAAACAGTCTCTGTGCGGGATAGTTCGTCCCACATGCGAAGCTAAGTAGGGTTAGTGTTTGAGATAGAACACAGCCGGTTTAAATGCCGGGGGTTAGCCGGCTCGTTTGTTTTCAATCCGGGAAATTACTCTTTTCATAATTTCAGTAAGCCTTGTGAAGTAGGCAGTGAATTCTTTTTCATCTGCAAGATATGGTGTCATGATCGTTGAGCGCAAAACCAGCACAGATGGCGTTTTCTGCCATTCAGCATCACTCAATCCGCACTTGCGGACAAAATCAAGCGGAATATTGCCGTATTCCGCGGGCGTAAATACAGTCTTGGAAGTAATGAATTCCTTCTTCATTAAATCTCCCGAAACATAAGAACACTGCTCATAAATAGCCTTGTTTAGCTCATTCATTGCCTGAAGGCTGGGATTGCCAACTTCTTTTACTACATAATCAACAATATTCAGGTCGGGCTTGACCAGCACAAAAAACTGATACTTCCGGCCGTTTTTCGTCTCCAGTGGTTCCGTTTTTATCATTAAATCGTAGAACATGTTTGCCGTCTTTATTGTGCGGCCGAGAATCTGACCATAACCGTTCACATTCAGCGGGCAGACCTGATGCGCTGTCCATGCGGCCGCAGCCGCGGCGCCCGGCTTGGAACCTTCCAGCACAAAATGCCCGATGCTCACCGGCGCCTTAGCCTGCAAATCCGTAACGTAGGCAGCAGAGAAAGTCTGCACGGCCAGTATCCGCTTGTCTTTGAAAACAACTGCTCCCGCGGGATATGGAATATAGCCAAGCTTGTGGCAATCAATTGTCACAGAATCCGCCTCCGGCACTGCCCGGTATGCCTCATAAACGCTTACCTGAGGCCAGTCTGCTGTGGCAGCAATTTGATAACGTTCAGTGGCTGTTTTTCTGGCTTCAGCTAAACTCATAAAAGCGCCATTTCCAGCAACGAACATGCTGCGTATATAACCGCCATAAGCGGCATCAATGTGATAATAAAATCCGATCCCACGGCTGGCGTATTTATCCCGCAGTGCGGCGATTTTATGTGTCTCATCTACCGCGCCCTCTTCCGTGCTGCCCAGCACGGATACCACCGCCAGGATAGGAATCTTTTTTTGAGCGAGGTCCGCAATTATTCGATCCAGCGCTTCAACATCCATACGGTAATTTTTATCCACCGGAACAGTAATGATATTTTCGCTGCCGATACCAAAAACATCCGCAGCCCTATCCCAGGAATAATGCCGGGATTGAGGAACAAGCAGTTTGCCGATTTTTTTGGGGTCAACGCCTTTTCCTTTAACCGTCTGCCTGAGAACTGCCTGGTATTGCGCGGAGACTTTGACTTTATCGAGCAAGTCCAAAGCCTCACCCACCGGCATGTTCAGAAGTTGCTGATTGCTTTTACCTTGAACAAGCGCGGGCAGAATAGCTTTCACCGCCAGCGGCAATGATTTCAAATTTCGGGCATACCAGATGGCCTGGAAATTGGCATTAGTGCCGCCGGAGGTAATGTTCCCCCAGGCTTTTTCCTGATTGTATCCAAGAAGCGTGGCCAATTGCAGCCCTACTTCCAGTTCCATTTCTGTTGTGGCCGGGCCTGCTTCATAAACTACGTTATTCGCGTTGTAGAGAATGGCGGCCATATATCCCAGAGCACCCGGTAAAAGCACATCGGAGGCCATGTGTCCCAAATACCGCGAAGAGTACCAGGGGGTCGATCCTGCTCTCATCCTGACGGAGAGCTTTGCCAGGGTTTCTTTGAGCCTTTTCCGAGTATCTATAGCTTCAGGCGAAGTCAAACTCTCTTTGCTGATGGCCGGTTCATCTTCTGGATGAAAGCTCTGCCGCCATTCAACATGCTCTTTCATCATCATGTTGAGCAGATCAAGAAAGTAATCACTATTCTCTCCTTTCGTACCCAGAAAGAGCGCGTCTGTCCGATGGTCAGGTGAAGAACTTTCACCAGCGGATGAAGTAGCAGCAATTGAAATTAGAACAACCGTTAAAGCAAAAATTGCAATATATTGTTTCTTGAAATATTTCATGATGGGCCTCTCGTTTGATTCTAAAAATATGCCTTTCCCTTATCACAAATGGTTTTAAAGCACAAAATGTTTGCTGGATTATGAAATTGTAGAACCGGCAATCAGTTTTGGTTCATAAAATAATCTTGACACATAATTTTCTCGTTTATATACTCTCTACAGTCAAAGGGAGTTCTCAGGTCGGGCTCATTTTGCGGAGGGATATGAGTAAATTAACTCGATTGTGCCGGATTATTGCTGCCCTAATATTTTTTACATTCCTATCGATATTTATTTCTGGCTGTGAAAGCAGATATGAAGATTTGGATCTTAGCGCCTATCAATACCGCGACACAAAAGATGTTGTCCGGTTTGTTTATGATGCTTCGCTGATAATTAAAAAAGATGGTTTGAAGAGTTTAGAATATTTCCAAGCAAATCGCCCGCTTTATTGTGCACCTGACCGCTACCTTTACATCTACGACATCAACGGGGTAAATATCTATCACGCGGGTATGCCTCATCTTGAGGGCAAAAACCTTTGGAATCTTACGGATAAAAACGGGAAAAAACCAATTCAGATGGTTATCGCCGCGTTAGCTGATAAAAACAACCAACACGCCTGGGTGCATTATTCCTGGTGGGAGCCGGGTAAGTTCTATCCTGTGCCTAAATCCTCTTGCCATTTCAAAGTTACAACTACCGAGGGTAAGGTATTATTCGTTGGTGGCGGTTTGGATTATCCCCATGAAGAAAAGGAATTTATTAGAATTATCGTTGATAATGCCGCTTTGTTAATTAAAGAAAAAGGCAGTTCTGCGCTTGCCGAAATAGCTGATCCTGTATCTAACTACAATTTTCGAGATGTGAAAGTTTTTGCTTTTACTCAGACCGGCAAACTGCTTATATCGCCTGTGATGAACGACAGTCTTACTGATTTTAAACTGCTGGATTGTGTCGATGAGATGGGTCATAAACCATTTGCAAAGGCGCTGATCGAACTGAAAAACAAGGATTTCGTTTGGGAGGTTTTTCTGGCAAAAAACCGGTATCAGCGGATACTTGTCAAGAAGAGCTTATACTTGCGCAAAACACATATCGCCAATCAGGAAATCTATGTTGGCGCGATAACAGACCTTCCCCAACCACCGGGATAATTAAGGACACGAATGGCAGATAATAAAAATTACGAGTATTCTGTAAATGAAGTGCCGCCACTGGGGCATTTGTTGTTGTCAGCATTTCAACATGTTCTGCTCATGATTGTGGCCATCGGCATACCTATAATTTTTGCAGGTCAGCTCAACGAAACACCGGGATTTACGGCTTCTTTGGTGACCTTTTCTATGCTTGCCTCTGGTATCGGCTCAATTATACAGGCTTTGCGCCTGCCTTATCTGGGATCCGGTTATTTATGCCCGAATCTCTGCGGTCCTTCGTATTTGAGTCTTTCGCTTTCTGCGGCGTGGATCGGCGGTCTGCCTTTGATGCGCGGCATTACTATTGTCGCCGGTTTACTCGAGATATTTCTTGCCCCGCTTATACAAAAGCTGAAAAACGTATTCCCCATGTACATTGTCGGTCTTGTTGTTGCGCTGGTCGGAATCAGCATTATTCAGATTTCGGTAACATCATTTTTTGGTCTGACTCTTCAAGGGGATGCCATCCGCAGTATAGATATTTTCATTGGCGCTGTTTCATTATTAATAATGGTTTTCTGCAATTTATGGGGAAAGGGATTTGTTAAGATTTATTGTCTGATTATCGGGATGTTCTCGGGCTGGATTTTGTCTATGATACTCATTCCTGAATATTGGCAAAACCTTGTATTAATCAAAAACAGTCCACTTTTTGCGTTGCCTCAATTTAGTACGATTTTTCAGCCAATAACATTTCGTCTTGATCTGCTTATCCCATTAATTGTTATTGCTATCGGCAGCACTTTGAAAACCTTTGGCAATCTTCTGGCGGTACAGAAGCTCTCTGAGCCTGAGCTAAATGAGGTTAATTTTGTCCCTATCCGCAATGGCATTGTGGCAGATGGCATCGCGACAACTATATCGGGAGTCTTGGGCGCGATGGCCGTGGACACATCTTCCAGCAATATCGGCTTAGCCGGCGCGACTAAGGTACTGAGCAGATGGATTAGCGTTGTGGCCGGAGCAATTTTTATTGTGCTCGCATTTTTCCCGATGCTGACAAATGTCCTTGCCCTTATGCCCAAGCCTGTTCTTGGCGCCTCGCTTGTTTTTAGCGGATGCTTTATGATCTGCGCGGGTTTGATACAGATGCTGCAGGAAAATTGGGATTCACGTAAAACCTTTGTGGTGGGCATTGCGTTATTTTTTGGTTTAAGCACTGCTTTTCTACCTTCGCTCTATGCCCGGGTACCGGGAATTATACAGAAATTTTTTACCGACCCATTACCGACGGCGACAATTCTTGCCGTATTTTTGAACCAAATATTTAACCTGGATTTACTTTATAAAAAATTAAGAAACGGTAGTTAGGAATCCCAACCTAAGAGACTGTGTCGCAATTGACTAATGGAGGCCGGGTCTACCCTGAAAAGCAGGTCACACAACGCGGCCTACGATATTATCCTTCAAACTTCCAGCCGCAACCAGGGCAATTGATGCGCACGCTAAACCCGAGGAAATTTTTTTTCACAAATTCATGTTCGATTATTTCGTTGCACTGACAGCATCGCATAATATCGCGAAAGTTTTTAGTTCTATGCTGATTTTTTACCCGCGAAACTAACTGATACTGGCTCAATTCCATCAATTCCAATTCGCAGCAGCCCATATTTTCTTCCCACTTATTTTCTTGCCGTCTTTGAACCGGTATTTTCTCCGGCAAAATTTCTCAAGCAGAGCAGGTTAGCTTCACTACCCCACTCTGCTTGAGATTTTATTTTATAATCTGATTTCTCCGGCACTGCGTAGCCTGGGGTCATAGCTCTCGACTGTGCCTTTTTATCAGTTGGTTGTTTTCATTCTTTGACGGTCTCCAACACAATATCACCAAATCTGTCTTTAACCGCCGTCTTCATTTGCAGGAGATTATAACAACGTCTCGCCGCCTCGAAAAAGATAATAAGGATCAGAATCATCACAATGACGGACATCACGGCAAGAAGGTAATTTCCCTTTGGTAGATAGTTTGTCGTAATGTTCAAATATCCGGCATAGAGAGTCGTAACGGCCATAATGATCCCCGGTACGGCGGTAATCCAGGCATACTTGAGCTTTCCCATCCGCAGCAACATAGTTGTCCCTATTATTAAAGCGCAGGAGGCCAGAAGCTGGTTGCTCATCCCGAAGAGCGGCCAGATAGTCGTTATATCACCTGTATAGACCAGATAACCCCAGGCTCCGGTAAACAGGAAGCTGGTTATGGCGATACCGGGAATCCAGCGTTTTTCGCTAAATTTCGGGATAACTTTGCCGATCATTTCCTGCAGAAAGAATCTGCCGACACGCGTACCGGTGTCGACTGCTGTCAGAATAAATACGGCTTCAAACATAATGGCAAAATGATACCAGTAAGCCATCAACCCTTTCATGAACGGAACCGAGGAAAAAATGTAAGCCATGCCTACAGCCAGCGATACAGCTCCGCCCGGTCTGCCCTGAATATTTTCTCCGACTGCTGTTGCCAGGGCGGGAAGGTTAACAGTGGAAAGGCCCATTTTGGCAAAAACCGCCGGTGCGGCGTTAATGGCAAAATAATCAGCCGGAACCAGAACACAGGCGGCGATTAAAGCCATGATGGACACAAAGCCTTCAACAAGCATTGCTCCGTAACCGATAAACAAAATATCACGTTCATTGCTAATCATTTTAGGTGTTGTTCCCGAACCGATGATGGCGTGAAAGCCGGAAAGCGCTCCACAAGCTATCGTTATCATAACAAAGGGATATACAGGGCCTGGAATAATCGGGCCGCCACCATGAATAAATTGCGTTAATGCCGGCATCTGAAAATCAGGCCGAACAATGAAGATTCCCAGGGTCAACATAACGATTGTGCCGATTTTAAGATAGGTGGAAAGATAATCCCGTGGACACAAGATCATCCAAACCGGAAGCACGGAGGCAACAAATCCATAAACGGGGATAATGATGGATATCTGCTTTTTGGAAAGTGTAAAAAATGACGACAAAGTCGGATCGGCCGCAACATAAGGCCCGACAAGAATCGTCAAGAAGAGCAGCACGACGCCGATAATGCTGGCGCCTTTGACATCACCCGGACGAAAGACATGCAGGTAGAGTCCCATGATAAATGCAATCGGCATCGTCGCAAAAACGGTAAAAGTACCCCAGGCACTTTCAAACATGGCATTGACTACGGCAATGGAAAGGCCGGCAAGCGTTAAAATCAGGATGAACAGAAAGGCGAAGGAGGCAACCGCACCAGCGGTTTTGCCTATTTCACTTTCCGCTATTTTGGCAAGACTTTGACCCTTGTGTCTTACGGAGGCAAAAAGAACAACCATGTCATGAACAGCGCCGGCAAGAACTGCGCCAACAATAATCCAGAGGGCGCCGGGCAAATAACCAAATTGGGCGGCCAGGACCGGACCCAATAAAGGACCTGCCGCCGCAATTGCCGCGAAATGATGCCCAAAAAGCACGAACTTGTTAGTTTTGACGTAGTCGTGGCCGTCAGCCATGACCACAGCCGGTGTGGAAACTTCTGGCCTGAGGCCCAAAACTTTATTGGCGATAAATATTCCGTAGAATCGATAACCAATCGCGAAAACGCACAAGGAAACGAATACCAAAGTCAACGCATTCATATCTCTTACTCCTGATTTATTTATTCAGCAGCAAGAATTGAAAGCGAAAAAGTCGGTTAGTCGGATGATGTATTTTTCGCGGTAAAAACTGCCACCGTTACTCAGGAGTATTAAGGAGAGGTGATTTGTGTGTCAATATAATTTTAATAAACGCCAGTAAATATCGGCAAATTTGTTTGGACTTTGTGCAAAAGATAGAGCAGTTCAGCGCTAAGAGATATTTTTCATGTCTTTTTGTAAATACACTTTTGCGGCTAGTATTTCATTGACATCCAAGCGAGGCTACCCTATATTCAATCTAGGTGAAAGCAAGGCTTATCAAATAAAGCATCTTGATCTCAATAAATTATCAAACAACAGTCTTGACGATTGTTATCTGACAGGATTTGCTAATTAAATTTTTTCGGAGAAATAAATGGGTATTACCCACGCCGGTGAACTTGCCGCGATTGTAACCGCAGTATCATGGACAGTAAGTGCCACCCTTTTTGACCAGATATCAAAGAAGATAGGCACTTTCGTGGTTAACTATGCAAAAGTTTCCCTAGCCCTGATTTTCATCAGCATATATTTATTTTTTAATGGCAATGGCGTCATCCCGTCATCGATTCCCGCGGACGGATGGATGTGGCTCTCACTTTCAGGACTCTTCGGGTTTATTATAGGCGATCTGTTTCTATTTCAGGCTTTCATCATGATCGGCGCGCGCATATCGATGGTAGCCTATGCGCTTGCCCCCCCTCTGACTGCGACGGCCGGATATTTTATTTTTGGTGAAAGTCTGCCACCGCTGGCGATAGCGGGGATGGCCATGACACTCAGTGGCATTGTTCTCGTAGTAACCTCGCGTCCGTCGAATAATGGCTATCCGGCAAAAGGCAGGGCTATTGGAGTTCTCTACGCGTTCCTTGCGACAATCTGCCAGGCCGCCGGCTATCTTTTAAGCAAACAGGGGATGATTTTCACCGATCCTGTCAGGGCTACCCAGATTAGACTTATCGCTTCAGTCGCGGGATTTACAGTCCTCATGTTTGTTATGCGAAATTCCAAACATGTCCTGTCTGCCATCAGTGACAGATACGTTTTTCCCAGACTTGCATCCGCTTCTTTTTTCGGGCCTTTTTTCGGAGTAACCCTTTCGATGTATGCCATTCATAATGCCAACGCGGGAATAGTCTCAACGATTATCTCCATGACACCTGTGCTGCTGATCGTTCCTGCCGTATTCATATTGAAAGAGCGGGTTACCCTTCTTGAAATCGTCGGCGCTTTTCTGGCGGTGGCAGGAAGCGCCCTGTTCTTTTTTTAGGTAGAAGGCGACATAGATTCCCTCGATTCAGTAATTGTTTTTTTACGTATAGCCAAAAGCAGTAAAGCGTCTGCAGTAAAAAAATGCTTGCTTTCAATCGGGAATCAACCTAAATAAATTGAGAAATTGGTCTATTCGACTCAAAATTTTAAGAAACCGTTTAATGCAAACTGATCTGAAGGAGATGATTCGATGAGCCCTTATTCCAAAGTAGTGTTATATCTGATTGCCTGTAGCAGTTTGATGCTTATAGGACCAAATTCTATTCCTTACGCTCTTGGAGCATCTGCCCAGCCTTCTCTGGAGAAGGTTATTCCGTTGGACCTGGCCAATCCCCTTGATATTACCAAGCTGACTCTTGACCAGTATCGCCGCGTCTCATCGGCAGCCCGCGAAGCCATGAAACTTGTTGAAGGCGATATGAGCGACGAAGAGACCAAGGCTTTTCAACAGAAGTGGGCGATCATGGCCGATTTTCCCACGCCCCAGGCCATTGAATACTTAAACAAGCTCAACCCCTTGCTTGTGGAATTCCTGAAACTGCGCGGTCTGGTCTATACAACGAGTGAAGAATTTGACGCCGCCTGGGCAGAAGGCACACTGGCCGCAGGTTACGAAAACGCTGCCGGTGCGGAGGAAGCCTTTGCCATCGCGGCTCAGCAGAAAAACCTTCTTCAATCCATTCAAGCCCGGCTGTCAACGGTGATCAAACAGATCGAAGCCCTGGGCGATCCGCCTGATCAGGCTGAAGCCAAAAAGAAAGCCGGCAAAAAGCATGACGAAGCACTGAAAACAACTCGAAAGATTATCAAGGCCGGTAAAGGTAAAAAGACCGTCCCGCCGCTGAATCGGTCAGGCGTTGTAAAGATCACTCCATCCGTTGATGTTATTGAAGGCCTCAGCTCCGTTGAGTTCACGGCGGAAATTCCGCCCGACATTGCCGCCAAGACGACGCTTTATGCATGGTCGGGAGGCCATCTTGCAGGCGACGAGCGTTATACAAAAGAGCCTCGTATCACCCTTTTCTTCCGGCATGACGTGGGGGGAGAATGGAGCTCTAACCCCGGTACAACCGATATTTATGTTGAGGCCCAGAAGGTCAAGGGATACAGCCTTGGCGCCGGCCATCTTTACGTGCCGATCCGCAGGCTGACCTTTCCAGACATAAAACCTCCGGCTCCTTTCACGGGAGAAACCTACACCGATCCGGCAACCAAGACAAGACAAGCCTTTAATATGAAGATGAGTGTGCCGGATGAATTCCCCAAAAAAGGAACAACCCGAGTCAGAATTACGGGGTACGCGAATACGGCGCTGAGAATAGAAAGCATCAAACCGGAACAGCACAAACAGAAAACAGAAGTGATCAAAAGACAATACACAGACAATAGCTTCAAGGGCAAAACGTTTCGTAAAACCTATACCCTCGACATGGGAAAATTTAAGGGAGAGGTTTACGAGATAACTTTCGTAAACCCAAGGTACGATGATTTAGGAAATAGCCCTTACGGACATGGCTGGCGAACCTTTGGATATGCAATCCTTCCTTTTGTTACAGCCAATCCGCAGGAGAAGGAACGCAATCTCGAATACGTCACGCTGGAATATCAGGTGATCATCCAATGCGACAATCCTTACGAAGAGGGCGGTGACTATTCGGGACTGGTGGACAAGAAAGCCAAGGATCTGCTCACGAAAATCACGGATACATTAAATACTTTCAAAGTTGTTCCTGTGGGTGAACCGGTGGCAGTGGCCGATTCCGATCCGGAAGAAGAACCTCAAAATCCCGAGGTTGTCAAAGAGACCATTGCTTTCCACCAGTCCAATATCGCTATTTTAGAGAAGAATCTTTCCCGGGAGCAGGCCGATCTGGGCACGGAGAAGGACACCAAACGCCGCGAAGCTTTTGAATTCCGCGTGCTGACGATCAAAGCCGATATCCAGGCGGAAAAAGATCTGATCGCCTCGCTGAAAACAGGCGAGATTGTTCATACACGCACTGAATTTGATGACTACACGCAAAGCCAGTTTATCGCCAACATCCGGGCCAATCAAATCCGGATGGAAGTGGCTCAAAGGCAGGCGGCGGAAGCTTACCGGATAGCGGCCCTGCTGCCGCCGGGAGAAGCGGAAACGGCGAAGAAATTCATTGAGCGTCAACTCACTCCGGAACTCATCGCCAAGGCTGATCTGTCCAAAATCCAGCAGGTCAACGGTGCTCTGATGACGAAAGTTCAAGGCTATGTCCAGCAGGCCCAGGCAAATAAAGAAATCGCCAGCGCAGAGAAAACCCTCATGATACTGGGCGGGCTGCAGCAGGCGGGCAACATCGCCATCACCTTTGTCGGCGGTCAGAGTGGCGCCGCGGCCTATGCAGGTTTTACGGGTTACATTACGGGAGGACCGGCAGATGCCATTCGTGGTGCGGCTTCCTGGTACAACACGGCAAGCTACATGGCAATTGAAGCCTACGACGGCTACACAAAAGGCGGCTATCTCGCCGGTAAAGGGCTGGCCGGGGCCATCGAAAAAACAGCGGAGGCACTGGCGATAGGCAAGCTCTTCGAATACGGCATCCAGAAGATCGGCGTCACCACGGGCATGCTTGCCAAACCCGCAACCCAGGCAGAACTGCGCCAACGCCTGGAAGTTTTTAAAAAGAACGAGTCTCTCCGCACCGGCCTGCAGGATTTCCGTCAGGCGGAAGCGCTCCGGCAAGGCCTGCCGCCCTTTGATACGGCCCAATTCAAAAAGGATATGACCAGCGGCAAGGAACTGATTGATCAATTTACCCATATAGAGCAGCGTCTCAACGCAGCGAAACAATTTTCCGCAGCTCCAGAAACGGTGAGGGAACTCGAAGCCCTGGCCAATCAAAAGGCGAAGGAACTCAACGCCAGCTTTCACGCCAAGAATTTCCTGAAAGCCACCGGCGGCGAAGTGGAAAAGCTGGCTCAAACCAGGATCGAACAACTCTACAAGCAGGTTGATGCCCGATTCAAGAAGTCCATGTCCGATGAAAAATGGGACATGCGCTATCTGAAATTCAAGGAATTCCGCAATGCCAGCAGCCGGGGCAAAATCGGCATGGATAGGGACTTCGGCCTTGTTGAAGACGAGGTGACTCTCCTGATCAAAAACGGCAAAACATCGTCTATTCACCAGATGCAGAAAGACGGCCAAAAGGCTTACAAGGAGGCATATGAAGAAATCATGGGACAAAGCTATGAAAAATCTTTCCAGGAATTTACCACCCGCGCCCATTCAGAAAGCTTTCTTGACGTCAAGGTCTTAAACGATTTGCGCAATCCGAAAAATGTCGCCCAACTGGAACGCATGTGGGGTGAACAAACGGCCAGAACCATTGAATTCAAAGGGCAACATATGCTCAATGATCCCAAACTCGCCCCGCATATGACGCTTCTGGATCGCCATCTGGAGGCCAGCCGGGGTATGGCCAAAGAAATCGACAAGAAGATCATTCCGTTTTTGCAAAACGCCAAAGCTGCTCCGGGGATAGACCTAAAGAAGATCAAAGAGACAGAAGAGCATTTTCGGGGCATCAAGCAAATCCTGGATGATTTCAGCACCAACAAGATCGATCCTCTGGCCGCCAGTGAAAAACTCCGCGCCTACACAGGCGGAAAAGATCTGCCGCAGATTCTCGATCAGATGCGCAATGTCACGGAGACCCTCTTCAAGTTCGGCGCGCTCGGCAAATAATTTTCTTCTTGTCACAGGTTTGTCCAGATATTACTATTACATGGTTGCTTGCATCATATGTGAGTGTACCTGGACACCTGGACAATATTGCCTTGACATACAAGAGTGGCTTCCCTATACTTCCTTCCAATGAAAGCAAGTTCTACTCAACTCAAATCAAACAAAGACCATCAATTTACTCCACTTTGAAATAAAAAGTGGCAAGGAGTTATTATGTTTCTTTTCGATCAGGATATTATGCTTAAACAGGAAGACGAATTAACCTTTGAAGGAATTGTCGCCTCCAATTGGTCGGTAAACGGCAATCCCAACGGTGGATACCTGATGGCCTTTCTGGCCTCAGCCATGCAAAAACAAAGTGATAAGAAATGGCCGGTCATTGTCACGGCCAACTTTCTTACAAAATGCGCGGAGGGGAAAAAGGCCAGAGTAAAAGTGGAATCAATTTCTGCGGGAAAACGGTTGAACAGATATCAGGCAAGCCTTATTCAAGATGGCACTGAAATAACACGTTGTTGGGCGACGTTCATGGATGAGGGCAACTGTGACAATAGTGCCAACAGGTATGAAAAAGAAGCCCCGAAAATGACTATTCGCCAAGATTGTTTTTCCTCTCCGGTTATCCCTAAATACACACTGCTGGATAATATGGAGATGCTGCTCGACCCGTCCTGCGCCGGATGGATTCAAAGCGGTGGTGTTTTATCGTCCATATCCGAACAAAAAGGCTGGATAAAATTCAAGGATGACCGGCCCGGCGATGCTCTGTCACTTCTTTTAATGGCCGATTCATTTGCCCCGCCGGTATTGGCCAGCCACGGAGCTATGACGTGGGTGCCCACTATTGAATATTCTGTAAGCGTCAGAGCGCTGCCCGATACTCAATGGATAAAAGCAAACTTCCGTTCCCATTACCTGACCTGCGATATTGTGGAAGAAGACGGTGAGCTGTGGGATGAAAACGGGAAACTGCTTGCTATATCGAGGCAGATTGCACAGTTTAGGAAGTTGTAGTTGCACCAGTTGCCGGCGTACGGACCAGCGCCGGAAAATAACTTAATTCAAATATAAAAGGAGAAAACACATTATGAAAAGAAACAATACTATCGGCAGCTTTATCATTGTCTCCCTGTTGCTGGCGGCGGCAAATATAACCACTTGCTTTGCCGCACCACCGCAAGCGGCCCTAACCGGCGTCTGGAACATCCAGTATAGCGATGGTTCGGAAGGCACAATGAAAGTGGAAAAAAATAACTTTAAACTTACAATACCGGCAGTTGGTGAAATCAAAGGCCTGATTCAGGAAAGGGGAGATTATTTTGAATCAATACTGAGCGATCGGAGAACCGGTATAAATTTCCTCTACGGTTATATAAAAGGCGATAAAATCGAAGGGAAGCTCCAGGAGAGCGCGCCCTGTACCGAATTGAAAAAAGCCTTCCAGAGCGGTGTCGTTGCCGTCAGCGCTAAGTCCTGCCAGTTTTCATTTACGGCAGTAAAAAAATAGGGTTTTAAGCGTGCAATGGCCGTAAGCCCCTGCACGCCATAGATAGCAAGGAAACTTACGGCCATCAGTTATTCACAGAAGTGTTGATATTTGGATCAGTAAGAGTTATGGTAGGGAATAATTTTATGTTGTATTTGAAAAGGAATTCGCAATGTCTTTTTTTCGTTCATTAACTCAGGAAAAATCGAAGAAGATATTTCTGATATCTTTTTTTATGTCATCTCTGTTTCCCGTCCTGATTGTCATTGTCGCCGGTTATTACTACCTGCTCCCGATTCTCGATGCAGGTGAGATCAATAAACTGAGAGAAGTTTTTGCTTATGGTGTGATGGTACTCCTCTTCTTTCCCTTGTTGACCTTCTTTCTTATGTTCAGGTGGTTCAGCCTTCTGGAAAGGGTCACGGACGAAATCACTATAAAGACCATGGAGGTCAGTGCGGGGAAAAAAGAATTTTCGAGTCAGAATCTACAAATCGACGATACTTATCTTTCCAACATACAGAGAAAATCCTCTCAAGGGAACGAAGAAAATGAAATCCATAGTATCGTTCGTTCCTTCAACGAGATATTCCAGACCGCTGCAGATCAGATCGAGGAGAGAAACCGTATCAAAGAGCTTCTTGCCGGGCTGATCGCCTTAGCCTCGGATCTGACCTCAGAGTTGGATTTTGAGCGCCTCTTTCCGCTGATCATCGGCAAAATTACGGATGCTATGGCGGCCGAACGTACCAGTCTTTACGTGATTGATTGGGAAAAGCGTGAAATTTGGACAAAGGTCGCCGAAGGCATTGGTCAAATACGACTCCCTCTAGGCGAGGGCATTAGTGGTCGCGTTGCCGAGTCCGGAGAGATGATCAATGTGACAGATGCCTGGGAGCTGCCCTATTTCAATCGGAAATACGACGGATGGAATCACTTCCGGACTCGCTCCGTTTTGTGTATACCCATCAAAGGTCGCCGCGTACGCCATATTGGGGTGCTTCAGGTAATTAACAAAAAAGGGAAGGATAATTTTGATCAGGATGATGAAATACTCATTAAGGGTTTAGTATCTCAGGTAGGAATCGCCCTTGAAAACGCCCTGCTAGTCGATGAGTTGAAGATATCCTTTGAAAGATCCATCAGTTCTCTCTCCGCCATAGTGGACGCCAAGCATCCTTTTACGGCAGGCCATTCAGAAAGGGTTACCGAATATTCCCTGCTTATGGCCGGAGAACTGGGGCTCAGCCACGATCAATGTGAAATGCTAAAGTACGCTTCCCTGCTCCATGATATTGGCAAAATCGGCATCCGCGACGAGCTTCTGACTAAAAACGGCGCCTTCACTCCCGACGAAAGGACGGAGATGCAGCTACATCCTGTAAAGACAAAGATCATCCTTGAAAAATTCCATTTCCCCGATCATCTCCGGAGAGTTCCGGAAATCGCCAGTAGCCACCACGAAATGGTCAATGGCAAGGGATACCCGGCGGGACTTACGGGTGAAGAAATTCCTTTGGAATCAAAAATCATGGCCGTTGCCGATGTCTTTGACGCCCTCACATCGAAACGGGACTATCCCAAGTACGCCTTTGGTGAGATTCTCAAGGATGATCGAATGCCCATAAGCAAGGTCATTGCCATTTTGCAGGGCGATTCGGGGACTCATTTCGATCCCGTTGTCGTTGATGCATTTCAACGCTGCCTAAAAAAGGCGCTTCTGCACTACCGGGGCGAACACTTCCCGCCGGAATATGTGGACGAATTTTTATCTATCGAACCAGAGGAAACGGGGGCAACCCAATAAATGCATGGAAGAAGAATATCTGACATGCAATTGCAAAAAACATATGCTATTCTAATAAAGACAAGTTCATATCAAATTCTTACTAGGGAGAGTATTGCATGAAGCCTGTCTCTGTTTTTAAAAAGAATTATCAAATTGAACTGCGCGATGTCGACTTAATCAAGAAACTAAAACTTAGCTCTCTATTTAATTATATGCAGGAAATATCAAGCCTGCATGTTGAAAATCTCGGTACCGGCATAGAGGCGATAGAAAAACGGTGCGGAGTGGCATGGATATTAATGCGCGCCAAGGCGGAAATAGCAAGATATCCTTCCTGGAATGAAAATATCACAATAGAGACCTGGCAGCAAAAGCCGAAACATTTTGAGTTTGAAAGGGACTTTATTGTGCGCGATGCCACAGGTAATGTGATCATAAGGGTGGTATCCATCTGGATAATCATAGATATTAAAACAAGGGAACTGAAGAAAAGCGAATCTATCGCCGTCGAGTACCCACCGTTTTTTGAAGAACGGGCCATGACGAACTTCAGGCTGAGTAAGATTAAGCCCTTTGAACACACAAAAATCGCGTATAAAAAAAGGATAGGTTACAGCGACACGGATTTCAATGGCCATATCAATAACGCAAAATACATTGATTTTGCCACGGACTGTTTTCCCGTTGAACAACACATGCAATATTTCATAAAATCGATGCAGATAAATTATATTGGGGAAGCTATTCCGGGCGACAATCTTGTCTTTTATGCCGACATATCGGATCTGAATTCCAACATGGTGTATATTGGCGGCATAAAAGAAGAAAGCGGCGCACCCATATTCAGGTCCGTTGTGGAGATCGTGCCGGTAAAAGAGTACGAGGCGACAGATCACTACGGGAGAAAATAACCAGAGAACCAGTGCGGATGTAAGAATATTCTATACTCAACACCGTTTTTCTCAATTGAGGGAAATTCTATGAAAGATTCATTGAAGACAAAGCAGCAACTTATCGATGAACTATCCGTCTTAAAAAAGAAAATCAAAAAACTGGAGAAGTTAGAATTAAAATTCAAACAGTCCGGGGATGCATTGCACAAGAGCGAAGAAAATTACCGTCGTCTGTTCGAGACTATGGCGCAAGGAGTTGTCTATCAGTCCGCAGACGGAAAGATTATCTCCGCCAATCCCGCGGCAGAAAAAATCTTAGGGTTGTCTCTCGACCAGATGCAAGGGAGAACATCGCTGGATCCCGATTGGAAATCCATCCGGGAAGATGGCTCCGAATTGTCCGGTCAGAAACATCCATCCATGGTGGCACTGCGCAAAGGAAAGCCTGTGGAACGTTTTATCATGGGCGTATTCAACCCTAAAAAGGGCGGCCATACATGGATTTATGTTTCTGCAACTCCTGTGTTCAATCCCGGAGAAAAGATACCCTTTCAAGTGTACACAACATTCGATGACATCACCGACCGCAAGCAGGCAGAGCTGTCGCTGCAAGCTAAAAATGAAGAGTATGAAGCACTAAATGAGGAACTGAGGTCTTCTGTAGAAGAGCTTCAAGCTGCAACAGAAGAACTTCAAGTTCAGAATGAAGAATTAGAACAGCAGGAAGTTGCGCTGCGGGAAAGCGAGGAGAGATATCGCACCGTGGTGGAGAAGGCAAACGAAGGTATCCTTATTGCGCAAGATAGCAATATTGCCTATGCCAACGCTAAAACAGGCGGTATTCTTGCTATACCGGTCGAGGAGCTTATGGGAAAGGATTTCGTCGATTTCATTCACCCGGAAGACAAAAATTTTGTTTTTGAGCGCTACAAAGAAAGAGTAGCCGGAAAGAATATTCTAGATGCCTACGAGTTCAGGGTTATCAATAGAAAGGGAGAAACCAGGTGGCTTCATCTTTCTGCACAAAAGATACAATGGAATGAAAGGCCAGCTACCCTCAACATGTTAGCGGATATAACAGAACGCAAGCAGGCGGAAGAAAGGTTGAAGAAGAGTCAGGAACTGGAGAAATTGATTCTGGCATCCGTACCTCATGGTTTGTTTGGTGTAGAATATCGGGAAATTTTCTTCACCAATGAGGCCATAAAAAATGTAAGTGGATGGGAACCGAAGGAATTGATAGGAAAGAGCACAAGAATCTTGTTCAGAAACGATCAGGAATGGCAAGAATACGGCGCTATTCTTTATAGTATGCTAAAAAATGAATCCGTTGTTTCCTTTGATCCCCCTATGCCTTTGATTAGAAAAGATGGGCGTGAGATATATTGCCGGACCAGTGCATCCCGGATCGGTGGCAATTTAACCGCAGGAAATCGGATTGTTGCCATGATTGAGGATATAACGGAGCGTAAACTCTCCGCGGAGGCACTGCAAAAGAGCGAGCGACAAATGGCGGACATCATCGAGTTTCTGCCGGAAGCGACTCTCGCCATCAATATGGAAGGACGTGTCATTATCTGGAACAAGGCCATCGAGGAAATGACGGGCATTCTTGCCGAGGAGATGATCGGCAAGGGTGACTACGCCTACACGATCCCGTTTTATGGAGAGGCGCGACCGCAATTGATGGATTTAGTCTTTGATGACCACGACGAAATTGCGGCTAAATATCCCAAAGTCACTCGTGAAGGTGACAATCTCATTGTTGAGGTTTTTTGCCACGCCCTTTACAGCAACAAAGGCGCATGGGTTTTGGCCAAAGCCTCACCCCTGCACGATCAATTTGGCAACATTATCGGCGCAATTGAAAGCATCCGCGACATCACCGAGCGCAAGCAGACAGAGGAAGCACTGCGAAAAAGCGAGGAGTTATTCCGGGTATCTATGGAAAGAGCCCCTGATGGTGTGTACATGAACGACCTTGAAGGTAATTTCCTCTACGGCAACAGCAAGGCGGAGGAGATCATCGGTTACAAACGCGAGGACCTCATCGGCAAAAATTTTCTCGATTTCAATTTGATTGCCGAAAGTAGCCTGGGCAAAGCAGCCGAACTGCTGCAAGCAAACATTGATGGTAGATCAACAGGACCGGATGAAATTGAGATGGTAAGGAAAGATGGTAGCAACATCCTGATAGAAATTAACACCAACATAATTCAACGTGGAGGGCAGACAAATGTTCTGGCATTTGTCCGCGACATTACCTCACAAAAGCAAGCGGTTGAAGAAAAGCGCAACCTTCAGGAACGCCTCAATCGTGCAGAAAAGATGGAAGCCCTGGGCACACTTGCCGGCGGTGTCGCCCATGATTTGAACAATGTCCTGGGCATAGTCGTAGGCTATGCCG
>Ga0114951_10002111_pt1 | contig 23085 bp, 20 predicted proteins | sample AM7aDNAmetaG_FD_88677 | JGI IMG/M metagenome (GOLD analysis project Ga0114951, IMG submission 88677) | Freshwater microbial communities from Finland to study Microbial Dark Matter (Phase II) - AM7a DNA metaG | ecosystem: Environmental > Aquatic > Freshwater > Lake | place: Finland: Lake Alinen... | reverse complement strand
TACGATATCAGCGCGGCCTGTTCCGGATTTTTATATGCCATGACAACAGCCCGGCAGTTCATTGCCACCGGCATGGTGAAAAACGCCCTGGTCATTGCCGCGGACCGTTTTACGTCGATCATCGACTGGCAGGACCGCAACACCTGTGTGCTTTTCGGCGACGGCGCCGGGGCCGCGATCCTGGCTCCCGTGGCGCAGGGGGGGATCCTGTCGGACTATCTTGTGTCCGACGGCGCCGGGGCTCCGCTCATGGTCGTTGTCCCCGGCGGGGCACGCACGCCTGACGACAAGGACATGGATGCGGCCAAACTCCCTTATGTGACCATGAACGGCCAGGAACTTTTCAAGCATGCGGTGCCTGGCATGGCGGAAGCGGTGGGGATCGCGGCCGCCAGGGCAGGGTTGACCGTTGATGATATCGCTTGCGTTGTCCCGCACCAGGCCAATGACCGCATCATTGCCAGTGTGGCCAAGAGGGCTGGTATTGCCAAGGAGCGGTTCTTCATCAATATTGACAAATACGGCAACATTTCCGCGGCTTCGGTGGTTGTGGCCCTGGGCGAGGCGGTCGAGGCGGGGCGTATCAAAAAAGGCGACAAGATCGCCCTGACTGTTTTCGGGGCCGGGCTTGTGACTGCCGCCAGCATTGTGGAGTGGTCCTACTGACATGAAAAAAATCGCATTGATATTCCCCGGGCAGGGTGCGCAAAAAGTCGGCATGGGACGTGATCTTTATGATCATTGCCCCGAGGCCAAAGCGGTCTTTGAACAGGCCAACAGGGTCCTGGGCGACGATCTGATGAAGGTCGTTTTTGAAGGCCCCCAAGAGACATTGATGTCAACGGCCTATTGCCAGCCTGCGATCTTTACGATGAGCATGGCGGCCTTGGCCGCTTTCCGGGCGAGCGATAAATATGCGGGTGTTACCGTGGCCTATACGGCAGGTCTGAGCCTTGGAGAGTACGGGGCCATGTGTGCGGCCGGTACGCTTTCGTTTGAAGACACCCTGAAGCTGATCCAGAAACGCGGGGCGTTGATGGAAGAAGCGGCAAAGGCGCGTCCGGGCAAAATGGCGGCTGTGATCGGTTTTGACAAGGATAATCTGGCCGCGATCTGCGCGGCGGCGGGGTGTGAGATCGCCAATTTCAATGCGCCCGACCAGATTGTGATCACGGGAACTTCTTCGACAGTCGAGGAGGCCTCCCGGATGATCGCGGAAGCCGGCGGCAAGAAAGTGATCCCCCTGGACGTGAGCGGCGCGTTTCATTCATCGCTCATGCGTCCTGCGGCGGACAGGTTTGCCCGGGAGCTTGTTCATGCGCCGCTTCAGGTGACGGATATCAAGGTCGTGAGCAATGTGAACGCCCGTCCCGGGCTTTCGTCTGAAGAGATCCGCAGCAATCTTCCCAGACAGATCTACTCGTCGGTGCAGTGGGTGGACAGCGTGACGTTCATGGCGTCGCAGGGCATCACGGATTTTGTGGAGATCGGGCCGGGGCGTGTGCTCAAGGGGCTTGTCCGCAAGATAAATCCTTTGCTTAATGTATCCAATATCCAGATGTTTGAAGATGTGCAGGCCCTTCCTTTCTGATCCATAGGGAAGCCCGCAGCGTCCTGCATGTAAAGGCTGCGGTAAAATATCCGGGGCCTTTTTTCATAATACATCAAAAATTTTTTCGAAAATGCTGTTTTTCGCAGGTAATATTTATATAATTGAGAAATAGATATGAAGCAAAATTGAGAATTCCAATCAAGAACGGAGACATAATGCATAAAACATTCAAGACCTCACTGCTCCTGGGCCTGTTAGCGGTTTTGTGTATCTGCCCGCGGGTTTTCGCTTCCGGTTCGGGTGCCTACCGCCTGGAGGTTGCGGATGCGGGGGTTGCGGGACAGGGGTCGGCGTTTGTCGGTGAGGCGAATACGCCAGCCGCGGTCTATTTTAACCCGGCGGGCTTGACCCAGATATCCGGACAGGCGATTTCTGTCGGGGCGTCCTTGATCCAGCCCAAGGTGGATTACAAATCGTTCTCGGGCGATGAAACACAGATGCGCCAGGGAAGTTTTTTGATCCCCAGCGGATATTATGTGTCGGATTTCGGCATCAAGAACATGGCTTTTGGTGTCGGTGCGATCTCTTCATGGGGGTTGACGACCTACTGGAATCAGGACAGTTTCGCACGTTACAACGCCACCCGCAGTGTCCTGCAGAACCAGGATTATCTTTTGACCACAGCCTACAAGCTCAATGATCAGTGGTCGCTGGGGCTTGGGCTCGACGTGGACTCATCGTCCGTGGACAAGCAGAAAAAGATACTCCAGGCCAACCCGGGGGTAGATGATGCAAATTTCCGCCTGAAAGGATCGAATACCGCCGCAGGGTTTCGCCTGGCCGGATTGTTCAAAGTGAACGATCAACATCAGTTCGGTCTGATGTACCGCAGCCGCATCGAGCACAAGTATCACGGCAAGGTCCATCTCGACAACCTCAATGATGCCGATCCCACGCATCCTTACCAGACCATTTTCGGCGGTTCTTCCTATGAAACGGATGTCGTGTCGAAATCGACACTGCCTGACAGTGTGGTGCTGGGGTATTCTTTCAAGCCGACATCCCGTTGGACATTGGACGCTGATCTGGAGTGGATGAACTGGTCGGTGGTCAATGAGGAAGAGTTGGCGTATCCGGGGCTCGTGGAGATCCCCTCGGGGCCTCTGGCGGGGATGAGGGGGGCCGTCCTTAATAACGGCAATCCTATTGCCCGTGACTGGGCCAGCGTCATTTCTGCGGCGGTTGGGGCCAGGTATGCGCTGACAGACAGCCTGCGCCTGAGGACGGGGTATTTTTATCATCAAAGCCCGGTCCCGGGGAATACATGGGAAGCCAATCTTCCTGACGCGGATTCCCACGGCGTCACGGCGGGTGTCGGTTACGATATCCGTAAGGACCTGACCATAGACCTGGCCTGGTCCGCGATGTACTACAAGACCCGGGAGATCGACAATGCCGTCGCTTCCGGGACCATCAGCGGGACATACCGTCAGTGGATCAACCTGCTGTATGCGACGCTGACATACCATTTTTAGACCCGCGCTGCGGCGCAAGAAAAAGAGCACCATGAAAGACATACGCATTGCTGTTACCGGAGTCACGGGGTTAATCGGCCGGAATATTTTTTACGAGTATATCCGTCAAAATATGGCCGATCTGGGAAGGCTTCACGTTTTTTTGCTGGGCCGCGAACAGGGCGGGGTCAGTTTTCGTGCGCGCGTCATGGCCGATCTGTTGGTGGACGGCGCCGATTATTGCGGGATCGCGCACGGTGCCAGGGAGCTGGAGGATTTTGCCGCGCAGAGGGTCCATTTCATTGAGATGGATCTTTATTTTGACGGGATAGGCATCGGCGCCCGTGACCTCGCGTTATTGAGGGCCCATCGGATAGACCATTTCTTTCACAGCGCGGCGTCCACGGACCTGCGCGATTCGGATGCGGTCCAGGCGTACGTCAAGCGTGTAAACAGCGACGGGACCGGCAAGCTTCTTGGCCTGGTTGAGGGGATGGATGTCCGCGAATTTTGTTATGTCAGCACGGCGTATGCCTGCGGGATAGCCAGCGGGAACATAGGTCCGGATGATACGGATTTCAAACGTGAATTTCGTAATCCTTACGAACTGGCGAAACTGAAATCCGAAAAGATGGTGAGGGATTTTTCCCTCAAGACCGGACGCCGCATCAGAATATTCCGTCCTTCATCGGTGTGCGGGAGGCTGATCGAACCGCCCCTGGGGACCATCAACAAATTCGATGTCTTTTACAGCTGGGGCGCTTTTTTTCTAGCCCTCAAGATGAAAGAGGTGACTGACCGGGAGCGTATTTTTGAGATACCCTTCGATGTCGATGCCCGCGTGTTTTCCAATCCCCTGGCCGGGCTGAATATTGTGCCTGTCGATTATGTGGCCAAGGCCGTTTATCAGATATGCACCCAGGATTGTCCGGGGAACGGTTTTAATCTGACCAGCCCCGCGGAAACGCCGCATCAGTTTTATCTTGATGAGATGCTCCGTCATTTGAATATCACCGGCGTGCACCATGTGGATCGTGTGCCCGTCAAGAAAAATGCCCGTGAAAATTTTTATTACCGCACCATGGGCCGCATCTTCAACCCTTACGTGGCCGGTCTGCCGATGCTCTTTGACACATCGAATTACGCGTCCGCCATGGCGCGCGCCGGTATTGTTTGCCCGCCCATCGACAAGGCCAATTTCGGGCTGCTGATGGCTTACGCCAAGAAGAAATTCTTTGGTCTGATCCCCTCATGAAATACCATGCGCTGGTATCAATCCTGGCGTCCGGCATCTGCCTGCTGTTGGCGGTGTTCATCATCTTCCGGGCCGGTTTTTCAGCCATACGCCGTTCCTTCGCCTGCGTGACCATGCTCATCGCGGTCTGGAGCATGTCGCCGTTTGTTTCATCCCTTCCGTTGGGAAAAGATGTTCTTCTTGTCATCCTTCGCGGCATTTATGTTTCAGCGATCTTTGTCCCCACAGGCTTCTTTATTTTCATGTCCCAGCTCCTTGAGCTGGGACGGCATCGGGTGACACAGGCCATCCTGGTAGGCTCATTCTTTGTGTCCATGATATTTCTGTCGATAAGCCTGACACCGTTTTTCATCCGTGATATCAGGCCCAATGATTACGGTTACGGGATTGTTCCGGGCGAGAGCTATCCGTTTTTCATCGCTTTTTTTGCTTTCATGTATCTTTTTGCCTCCATCAAGTTATGGGAGCGGTTTGTATCGGCCAAGGAAGCCCGCCGGAATCAGCTTCTTTACATTGGCGTGGCCTTTGCCATGGCGTTTGTCAGCGGGTTGATCCATTTCCTGGCCTCTTACGGCATCCCCGAAATATTTCCCCACGACATTTTGGTGGCGGCCTACAGCCTGCTGATGGCGTATGCTATTGTCAAGTTCCGCCTCCTGGATATGTCCGTGGCCTTCACCAAACTGGGCATATTCCTGAGCGTCTATACGCTGGTTTTGGGGATTCCTTTTATCATCGGGTTCAGATATCCGGACAGGTGGCTTCTGCCGGTGACGACCATGGCTGCACTGGCGACGGTAGGCCCGTTTGTTTACCTGTATCTTCAGAAAAGGATCGAGGAACGGCTTTTGCAGGAACAGCGCCGGTATCAGGCCACCCTCCGCCAGGCTTCCGCCGGGATGGGGCGCATCCGCGATTTGAAGCGGCTCCTTAATCTGATTGTTTTTATCCTGGCACGCGTGGTGCGCCTGGATCATGCCATGATTTATTTCATTGACCGCGATACAGGGATTTTTCACCTGGCGGCCTCACGGCGGATGCGGCAGGGAGGTACGTTGAAACCACAGCTGGAGCCGCTTTGCCCTGTGGTGCAATACTTGTCGACCGTGTCGCTGCCGCTTGTGCGTGATGAGGTGACCCAGCGGGCGCGGCAGGAGAAGGATGCGGGGTTCGCGGCCATTGACGCCGCGATGGAAGACATGGGCGCCGAGGTGGTCTTCCCGGTCTTCATTCGCATGAATATTATTGCCATTGTGGTGATGGGGAAAAAATCGAACGGCCGCAATTATACGGAAGATGACCTCAATGTTTTCTCCATCCTGTCCAACCAGACATCGCTGGCCATCGAGAATGCCCAGTCGTACGAGGACATGAAAAAAACGCAGGAACAGCTTTTCAGGGCGGAAAAAATGGCGACTATCGGCACCATGGCCGACGGGCTTTCCCATCAGATCAATAACCGCCTTCATGCCATGGGCTTCATCGCCAGCGACATGATGGATACGCTCAAGCTGCGCCGGCTTTCATTTGTGACAGACGACCTGAGGACCTTTGCCGATGAGTTTGAATATTCCTTGTCGCGCATTCAGGAGAATGTCACGCGCGGGGGAGAGATTGTTCAGGGGTTGATGCGCTATACGCGCAAGGGCGAAGAAGGTTTCGCAGGGCACAACATCGACGAGATCATCCGCAGCGCTTATGAGATGGCGCAGTTCAAGATCCGTTCCCCCGAGTTCAGGCTCGTGAAGGCGTTCGATCCTGCCGCGATCCCTTGCGTGCGCGGGAATTTCACGCAGCTGCAGGAGGTCTTCTTCAATTTGATCGATAATGCCTATGATGCGACCGTCCAGCGGAAGGCCGAGATGAAAGAAGAGGGTTATGCCGGGCTGTTGACCGTAAGTGTAAAAGAGGCCGACGGCCTGCTGGAAATTATTTTCAGCGATAACGGCATCGGGGTCAAGCCCATGGACAGCGGCAAGCTTTTTACGCCTTTTTTCACAACCAAGGCGACAAGCAAGAAAGGGACCGGCCTGGGGTTGTATGTGATCCGCAAGATCATCGAGGACAATCACGGCGGCAAGGTTGAAATGAATTCAGTCTACGGCCAGGGGACCCATATGATCCTTCATCTGGCGGCGAACAAAGAATAATATCCTTCCTGCAGGCAATGAATTATTATAAAGACCATTGAAAATAAACGATTTGTAATATAATACGTTTATCCCGCATGTTGCCACAGGAACAGAGGAACGCGGGATAAGCCCGGCTTTTCCGGACGATAAAAGATATGGAAGCCGACGATTTTGCATCCGCACCATTTTGTGCGTATGGATTCGTCGATAAAATGGTGCTACTTCAAAATCTGGATTTATGCCAAAATTATTGATCGTGGATGACGAACTCGATGTCCGGGAATTCGCGCGGAATTTCTTTCGCAAGCGGGGCCTGGATGTTTTTATTGCCGCCAATGGCCCCGAAGCCATGGGCATGATTACAGGGGAATGCCCGGACCTGGTTCTTTTGGATATCCGCATGGGAGACATGTCCGGTCTTGATGTCCTGCGGGAACTCCGCCGGCTGGAGAATCCCGTCAAGGTGATCATGGTGTCGGGCATAGAGGACGAACAGGTCGTGCAGGAAACCATCGCGCTGGGAGCGCTGGGCTTTATTCACAAGCCCCTTATCCTTGAGGAGCTTGAGAAGGTCGTGCTGCGCGAGTTTTCTCTTCAATCATGATGACACAGATCGATTACAAGAAAGAACTTGAGACCGCCAGCAAGGGCATGATCATGATCCATGACCATGTCCTTCTGACCAAGCTCCTGGTGCGCATGATCGTGCGCAAGGCCAGGCTCCGCCACGCCGGGATGATCCTCTATGAGTCCGCGCGTGATTCGTATGTCCTGGCCATTTCCCGCGGCGGGTCCGGGGACCGTATCCCGGAACGCTTCCTGCGTTTTGACCATACGCATCCGATCATCCGCATTTTTCACCAGAAAGAATACAAGTACCTCATCGACAGCCGCAACGCGCTGGTCTTTGACGACATCAACCGCCTCATCTGGCACGAGACGGTCCTGGGTTCGGCCAATGGTTCGCGCGAGATCCTCCGTCAGGTGAGTGAACAGATGCCGATGCTCAACAGCGTGGCCTGTGTCCCGGCGTTTTACCGCCACCAGCTTTTGGCGGTCCTTTTGCTGGGGGCCAAACATGACGGGGCCCGGCTGGAGCAGGACGAACTTGATTTCTTTTCCGCGCTGGCTTCTGACGTGGCGATGGCCATCCGCAATGCCCAGCTCTTTGAAGGTCTCAAACAGGAAGCGGACCGCAGCCGTAACCTTTTTATCCAGACGACGATCGCGTTGGGATCGGCCATTGAGGCCAAGGATTCCTATACGCACGGCCATACGGAACGCGTGACCAAATGCGCGCAGGCGATCGCGCGCTCGATGGCGCAGCAAGGCGCTTTTAATGTGGCCGAGAAATTCTTTGAGAATCTTTATATCGCCAGCCTCCTGCATGATATCGGCAAGATAGGCATCCCGGAGTCGATCCTCGTCAAGAAAGGCCCCCTGACGCCGGAGGAATATGCCGTGATGAAGACCCATTCCGCGCGGGGGGCGGACATCCTCGTGGCGCTTAAGGATTTTGAAGGCTGCATCGAGGGCGTGAAGCATCATCACGAGAAATTTGACGGGTCAGGCTATCCCAATGCCCTTAAAGGCGATGCGATCCCGATGATCTCGGCGATCATCGCCGTGGCGGACACCTTTGATGCCATGACCACGGACCGGCCTTACCGCGCCGGCCTGTCCAAGGAATACGCGATCGCCGAGATCAAGCGTTATGCCGGTGTATGGTACCATCCCGCGGCGGTGGCCGCGATCGTCGAACTGTATGAACAAGGCAATATCTAGGAGGGGTTTATGTCGTCGGAGGGGGTCAGTGTCATCAATGAGAAAGTAAGGAAAGAAGGCGCTTTCCTTGAGGCCGTGATGCTTGAGATGCAAAAAGTCCTCGTCGGCCAGCGCTACCTTGTTGAACGGCTGATGGTGGGGATCCTGGCTAACGGGCATATCCTGATCGAAGGCGTGCCGGGCCTGGCCAAGACCACGGCAGTGAAGGCCCTTGCCGACACCATCCAGGCGCGTTTCCAGCGCATCCAGTTTACCCCTGACATGCTTCCGGCGGACCTGATCGGGACCCTCATCTATGACCAGCGCAGCGGCGCTTTTTCTGTCAAGCGCGGGCCGGTCTTTGCCCATATCATCCTGGCGGATGAGATCAACCGGGCCCCCGCGAAAGTGCAAAGCGCTCTCTTGGAAGCCATGCAGGAGCGCCAGGTCACCATCGGCGAGGAGACCATGAAACTCGAGGACCCGTTTTTGGTCCTCGCGACACAGAATCCCATTGAACAGGAGGGGACCTATCCGCTCCCCGAAGCGCAGGTGGACCGTTTCATGCTCAAGGTCAAGGTGACCTATCCCACCAAAGAGGAAGAGCTTTTGATCCTTCGGCGCATGGGTAACACCGGACGGCGTATCGATTTGAACCGCATCGTATCCCCGGCGGACATCCTGCGTGCGCGCAAGGTCGTGGATGAGGTTTATATGGACGAGAAGGTGGAACATTATATCGTGGATATCGTCGAGGCGACCAGGCTGCCCGAGAAGCATGCCCTGGCAGATTTGAAGCCGCTGATCCTGTATGGGGCGAGTCCGCGCGCGACGATCAATCTCGCGGTGGCCTCAAGGGCCTATGCCTTCCTCCAGGGCCGCGGGTATGTGACCCCCCAGGATGTGAAGACCATCGGGATGGATGTCCTGCGACACCGCGTGACCCCCAGTTACGAAGCCGAGGCTGAGAATCTTTTGTCCGAGGATATCGTGGCGCGTATTTTCGAGCAGGTTCAGGTTCCGTAAGGGTTGACCCCGGGTCCCGTTATGATCCCCAAAGACATCCTCGACAAAGTCCGCCGCATCGAGATCACCACCAACCGCCTTGTCACCGACGTTTTTGCCGGCCAGTATCACAGTGTGTTCAAGGGCCGCGGGATGGAATTCGACGAGGTACGGGAGTACCAGCCGGGGGATGACATCCGCAGCATCGACTGGAACGTGACCGCCCGCACAGGCGTGCCGCATGTGAAGAAGTTTGTCGAGGAACGGGAAATGACGGTCATGGTGCTGGTCGACGCGTCGCCGTCTTGCCGGTTTTCCACGGTGCATGAGCTTAAAAGCCGCCTGGCCGCCGAGATCGCGGCCGTCCTTTCTTTTGCCGCCATCCGTAACAATGACAAGATCGGCCTGCAGATATTCACTGACACCGTGGAAAAGTTCATCCCGCCCCGCAAGGGCCGCAGCCATGTTCTGCGCCTCATCCGCGAGGTTTTGTGTTTTGCGTCTGCCGGAAGGGGTACGGATATCGCTGCGGCGCTCGAATTCATGACCAAGGTCACGACCCGCAGGGCCGTGTGTTTTGTTATCTCGGATTTTCTGGAGCCTGCGGGCGGCAGCCGTTTTGCCCAAGCCATGGCCATTGCCAACCGCCGCCATGACATCATTGCCGTGACCTTGAACGATCCCCGCGAGCAGCGCCTCACGCCGTGCGGCCTCCTTGAACTTCAGGACGCCGAGACAGGGGCGTGTGTCTGCGTGGATACCCGCGATCCCGGTGTGCGCGACGCGTACGCCCGCGCGGCGCAGGAGCGCCTGGCCGTCCGGGACAGGCTTTTTCGGTCCATGGAAGTGGATCATATTGATATATCGACCGATGTGCCTTATGCCGACAGCCTGGTGCGTTTTTTTGCCCGGCGGCGCAAGAGGATGAGATGAGTATGCCGTCCACTCCTGTGCCGCCTGGCAGTGCGGCCGGATTGCATGACATCCGGGGGCCGGTGGCTGTTCCGGGGGAATGGCTTTGGTTGTGGATACTCCTGGGTCTCTTGGTTCTGGCGGGGCTCTGTTGGGGGGCACGCCGTTTCTTTCAACGTGCCAAAACGGCGGAGCCCGCGGCGCCGGTGCCACCGGCTTGGGAAGCGGCCCTGGAAGCCATGGCACAGCTGGAACATTCCGGGTGCATCGGCCAGGGGCGCGTGAAGGAATATTATTCGGCGCTTTCCGGGATCGTCCGCAGGTACATCGAGGATCGTTTTGATGTCCGTGCCCCGGAAATGACGACCGAAGAATTCATGGATGCGATCCGTCTTTCGGAAAAATTGACAGTGGCCCAGCAGGGTTTCCTGCGGGATTTTCTTAACGGGAGTGACATGGTCAAGTTCGCCCGTTCCATCCCCGCGGAGGATGATATGCGTCGTGTGATGGCCCTGGCCAGGGTGTTTGTGGAGGAAACACGATGACCTTCCAGACCCCCCAGTTTTTACTGTTGATCCCCCTGGTCCTGCCGGCCCTTGTTTATGTGTATTTCCGGTTGAAACCACCGGCCTTCTTTTTTCCGTCGGTGGCGTTCGTTACCGGCCTGCCTGCGACCTGGCGGACCCGCTTGAGGCATACGCCTTTTGTGCTGAGGATCGTGGTCCTTGCCCTGTTCATCGTGGCCCTCGCAGGCCCGCAGACCTTTTTGCAGGACGCCAGGTCAAGCGCCCAGGGGATCAATATGGCGCTTTTGCTGGATACGTCTACGAGCATGGCGGCTGAGGATTTTACCCTGAACGGCAAGCGCATGAACCGCCTGGATGTGATCAAATCCGTGCTGAAGGATTTCATCACGGCGCGGGAGCACGACCGGCTGGGGCTCATCGCTTTTGCGGCAAAGCCCTATACGGTGAGCCCGCTGACAGCTGATCATGCGTGGCTGCTGCAGAATCTGGAACGGGTGCGTTTCGGGTTGATGGAAGACGGCACGGCCATAGGTTCGGCTGTTGCCGCCGGGGTGGCGCGCCTGCGCAAGGCCGAAGGCAAGAGCCGGGTCATTGTGCTTCTGACGGACGGCGTTAATAATGCGGGGAAGATGGCACCCCTGGAGGCGGCGGATACGGCCGCGGCGCTGGGGATCAGGATCTACACCATCGGTGCCGGGACCCGGGAGATGGCGCCGTATCCGGTGCAGGATCTTTTCGGCCGTACCGTCTATCAGAATGTGAAGATCGAGATCGATGAGGATGTTCTGCGCAAGATCGCTGAAAAGACAGGCGGCGCTTATTTCCGCGCCACGGATACGGATTCGCTCAAGAGCATTTACCAGCGTATCGATAAAATGGAAAAGGTGAAATTCGACGAGACAGGCTACCGCCAGGTCGAGGCGCATTTTGATATCGTCCTGCTTGCGGCGTTGGCGCTTCTTTTTCTTGAAGTTATTCTGGCCAGGACCATTTTCTTGAGGATACCGTGATCCATTTTGCCCAGCCTTTATTCTGGAACGGGATATTTGTGGTCGCCTGGGCCGCGCTCCTGCTGGCTTTCCTGGTGCGCTTGCGCCGCAAGACCATGCACCGCTTCGGCGACAAGAAACTGGCCCGGGTGACGGCGCGCAGTTTTTCGCTTACCAGATTCATCTGGAAAGAGTCCCTGATCGTGGGGGCCGTTTTCTTTGCCGTGGTGGCGCTGGCCCGGCCGCAGTGTGGGTTTGAGTGGCAGGATGTCCGGCGCCAGGGGCTTGATATTTTTGTGGTCCTTGACACCTCCAGGAGCATGCTGACGGAGGATGTGAAGCCCAACCGTCTGGAACGCGCCAAATTTGCGGTCAAGGACCTTGTGAAGAAACTCAAGGGCGACAGGGCGGGGTTGATCGCTTTTGCCGGCGACGCGTTCTTGTCGTGCCCGCTGACCACCGATTACGCGGGGTTTCTCCTCAGCCTTGATGACCTGGGCGTCCAGACGATCCCCCACGGCGGGACCAATATTGCCGCGGCCCTCGAGGAGGCGCTTAAAGGGTATGCGGATGTGCCGGCCCAGTACAAGGCGATCGTGATCCTGACCGACGGGGAGAGCGGAGAAGGCGACCCGCTGCACTGGGCCAGGGTTGCGGCGGAAAAGAAGATCCGTGTTTATACGGTCGGCATCGGCACGCGTGAGGGGGAACTGATCCGTGTTGTCGATGACAATGGTGCCGCGGGCTTTGTCAAGGATGCCGCTGGCAATTTTGTGAAATCGTCGCTCAATGAAGGCCTCTTGAAGGAGGTCGCGGCAATTACCGGCGGTGCGTATGTGCGTTCGAGCGGCGGGGAACTGGGGCTGGATTATATCTATGACCATTATCTGGCGCGGATGGAGAAACGCGACATCGAGAGCCGGATGGAACAGCGGTATCATGAGCGTTTTCAATTCCCGCTTTTCGTGGCGTTCCTGCTTTTGTTGATCGAGACCCGCTTGTCGTCCAGGAGACCAAAGCCATGAGACGTGCAGGCCTGGTGCTTTTGCTGTGCTTCGTTCCTGTTCCGGTTTTTGCATCGGCGGGGGCATGGGATGTGCGTGCGGGGAACAATTCTTTCCGGCAGGGCCATTTTGCCGAAGCCCGTACCCGTTACGAGGCCGCCGCACGCAAGGATCCCGCCGCCGCAGGGATAGCCTATGACATTGGTGCCGCGGCTTATAAGGCGGGCGATTTCGACGGGGCGGTGGCGCATTTTCAACAAGGGTTGTTGACGGATGACGATCATTTCCGGCGGGATGTGCATTATAATCTTGGAAATGCGCTCTATCGGTCCGGGACCGCGCGTGAAGACAAGGATATTGCCGGGGCCATGGAACGCCTTCAAGGGGCTGTGGGGAGTTTTGAAAAAGCCCTGGTCATCGATCCCGGCGATCAGGATGCGGCGCACAACAGGGATTTTGTCCGACAGGAACTGGAGCGGCTGCGCAAGAAACAGGAAGAACAGCGACAGCAGCAACAGTCGCAACAGCAAAACAAGGACCAGCAGGGAAAAGATCAGCCGCCAAAGGATACGCAAGATAAAGGGTCTGCGCAGAAGGGATCCTCATCCCAGGACCGGCAGGAACGTGGCACGTCCGGACAGGATCAGCCTCAGGCGTCCCCGCAGGAAAAGCCCGGGGATGAGCAGGCCGGGGCAAAACCGCAGCCACAGCCTACCGGTGAAAAGGATACTCCATCTGGACAAACCGACGGACGGCAGATATCATCACAGAAGGATGCCAATGACCTGGTGGATGATTTTGAGCGCAATGAACTTCCCAAGGGGCTTTTGAATTTCATCCGTGAGCCGCGCGCGCCGCGTCCTGTGGAAAAAGACTGGTGAGGGATCTATGCGAAAACCGATGATCACACTGATGCTGGCGGCGGTGGCGTTGAGTGCCTGGGCGTCGGATATCGGGGTCAAGGCCACGGTCACGGCCGGGCGTGTGGCTCTGGGTACGGCCCTGCAGTACACCATTACCGTGAGCGGTATTCAGAATATTCAGCCGCCGGTGTTGCCGGCTGTTGACGGTTTCGATGTCCGTTACAGCGGGCCGGCCACGCGTGTTTCCGTGATCAACAATACCTATGCCGTTGAAGAGTCGTTCAATTATGTCTTCATTCCTCTAAAGGAAGGCAAGTTCACGATCCCGGCAATCCCCGTTGATGTGAAGGGGCAGACGTTCACGACCGAGGCCATTCCTGTCGAGGTTCTTCCTGCGGGGGCCGAAGTGTCGTCAGCACCGGATGCCGGTGTCAAGGGCAAGGACCTTGAAAGCCGCATGAAGCTTCTCATGGGAGTGGCCCGCGAGAAGGCGTATGTTGGGGAGGCGGTGCCACTGACCGTCCGGCTTTATGTGAACCAGCTCTCTCTTCAGGAGTTGTCTTTTCCCGAGATAGCCCAAGAGGGCTTCCGGCTGGATCCTTTTACCGAACCTAAGCAGTTCCAGGAAACGGTAGATGGATCCGCCTGGCAGGTGGTCGAGTTTTCAACGCTCCTGTATCCCTTGAAACCGGGGGAGACGAATATTGCGCCTGCCCTGGTCCGGGGCAGCCTTCTTTTCAAGGCGGAACCTTCGCGGGATACTTCCGGTGGTATCTTTGATGACGGGTTTTTCGGGAATTTCTTTTCTTCTTATCAGAAACGTCCGGTGACGATCAGCTCCAATGCCGCCAAATTTGACGTGCGGCCCTTGCCGGAAGAAGGGAAGCCGGCGGATTTTTCAGGGGCTGTGGGTGAATTCGATTTTAAAGTCGAAGCCTCGCCGCGTGAGGTCAAATCCGGCGACCCCGTGACCCTGCGCATGATCCTGACGGGTATGGGCAATATGAAAGGCGTGAGCTTGCCGGTATTCAAGGCCGATGGGTTCAAGGTCTACGATCCCCAGATCAAGGATGAGGCCGGGCGCAGGGTCCTGGAGCAGGTCATTATCCCCACAGACACGAAAGTGACCGAGGTCCCAGCCTTGAAGTTCACGTATTTTGATGTGCCGTCAGGGTCTTACCGCACCCTTGAACGCGGGCCGTTCCCGCTGAAGGTGGCGCCTTCCGCTTCCGGTGATGAATTCCAGGCCATGGGGTTTGCCAGGCCTTCCGCCGTGTTGGCACCTGAAACCCTGGGCCGGGATATTGTGTTCATCAAGGATAACCCCGGAAGGCTTGAACAACGCACCCAGGGGATGTCAGGGCGGATTGTTTTTTATGCGATGATCGCGATCTACCTGCAGGTTTGGGGGGCTGCCCTTGTTTTTTATCTGCGCCGCCGCCGGCTTCTGGATGATCCGAAGTTTGCCCGGCAGATCGCGTCGGCCCGGGAAGCGCGGCGCATGTTCCATCTTGCCGGGGAGCGCCTTGCCGCGGGTGACACCAAAGGTTTTTATGATGCGCTGGAGAAGGGGCTCAGGGATTATTTTGTGGCGAGGCTTGGGGTATTGCCGGGGGGAATGGATACGGCATCCATCGAAAAAGCCTTGACGGGAATACGCCTTGACGGGAAATATCTCGCCGGTGTAAGGGATATTTTCAAGGCCGCGGAACACGCCCGCTTCGCGGGGATGCCCGCAGGTGTGAGCGCCATGCGTACTCATTTGGCCGATGCGGAAGATATTGTCCGGGCGGTGGAAAGGCGGTCGCGATGAAAGTGTTGAGGCATGGGGGTGTATGTCTGGTCATCCTGGCGGCGGCCACGTCCGCCGTATGGGCCCAGGCAGACCAGCGGGCAGCGGCGGCGTCGTTTGCCGCCGGGGTCAAGGCTTACCATGAAGCCCATTACGATGCGGCGGTCACCTTCAATGAGGACGTCCTTGCCAAAGGATTCGTGTCGCCGGCGGTGTATTACAACCTTGGCAATGCGTGGTTTAAGACCGGCAGAACGGGGAAATCTGTGCTGAACTATCTGCGCGCCCGCCAGCTGGCCCCGCGCGACAGCGACCTTCGGGCCAATCTTTCTTACGCCAGGTCCATGGTCGAGAATTATGTCCCGCGCAAGTCCGCGTCCATAGCCGCTCCGGCAGAAAGTTATTTTACCGATATCGAATTGCAATGGCTGGCACTGGCGGCGCTGGGGTTGACCGGGCTCTTCGTGTTAAGCGGTCTTTACGCGGGTATGCCGCGCAAACGGATAGTGCTGGGCACGGTTCTGTTGGCGTTAGTCACAGGATATTTTTCCGCGGCCGCGTTTGGCCAGGCCATCGGCCGGCTGGGGGCCGCTGTTTGTGTGGGGAAATCTGACGCCCGCTTTGAACCCAATACCCAGGGGACCGTGTATTTCAGGGTTCCCGAGGGGACGGAGCTTAAAATTTTGCGGGAGAAAGACGGGTGGGTCAAGATCGAACGTCCGGATGGGAAGTCAGGCTGGGTGCCTGGCGTATCCGTGGAAAAGATATAGGGGGATTATGCCGCAGGCATTGGATATCATGTTGTCGATCGTGCGTGACGGAGGCCGGATCGCGCTGCGTATGATGGACGATTGCCGCCCTGAACTGAAAGCCGACGCGTCGGTGGTCACCCGTGCGGATATGGCCGTATCGACGCTGGCCCAGGAAAGGTTGAAGCCGTTCTTGAAGACGGGAGCACATCTCCTCATCGATGAGGAGACGGTGGTCCGTACCGGGAGTCCTCAGGATGTCCTTTCGCGCGATGTGCCCTACATCTGGGCCCTTGACCCCATTGACGGCACCCGCCCATATGCCAACCGCATGCCCCAGTACGCGGTATCGCTGGGGCTCATGAAGGACCATAAGCCGTGGCTCGGTGCGGTTTATTTTCCCACCATGCGGGAGCTTTTTTATTGTGACGGCACGGACGCCTGGTTTGTGAGCAATCCATTTGGGTTTGGCGCCCGGCGCGTGCGCATCACTGGCGTCGATGAGACCATCTCGAGCCGTTCGGTTTTTATTGCCACGGATGAGGTGGTCGAGAAATTTGCGTGGCGTTCGCAGGACTGCCGCCTGATGATCTTCGCTTCCGCGGTGAGCGAGTTTTGCTGGCCGTCGATTGGCCGGGGCTGCGGGTCCTTGTCGCGGGTTTATGTATGGGATCTGGCAGGATCATGGCCTGTTGTCGGGCGGGCGGGGCTCACGTTCCGTTCGATCAAGACAGGCCTCCCGCTGGAACGCCTGGAGCCGGCCATGTTCGATGCTTCATGGCGGCTGAAAGAACATTACATCCTTTCTTCCGAACGGAATTTCCCGTTGTTGCGGGATAAACTGAAGGTGCTGTGAGGCGCATGATCCACGACCGTATTGAACATCTTTCACGGTATGCGCTCCCGGGGGGCAATGACATTTTGGCCTTTCTCCGGGAGAATCCGGCGTTGTCCCTGCCGCTCATGGAACGGGAGATCAAGGGGCGGGAGCTCTTTGTGCGTCCGGCTCAATACACTTCCCGGCTTCCCGAAGAGGGGCGTTTTGAAACGCATCGCCTGTACATGGACGTGCAGTATGTGCTCAGCGGTGCCGAGCGCATGCAGTCGGCGCCACCCGATACCCTGACGCCCGCAACAGACGAGGACCCGGTGAACGATGTCCGTTTTTTCGGCGGGGGGAGCGCCATCACGGATGTTATCGTGCGGTCGGGAGAATTTGTTGTTTATTTTCCGGGTGAAGCGCATCGTCCGATGTGCCAGCGGGGTCTTGGGCCTGAAACGGTCAGGAAGCTGGTCTTCAAGGTCAAATGGAACGCAGGGGCGCGTTCATAAAAATTTTTTTATCCTGCTTTAACCTTCCTTTTATCATCCCTTTGGTATAACCACCGTTGAAAGAAGCCCGCTGACGCTTGTGGTCATTGCGTCCTGTGGGGCCCATTCACCGTTCAACGAAAGGTGGTGCTTATGCGTAGAAATTACATTGAAACTATTCTAGATTATCTGGAACAGCAGGAGGAGCCGGCGCCCCGGCCGATGGACGGCCTTTTTCTGCCGAGGCTGCTGGTGGTCGATGATGAGGCCAGTATCAGGAACATGTATTACCGGATTTTTTCCCGCCGCGGCTTCGATGTGCTGACAGCCGCCAATGCGATGGCGGCTAACGACATCCTGGTGCATCAGCATGTGGATATCATTTTCCTGGATATCAATATGGCGGAAGTGCACGGGGATGATCTGTTTGAACTCATACGGGCGTTCCACACCAACGTGAAAGTGCTGGTTGCCAGTGTTTATCCTTTGGAAGAACAGAAAGAGAGGATCAAGGATGCTGACGCCTATTTTGATAAATCGGACAGCCAGGAATCCCTTCTGGAGATCGTATCGACCCTGATGTGAGGGTATGAACACCAGGACACCAGCTGTCATGACCGGCACATTAAAGCCGCCCGGTGGAGCAACACCACGGGGCGGCTTTTGTATTCCAGCTTTCAAAAAGACATTTATTATGTGGGAATGTTTCGGATATTCTATATAATAACTTTGTTGTTTCAGGGTTGAATATTGCTGGCCATGCATAGCGGAGCTATGAGCTTATGGGCGTGAGACGTATCCGGTTGTTGGGATCATCGACAAGGTCACAGAGGATCTTCATGTATTATGGAGTTTAAACAGATTTTTCAACCGGTTGAAAAAGAATTTGCAACGCTGGAAGGTGTCCTTCGTGCATCCCTGGGGGGGCGTAACAGCAAGGCGATCCTGGAAATAAACCGGTTCTTGCTTGGATCGGGAGGCAAGAAATTACGGCCGGCCATGGTCTTTTTATCCGCCCGAGCCGTGAGGGGCAAGCCGGCGGGCCGGGTTGCCGATCAAAAGCTTATTGAGCTTGCGGCAGCGGTGGAGCTAATCCACAGGGCTTCCCTCATCCATGACGACGTGATCGACCATGCCACGCTGCGGCATTCCAAGCCTACGATCAATCATACGTGGGGCCCGGATATCGCCATTGCGGCGGGTGATTATTTTTATGCGGAGGCCTTCAGGCTCATCGCGGCCTGCGGCAATGCCGGCGTCCTTGACGTCATGGGCCTGGCGACCAAATTGATGTGCGAAGGGGAACTGCACCAGATTTGCGAAAGAGGCAATGCTTCCTTAGTCAAACAGCAGTACCTGATGATGGTGAAGAAGAAGACCGCCGCGCTGTTTGCCGCGTCATGTCAGGCGGGCACCATGCTGGTCAGCGCCGATGCGGCTGTCCAGGGCGCTTTAAAGGATTATGGCGCCAATTTCGGCATGGCGTTTCAGGTCAGGGATGATTATTTGGACCTGGTCGGCAGTACAACGGAGCTGGGCAAGGTCCCGGGGGCGGATTTTAATGTGGGGGAATGGACGCTGCCCATATTCAACCTGCTTGCCGAGGGCGCAGACAAGGCCCGGATCGCGTGTTTGATGCGCCAGCCGGATAAACAGGCGGCCTTTGAAGCCTTGCGTCAAATGTTCATGGATTCAGGGGCGCTGGTTAAAACCAGGAAAGAAATAAACAATTACGTTCACAAAGCGAAAAAAAGTATCGCGTTGTTAAAAGGGTCGTGCTGCAAGGAAAGTTTGCTGGCGTTGGCGGACAGGGTGGCTGTCTAGGCCTGGCCTTTTTTCGATCGGGGGATGAGCGAACTCCCTCCAACACCTTAAATCGAGAGAACATCATGCATATGCCTGTTGTTGAAACGGACGTTCTGGTTGTCGGCGGGGGGCCTGCCGGGCTGGCGTTTGCCATTCATTATGCCGACATGGCCCGTCGCCACAATGAGGATGCGTCCCAGACGGTCAAGATCCCCGATCGTGTCATGGTGCTGGAAAAAGCCAGCGCGGCCGGCAACCACACGCTCTCCGGGGCTGTGATCAATCCTTCGGCCCTGCGAGAACTGCTGCCGGATCTTGATGCGAAAGATTTTCCTTTTGAAACCGCGGTTGTCCGGGATGACACCATGATTTTCACCAAAGACGGCGCCTTTGAGCTCCCGTTTTCTCCCCCGTATATGTCCAATAAAGGCAACTACGTTGTGATGCTGGGCAAGCTGGTCCGCTGGCTGGCCGAGATTGCCGAAAAAAAGAATGTCCAGGTTTTTAGCGGTTTTAGCGCCCGTGAACTTGTTTTTGAGAACGGCCAACTGGCCGGCATCCGGACGGGGGCGACGGGTATCGATCACCAGGGTAACCCCATGGCGAATTATCAGCCGCCCACCGAGGTGCGGGCCAAACTCGTGATCCTCGCCGAGGGGCCGCGCGGCAGCCTGACCCGGGATTTGATCAAGGCCCTGGACCTGGCCAAAGGACGTAACCCGCAGGTTTATTCTCTGGGCGTCAAGGAATTATGGGAGATCCCCGAGGGGGCTTTTGAGAAAGGCCGTATTGTCCATTCCCTGGGGTATCCGTTGGGTATCGATCAGTTCGGCGGCGGTTTTATCTACGGAGTTACCAAGACGCTTGTGGCCATCGGCGTTGTGGCGGGGCTGGATATCGCGGATCCTTCCTTTGATACCCAGCGGGCCCTTCAGATATACAAGAATCATCCTTTTGTCAGCCGGATCATCAAGGACGGGAAATTGTTACGCTACGGCGCCAAGACCATTCCCGAGGGCGGCCTCTTTGCGCTGCCGCAATTGTATCACGACAAGGTGATGATCGTCGGTGATGCCGCGGGATTCCTGGCCATGCCCAGCTTAAAAGGCGTGGATTCCAGCATGCGTTCGGGCATGCTGGCCGCCAGGGCGGCGTGTGATGCTCTCAAGGCCAATGATGCCTCTGCCTCCCGGTTGTCGCTTTACGAAAAACTTTTCAAGGCAAGTCCCATCTACAAAGAGCTTTATCCTGTCCGTAATTTCCGGCAGGCGTTTAAAGCCAATCTGCTTCTGGGCGCATTCCAGTTCGGGACCCAGCTGGTGACAGGCGGGCGCGGTTTGTCCGCGAGCGGGCGGCTCACCATGGCCGAAGACCGTGCCCATTGCCGGCCGATGCGTACGTCCCAGGCGAAGGCCTCTGCCGCGGCGGGATCATGTGCCGCGGGGTTTAGCGTCGACAAGGAAACAGCCATCTTTTTTTCCGGAACCAAGCACGATGAGGAACAGCCTTCGCATATCCAGGTCCCCAGCGCGGCTGTTTGCGATGAGTGTATCCGGACCTACGGAGGCCCGTGCCAGCATTTTTGTCCGGCCCAGGTCTTTGAGATCAGCGCTGATCCAAAGACAGGCAAGAAGAGCCTCAAACTGCATCCATCCAATTGCGTGCACTGTAAAACATGTGATATCAGGGATCCTTACGGCAATGTGATCTGGCAGACGCCTTATGGGGGCGACGGTCCGGAATACGAGAATATGTGAGGTGGTATGGGATTAAAAGTTATCAGCTTGATGAAACAGGTACCGTTGTTCTCGCAGATGCGCATGGGCGAGGATGGGTTGATGGACCGCACCAAGGCGAAGTCCATGATCAACGTGGACTGCTGTTTTGGCCTTGAGCAGGGCCTTCAGATAAAAAAATACGTTCCGGACGCGGAGCTGATCGTCGTGTCCATGGGGCCGCCGAGCTTTGATCAATCCCTGCGCCAGGCGATTTCCCTGGGCTTCGACCGTGCGATCCTTCTTTCGGACCGCCGCCTGGGTGGATCGGATACTTTTTCGACGGGACTGGCCCTGGCCACACTCTTGCGCAGCAAGATATTGCCCGCGGATCCACACACTCCCTATATCATTTTTGCCGGCCGCCAGACCAGCGACGGGGACACGGCACATGTGCCTTCCCAGGTGGCAGAGAACCTGGGGATAGCCCAGGTGACTTTTGCTGTCAGTGTTGATTACGCCCCGGCACATCTTGTGGTCAGGCGCATGATCGAAGGCGGGCACCAGACTCTCAAAGTCCCGATGCCGTGTGTCGTTTCCGTGGCGCCAACCGCGATCCATGTCCGCCGGCCTTCGCTGGCAGGTGCGATCAAAGCCCGCCAGGTTTCTATCGAGGCGTATAACCTTGATCAGATCGGACTGGACCCGGCGTCAGTCGGGTTGAACGGGTCGCCGACGAGTGTGGCCAAGGTCGTCAATATCACCCGCAATCGTCCTCCGGTCAGCATGATCAACGGGAATACCGCTGAGGAATTGGCCGGCAATCTGGCCAAAACGTTCGACATCGCCGCCAGCCTTCATGCCGCGGCAGCGCCGGAGGCTGTCAGCGCTCCGGGGGCCGCAGAAACACCCAGGCAGGACAGGTTTCCGCGCAAGGATTTCCGCAACGGCGCCAGCGGCATTTTCACCTGGGCCGAGGTTGTCGCCACGGAATTGGCGTTGTCTTCCATCGAGATCCTCAACCCCGCCCGCAAACTGGCGGATGAATTGAAAACAACCGTGACATCGGTCTTGATCGGGGATCACGTGGCCGGTCTGGCCCCGCGCCTCATTGCGCACGGTGCCGATGAGGTGATCGTGGTGGAGGACTCGCGCCTCAAGGAATATTCGATCCTGCCTTTTACCAGCGTGATCGAGCAGATCGTGAAAGAACGCCATCCGGAGATCAGCCTCTTTGGGGCAACCACCTCGGGTCGCGAACTTGCCCCGCGCCTGGGCAGCCGCCTGGGTGCCGGTGTGACCGCGGACTGCACCATCCTCAAGGTGGGCGAATTTGTTCAGCCCTCCTCAAAGACCATCTGGTCGCCCTGCCTGGAGGCCATTCGTCCGACATACGGTGAAAGCAAGCTGGCGACCATTGTCGGTTTCCGCTGCCCCCAAATGGCTACGGCCAGGCCCGGCACTTTTGAGGCATCCCAGCCAGATCTTTCCCGTCAGGGAAAGATCACGCCGTTTGTCCCTCAACTGAATGACAGCCTTTTTGCCGTGGAGATCCTCAGTACGGAACGTAAAGAGGCGGGCGACGAGGGGCTTTTCAGCGCCAGCGTCATTGTCACCGGCGGGCGCCCTTGCGGCGAGCTGGATGATTTCAAGCTTATCAAGGAACTTGTCGAAGCCCTGGAAGAAAAGGGCATCAGTGCGGCCTGGGGTGCGACCCGCCAGGCGGTCGACCACGGGTATGCGCCCTACAGCCGTCAGATCGGCCAGACCGGCAAGACCGTGCGTCCCAAGCTCTACATCGCGGTGGCCATTTCCGGCGCCATTCAGCATGTGAGCGGCATGAAGGAATCGGGGCGGATCATTGCCATCAACCAGGACCGCCAGTCGCATATGTTCAACTGCGCCGACTACGGCGTCGTCGGGGATTATCTGCAGACGCTTCCGGCGCTGATCAGGCGTGTCAAGTCCGGGTTTACCTTTGGATTAAAAGCTTGATGCAGGGGGAAAGTTTATTTTGCGCGGATCTGTCTTCGGCGTTCCAGCCGCAGATCGGGCGCATTCTGGTCACCGGGGCATCGGGATATATCGGGGGACGGCTTGTTCCTGAATTACTCGCCCGCGGCTACCGGGTCCGGATCATGGTGAGGGCGCCGTCGCCGGAATATGCCCTGCGCTGGCCCGGGGCCGAAATTGTG
>Ga0114951_10002110_pt1 | contig 23086 bp, 18 predicted proteins | sample AM7aDNAmetaG_FD_88677 | JGI IMG/M metagenome (GOLD analysis project Ga0114951, IMG submission 88677) | Freshwater microbial communities from Finland to study Microbial Dark Matter (Phase II) - AM7a DNA metaG | ecosystem: Environmental > Aquatic > Freshwater > Lake | place: Finland: Lake Alinen... | reverse complement strand
TGGAGTTGCAAACAGATAAAATAAAAACACCGACAAAACTATTGGTCGAAATTTGATCAGCTTGTCCCACGGATTTTAGCTGTTCACTTGGATGTCAATTTTAAGTCCGACAGACTCCTAGGGCTGACTACGGGCTAGAAATAAAAAAATCCGGCAGCATCCTGCCGGATTTTTTTATTTCGGAAGTCTATTATCAATATTAAATAAGCCGTACGGCGATGACGCCTTCAACGGCCTTAAGTTTGGATAGTACTGAATCGGAAACAACGCCGTCTATATCAATGATATTGTAGGCGTAGTCCTTTTTGCTTTTGTTGAGCATGTCGGCGATATTGAGGCCTTCCTGTGCCAGAACCGATGTGAACTGTCCGATGATATTGGGCACGTTTTTGTTGGTAATGGTTATCCGCTGCGAGCCTGAGGGTGGCAGAAAACATTCGGGGAAATTGACGGAGTTTTTTATATTGCCGTTTTCCAGGTAGCTGCGCAGCTGTTCGACTGCCATAACGGCGCAGTTTTCTTCCGATTCGGGCGTTGAAGCGCCAAGGTGCGGAATGGGAATTATTTTGTCATTGGCCAGCATATCATCAGTGGGAAAGTCCGTAACATAGCACTCAACAATGCCATTTCCGATTGCCTCGATTATGTCCTTGCTGTCGACGATTTCTCCACGCGAAAAATTGAGAATGCGAACGCCCTTTTTCATTATATCGAATTTTTCCTTGTTTATTTTTCCGCGGGTCGAGTCATTGAGGGGCACATGGAGAGTAATATAGTCGGATTCAGCGATCAGGCTGTCGATGCTGACGGCTTTTTTTACCGTGCGAGACAGACCCCATGCCGCATCAATGGACATGAACGGGTCAAATCCCGATACTTCCATGCCCAGGGCCTCGGCATCATTTGCCACCATAACGCCGATGGCGCCAAGGCCGATTACGCCAAGCTTTTTACCTTTGATTTCGGGCCCGTCATAGTTTGACTTGCCTTTTTCTATAAGCTTGGGAACATCTGAGCCTTTGCCTATGAGACTTTTTGACCAGCAAATGCCCTGATAGACCCGGCGGGAGGCCATCAGCAGGCCCAGCAGCACCACTTCTTTTACTGCGTTTGCATTTGCCCCTGGTGTATTGAACACGACGATGCCGCGCTCGGAGCATTTGTCGATGGGGATATTGTTGGTGCCAGCGCCTGCGCGGGCAATGCCCTTGAGTGAAGCGGGAAGTTCCATGTCATGCATGGCCTGGCTTCTGACCAGTATTCCATCGGGATTGGTCAGCTCAGAGGCGTATTCGTATTTTTCATGGGGCAGGAGATCGAGCCCACGGGATGAAATTTTGTTCAGTGTCTGGATTTTAAACATGCCTGTACTCCCTTTTCGTGATAGTTGAATAATATTACTGTGTCCTTTAAATAATTTTTATTTTACCATTGTTTAATAATTCCCGCCACATTTTCTTGCAGGGGGTGTTCCTTGGGGCTTGGAAGTTTATTGCAGGACAGCGTATTATAAAGATCAGTAATTATTGAGGTAGCGGAGGATGCAGTGTTCAGGTGAGAGATATGGAAGTGTATCGATTGTTGGAGAATTGGCCGTCTATCAGAAGCTTTATCGGGGTTCGCGGAATGCCCCTTCGATCTTGAACCCTGAATTCTGACAGTACCCCCCCCTTTTAATAAAGAGAAGGCCCTCATGACAATGGTCGTGAAGGCCTTCAAATGAATTTAGGAGAGCAGAGGTGTATGGTGCTTGTTTGGCTTCAGCTCATGTCTTGATGCAACCCCCTGAAATTTTTTCAGCTCATTTTCAGAGATGTCTTAAAATCAGGAGATTCTTCAGAGACAGGTTCGGGCACTTTTTTTATTTTTATGTCCCGATGCCGCTGTGCGCAAACCTCATGCTTTCCTTAACTATAAGTATAGTGATTGAATGCTAATTTTCAAGACATTATTGCACTCGCAGCAGTACTTCAACCATTGGCGGTAAACTTTGTGCGGACTTTTTCCTGAATTGACCGGCGGTGTTGCTCTATGCTCTGCACTCCGGGATTTTATGCGGCAGCATATAGACGCATGCCAAGAGGAGATAGGAGGCTGCAATGGTAAGAGGATAGCGGTTTGGGGCATCCCAGGGCAGGTAGACCTCGCCCGAGGGGAATACCGAATGCATAAGCCCGAACAGCGTAAATAGAGCGCATGCAAAGGCATAGATGGCGGCTTTGCGCGGCTGCTTATCTATCAGGCAGGCCAGCATGCCACCCCAGAGGATTGCCGTGAGGATGAATCCGTTGCTCATGACGGTCAGAGAGAGATATAGGGTCTGGAGTCGCTCGGGGACAGCATCCGGTGTGATAAACTGGCCCAGAAAAATCATGACGAGATTTGCAATGACCGGGAAAAATGCGAAGGTAACAGCTGGTGACTGAGCCGCAGGAACGCAGGCATATGCCTGACGCACAATTTCAAAACCGATGAAAATAAAGATGGGCGCCAGCACCGCCTTGGGGATAATGGCAACTATAGGGGATATAATGCCTGCAGCTGCCCCTATGCCGATGAGCAGGCCCGTCGCCAGTGTGTAGCGCCATGTTGCCCCCATTTTTTTATAGGCAGGATGACCGATATAGGGTGTTGTCTGTGCAACTCCTCCAAACAAGGCGGCTATGATGGTCGATGCTGCTTCGGTCAGCAATATATCGCGTGCCTTGTATGTGTCGCCCGCGAGCCTCGCGCTTTCAGTATTATTGATGCCCCCGATGATGGTCAGTATGGCAAACGGTATTGCGATGGGCAGATATTTGATGCTCGCGGGAAGCGCTGAAATAAATGCCGTGCTGAAAACGGGCAGGCCGGGCGTAATCTCAAACACGGGCTTGTGAAATTCCGGCAGCAGACCGCTGTAGCCAAGAAGCAGATGGAGCCCTGTGCCGAACAGTACGGCCATCAGCACTCCCGGCAGACGTCCGGGCATATCCATTTTCCCGATAAGCGCGTAAAAGATAAGACCTAAAGCCACCATGCCTGCAATGGATGAGTTAAATATTTCAACCATGGGAAGAAAGCCGAGCAGCAACAGACCGATGCCTGCCAGAGATCCCATGAGCCCTGCCGTTGGAACGATGCGCTGCACCCAGCCGCCGAGAAACGAGGTGATAATCTTTACCAGGCCGATGATAAAGAGTGTCGAAATGCCAATCTGCCAGGCCAGCACAGCATCGCCTGTGGCGATATATGCCGGCCCGAGCACGGTGAAGGCCAGGCCTATGGTTGAGGGTGTATCCAGGCCCAGTGGCATGGCGGTCACATCGCTGCGGCCGGTTTTTTTGCTCAAGCGCAGCGCAAGCCAGGTATAGACAAGGTCGCCGAACAGAACGCCCAGGGCTGTACCCGGAATCATACGGGTGAAAATAATGTCTGAAGGGAAATGAAACGTGAAGATGAGAATGGAGCTTAAGAAGACAAGTACTCCCAGGTTATCAATAAAAAGAGCTAAAAAAGCGGAAAATTCACCCCATTTGATGGTTTGTCGAGTCAAAAAAATAATCCTTCAAGCTGTGTCGCGCAGCAGATTTTTTAGTCTTTCTTTTCAAGCTCGATAAGCCGCCTGTAGGCGTAACTGAGAAGCGCATCCCTGTCTTCGGCTTTAATGAATGTTATTTTGCCCCCGGTTGTGAAATTGTATTCATTGTCTGCTTCAAGGCGTTTGAACCATGCCAGTTTGATTACAGCATTGATCGGTGTTAATTTGCCCGGCACGGGTATCTGCAGCATGACACTCTGGCCGGCCCTGAGTTTTTCATTTACCAGAAGTTGCATTGATGCCCCGACACGGCTGATTTCGCTTACCCAGCATTTTTTGCTCATCACATTGCCGGCGGTAATGCATTGAGCCTCAAGGCCTACTTCGTAGCGTTCGAATCGTCTTTGTGTCGAGTGGTCTTCCATAGCGCAGCTGTTCTGTACATGTGTTCGTGCGGAGCATGCTGCCGGATTTATTCCGGCTACGTCCGCAATTGGAGTCATTTTAGTCATGATTAAAATTTTTTACAAGCAGAATATGCCGCAACAAGCGGTATGTGATGCAGTGGACTCTGTCAGTACTTTACCTTTTTGAGAAAAAGACCATGAGCCGGTGCTGTGGGGCCGGCGCAGCGCCGGTCTCGCCGGTTCAGTATGTCTTCAATGCTGTCAGGCGTCAGCCTGCCTCTGCCCACCTGCACAAGTGTGCCGACGATAATGCGCACCATGTTTCTGAGAAACGACCCGGCTTCTATTTCAACCAGAACCAGCGATTTTCGCATCAGGCGAAGTGATATTTTTTTTATTTCACGCATTGGGTTTGCCTCATCTCTGGCTCTGAAATGAAAGGAGCTGAAATCGTGTTCGCCGACAAGGCTCATGGCGGCTTGCTTCATTGCAGCAAGATCAAGGGGCTTATTTAAATGCCAGGCATAGCGTGTAAAAAAAGGTGATGGCGTGGGAGCATTCCAGATACAGTACCAATAAACGCGGCTGACTGCGCTGAAGCGGGCGTTAAAGTCGGCGTCGGCCTCTTCTGCAGCGGTGATAACGATGTCGCCGGGCAGCAGGCTGTTGAGACCGCGCTGCAGGCTCGAAAGGCTCATGCCGGAGTCGATTTTAAAATGCGCCACCTGCCCCAGGGCATGCACGCCCGCATCGGTTCTGCCTGAGCCATGCAACACCACGGTTTTGTTGAACATTCGGGCAAGCGAGTCCCGAATAGTGGTCTGTACCGTACGGTCGCGGCTTTGCGTCTGCCAGCCGTGATAGAGTGTGCCGTCGAACTGTATGGTCAGCTTGATGGTGCGCATAGGCCTGCGTTTCGGTTGCCGAAAAGATATTAAGATTGACATGTGTGACTGTCATGTTATTCTAACATATTATTGGTTCTGCAAGGAGGAGAATTGTGAAAAAGTTGAAACTTGGAATTCCAAAAGGCAGTCTGGAAAAAGCGACAATCGATCTGTTTAAAAAGTCGGGGTGGAATATTCTGACCAGCTCGCGCAGCTACTTTCCCGGCATTGACGATCCGGATCTGACCTGTTCGCTGGTACGGGCGCAGGAGATGCCGCGTTTTGTCGAGAATGGTATCCTTGATATGGGCCTCACCGGCAAGGATTGGATACTTGAAAATGAGTCCGATGTCGTGGTGGTTGATGATCTTGTGTACTCGAAAGCAACTTCTAAGCCGGCTAGGTGGGTGCTGGTCGTGAAAGAAGACTCGCCGGTAAAGAAGCTTGAAGACTTAAACGGCAAGAAGATCTACACGGAGCTGGTGAACTACACCAAGCGCTATTTCAAACAGCGCAACATCAATGTTGACGTGGAGTTCTCCTGGGGCGCCACCGAGGGCAAGGTTGTCGAGGGGTTGTGCGAAGCCATTGTCGAGGTGACTGAGACCGGCTCGACTATAAAAGCACATGGCCTTAAAATAATCCACGATCTGCTTGAGACCAATACGCAGATTATCGCCAATAAAGATTCCTGGGCCGATCCATGGAAACAGGACAAAATCAAGCAGATAGCCCTGCTTTTGAAGGGTGCCCTGCGCGCTGACGGCATGGTCGGGCTGAAGTTGAATGTGCCGAAGGAAAAGCTTGATGACGTAATCGGTGTGCTGCCGAGCCTCACAGCCCCAACGATCGCCAATCTGTACCACAAAGAGTGGTTTTCTGTTGAAACGGTTATTTCCGAATCAAAAGTGCGGGAGCTTATTCCCAAGCTTTTGAAAGAAGGCGCAGAAGGCATAATTGAGTACTCGCTCAATAAGATAATATAAGGGCTATAGGCTGTAGACTGTAGGCTGAGGCAAAAGCCCTTAAGCTGCGCAATGCTCAAGTTGATAGGCTATTGGCTTACTAATAAAATTTGTGAAACAGCCATGGATGAACTGACCTGGGTCGAGATATCCCGCAGCGCGCTTGAAAACAATATCCGCGAGTTTCGCAGGATTATCGGCCCGAAGACCCTGCTTTGTCCATGCATCAAGGCTAATGCCTATGGCCATGGATTGATTGAAACGGCCCGTATTTTTCTGTCCGCAGGGGCAGACTGGCTTTCGGTCAATGCTCTGTTTGAAGCCCGCATGCTTCGCCGCTCCGGCATTACTGCTCCGCTTTATGTTCTAGGATACATACTGCCTGAAGGGCTTCGGGAGGCGCTTGAGCTCGATTGCCGTCTTGTCGTGTTTGATAAAGACCAGGTAAGGGACATAGCCAGGGCTGCAAAAGCCGCAGGCCGCCCGGCCCGCGTGCATATTAAAGTCGAGACCGGCAGCAACCGCATGGGCGTGCGCCTGGACGGGCTTGTCGAGTTTGCCCGCTTTATTCAAAAGCAGAAGCTCGTCGAGATAGAGGGCCTTGCAACGCATTTTGCCAATATCGAAGACACCACCGATCACAGCTTTGCCGAGCTGCAGCTGCGACGTTTTATCGAGGCATCAGGTTTGCTTAAATCGGCAGGCATAAGCGTGTCGATCAGACATTGTGCAAACTCAGCAGCAACAATCCTTTTTCCGCAAACGCATTTTGAGATGGTCCGTCTGGGCATTGCTGGTTATGGCATGTGGCCATCAAATGAGACATATGTATCATTTGTCAAAGAGCGCAAAAATAATTTCCATCTTATTCCCGCCTTCACCTGGAAAACACGCATCGCGCAGTTAAAGACTGTGCCGGCAGGAGAGTTTGTGGGCTATGGCTGCTCCTATAAAACCAGCCACAAAACCCGTCTTGCCATCATTCCCGCAGGGTATTATGACGGCTACGACCGCGGCATTTCCGGCGGCTATGTGCTTATCCGCGGCAGGCGGGCCGCCATCCGTGGCAGAATCTGCATGGACATGCTCATGGCCGAGGTGACCGATATTGCTGGCGTGAAAGCCGAAGATGAGGTTGTGCTCATGGGCCGCAGCGGCGAAGAGTGTATCTCTGCCGAGCTTTTTGCCCAGTGGGCCGCAACCATCAATTATGAAGTCACCACCCGCGTCAACGATCGCATTCCTCGTATACTTGTCTGACTATGACGGCTCCTCCTTCAAAAATCTGGACCGTCATCGACCTGCTCAAGGAAACACAAGCCTATTTTGCAAAATGCGGCATTACAACGTCGAGGCTTGATGCCGAGCTGCTGCTGGCGCATTGCCTTCAGATGGATCGCATCAAGCTGTATCTTGACTTTGAGTATCAGCTCACGACTGAAGAGCTTGCCCGGTTCCGCGAGCTTGTGCGCCGTCGCGGCAAAAGGGAGCCGGTTGCCTATATTACCGGATATAAGGAATTCTGGTCGCTGCGGTTGGCTGTGACGCCCGGCGTGCTCATCCCCCGGCCCGACACTGAAGTGCTGGTTGATGAGGCGGTAAAAATGATGAAGCTTCGCACCACTGGAGGCGCCTGCCGCATACTTGATATAGGCACAGGCAGCGGCGCCATAGCCCTTGCACTTGCCCGAGAGCTGCCTGATGTTGTAATCTTCGGCTTGGATATTTCTCCTGAAGCGCTCGGGGTGGCGCAGGCCAATGCCCGGTCATGCGACTTTGAAAGCAGGATAGAATTTATTTGCGGAGACAGCCTGAATGCCGTACCTGAGGGTGAGCGCTTCGATGCCATCGTATCCAATCCGCCCTATATACCTTCAGCTGATATAGAAACGCTTGAATCGGAAATCAAATATTTTGAGCCCCGACTTGCCCTTGATGGCGGTCCCGACGGTCTTGATTTCTATCGTCGCTGGATTCCGCAGATGCACCTTTATCTGAATGTAAACGGTTTTGTTGCTCTTGAAATCGGCGCTTCGCAGGGGAAGGCAGTTTCTGAACTATTTGCTGCAACCTGCATGTATGGCGATGCGCGTATTGTTAATGATTACGCACACAAACAGCGGGTTGTACTGGCACAAAGGCTACTCTCCTGAGAATACTGATGCTGAAGTGAAAAGTCACGGATTATACCGGTGCGGGCATATAATGCGGGTTTTGCGAACTCTTCTAAATCAGCTGTAATAAATAAAGGTGGGCATGCTTAATTCCCCACCTTTTTTTATTACGCTCCTCTCCTGTTGTTTGAGAAGATTATTGACAATGCTGATTATTTGCGGCAGAAAGTGCGAAGGATCATTTTCGGGTTTAGAAACCCGTCTCTATAAATGTATTTTCTTCTGAGTTTTAGTTTTACAGGTATTTTCAAGCAGAGTTTGGAAACCTGATAGAATGCATGGCAGGGGGGGGCAATATTTGTGGTTTGGAAAAATTAAATTAAACAGATAAAACCCCCGTGTTATTCCGGTTTGCTCGTAATAATAACGCTATCCTGTAAAGGATTCTGGACAAGCAGGATTTTAGCTTGTGTCCCTTAGAGGTGTTTATTCCATTCCGTTCTGGCAAACGTCCTATGGGTATTGAAGGATAACAGTAATGGCAATTGAAGATTTCACTGTTTCAAAAGAATTTCTTGAAAATATTGTCAATATGACCGGCGACGGCATCTATGTGACAGATGAGCTCGGGTGTATCATAATGGCAAACAGGGCTCTGTGCGACATGACCGGTTTCAGTCGAGAGGAACTTCTCGGCCTTTATGGCGCTGAGCTTCTGGCCCCTGATTCGATTTCACTTCTTGACGTCTTTTACAGTAAGGGATTTGATTCTGAAAAAAGCACTTTCGAAGCCCATTATTACAAGAAAGACGGCACGCAGCTTCCTGTTGACCTGAAAATAGCCAATATGCGCGGCACAGCCGAGCTTGCTGCCGGCATCATCGTGTCGGTTCGCGACATTACCGAGCGCAAGCAGGCGGAGGATTCGCTTAAAAACGCCCATGACGAGCTGGCGCACTCCCGGGATTTTTTTGAAAGTGTTTTCAATATGGCAGGCGACGGCATACATGTGACGGATGAAATGGGCAATATCGTATTTGCAAACAAAGCCCTGTGCGATATGCTCGGCTATGAGCTGACCGATCTGCTGGGCAAGCCAACCATTACCCTCACGCCGGATACGCCGGTTGAGGGCTGCTATGAGTCGCTTATAGAAGAGCTGTATGCACGGGATTATTCAAATTATTTTGAAGTCTTATACAAGCGCAAGGACGGATCGCTTCTGACGGTTGAAGCAAAGGTTACCAATGTGCAGTACGGCAGCGATGGGCGCGATGTGCTTATTATTTCAGCGCGAGATATTACGGAGCGAAAGCGCGCCGCCGAAGAGCTTAAAAAAGCTTATGATGAACTGCAGCGCTCCCGCGACTTTTTTGAAAATGTATTCAATATGGCCGGCGACGGTATTTACGTAACCGACGAGATCGGCAATATCGTGTTTGCCAACAAGGCACTGCTCAACATGCTCGGATACTCTGCCGACGAGCTTATCGGGAAACCGGCCATTGAAATCACGCCTGATCTGTCAGGCTTCGATGAGTATGGGAGCATGGCTCAGGAAATGTACGCCATGGATACGGCAAACTATTTCGAATGTCTCTACCAGCGCAAAGACGGCTCCATACTGCCTGTGGAGGCAAAAGTTACAAATGTGCACTACGGCAACGAAGCAAGCCCGGCCATTATCATCTCGGTGCGTGACATCACCGAGCGCAAGCAGTTTGAGCGTGATATCAAAGCGGCCAATGATGATCTCGAAAAAAAGGTCGCCGAGCGAACTCTCAACCTTGAGGAGGTCAATACCGCCCTGCGGGTTCTTTTGAAAGGCAGGGATGAAGACAGGGTGTCGCTTGAAGAAAAACTGGTGGGCAATGTGAAGGAGCTTGTATTCCCTTATATTGAAAAAATGCAGCAGATTAAAATTGATGGCACCCAAAAGGTGTACCTGGACATTATTGCCTCTAATCTTAATGATATTATTTCGCCCTTTTTGAGAAAAGTTAAGCATTTCAACCTGACCCCCAGTGAAATTCAGATTGCCAATTTTATTAAGCACGGCAAAAACACAAAGGAAATTGCAGCATTGCTGAATCTTTCGACTCGCACTGTCGAAGGCCACCGAGACAGTATTAGAAAAAAGCTTCTGATTAACAATGAATCAACCAACCTCAGATCACACCTTTCATCCCTTGATTAATACCTGATTTAAATACGTATTTTATGGGAATTATACGGGTATTGTAATACCCCCCCTGATCTGCAACAATCCAAGTTAAATGATTTTTTCGAAAAGTTATTTAAAAACCAGATCCTGACCGTAAGGGAGGTGACGAAAAAAGCGGTATGCAGCTTAAAGCTGCAGTCAGGCATCAGAAACAAAAATCCTAAACCAAAAACGTAAAGGCGGGGTTATTATGAACAAAAAAATCTCTATTTTTATTTTGCTAGCCTCTTTTATATTTTCCGGCTCTGTTTTTGCTGCTAAGCCCGGTTGGGAGTCCATGTCCTCAGGCACAACCGCAAATCTCAACAGCATCTATGGCTTTGCGGGTAATGATATTTATGCTGTAGGCGCATCCGGAAAAATTTTACATTATAACGGCAGCGCCTGGAGCGCGCAGTCTTCCGGCACCACCTGGCCTCTTTATGATGTTTACGGCAAGACAGCTAATAATATATATGCCGTCGGCGATTACCGCGGGATTTTCAGAAACACGGGCAGCGGCTGGTCAAAGGTCAACAGCCAGGCCACTAACTATCCTCTGTATGCCATTGGCGGTCCTGACCCGAGCAATGGAAAGATCAATGCATTTGGTAAAGATAATACTATCTGGGTGCTGTTCGTACCGCAGTTTTACAATATAGTGAATGGAACCGACAGCAGTTTCAGCTCGCAGGAGCAGCATGAACATGCAAATGACCTCTATGGAAGCTGGACTCTTTCAACGGGAGACCAGGTTGTGGTCGGCTCAGGTGGCCTTCTTGCCTATGTTGAAAAAGACGATATTTTTGGCCATAGAAATCTTGACACCTGGTCATCTCCGGTTTCCTCAACACTCAGAGGCATCTGGGGAGTTGATTCTAATAACCTGTTTGCCGTGGGCGACGGCGGCATTATCCTGCGTCGGCTGAACGGTGCCAACTGGGCAAAGATGACAAGCCCTACAACAAAAAACCTCAGGTCTGTGTGGGGTACCGCGATGGACAATGTATTCGCGGTCGGTGACAGCGGCACACTTCTTAAATTTAACGGCACGACATGGACAAAGATCACCGTGCCGACCACTGCCCAGCTGAATAAAATCTGGGGCTCTTCTATAAATGAAATCTATGCGGTCGGCAACGGCGGCGTAATTATGCGCTATGCCGGCAGCCAGGCATGCTATCTCCCCAATGGTACTACAGGCACCCAGCTTGCCAAAGCCGATGGTTCCGGCTGGGAACAGTGCCAAGGCACCAATTATTCCTTTTGGTGTGATTCAGCCTCAAACCTTTGCTGGCAGGATCCGCAGAAAGACGCCTATCCCATCCGGTATCAGGATGGCGGCTATAAGGGAATGGCCTCGCAGGATGCGAAGCGGTATTGCGCTAATCTATCGATTGCAGGCTATGACGACTGGAGACTTCCCAATATTGATGAGCTGAGAAGTCTCGTCAGAGGCAATCCCGACACACAGATTGGCGGCGAATGCCCGCTTGAGCCAGGCTCGACTTTTGAAGCCGGTCAGGATTCCACCTGCCTTGGCGCTGCTGATGGCGGCGGACCGGGCATCGAGGGATGCTACTGGCCGTCACAGCTTACCGGCTCATGCCATAGACCCGATTATGGTACACAGGGTGTCCATAACCTTGAGTTCTGGGCAACCGACATAGCATCAAACAGGAGCGAATGGGTTTCAAGCATACTGTTTGACATCGCGGGCGTGTGCTACAATCATATAAACAGTTACGCTGACGTGCGCTGTATCCGCAATGGTCCTGCAACACCGGTGACCTGTGCGGAGGCGGCAACCTGTACGCCTGGGGAGACACGGCAGTGCCACAGGACGCAGATTGATAATGATACCAAAACAGAAGTGGGATCACAGACCTGCAACGCTTCCGGTACCTGCTGGGGCCCCTGCAACTTTGCCGGCTTTACCGAGTCACCGCGGCCCACAGATGTAAGCGATCAGTGCGACCAGATGACCGTGACCATCCGGGTTCCTGAGCAGCTGACAACACCTCCAGCGCAGCTTATGGCCTTTTTCTATAAGGCAGAGTCCTGGACATTTCCTCCACAGGGTCCTCCCGACGGCGGCACGGATTACAACCTTGTCCAGAACCCGGATATCAATATGGATAAACCCTATACGATGGTAGTTCCCGGCTGCACCTATTACAGGGAAGCGTGCCTTGCCGGTAACTACCAGCTCTATGTGGGGCTGTATTATTCAACCGACTGGCCGCCGCTGCCTGCAGACGGCGACTATGTGTGGGGCAAGAACCAGCCAGCCATCACCCTTGGTAGTGGACCGCAAAAGAACATAGCCATGGATGTCACGCTTGAGAAGTGCTTAAACGGCGATTGTCATCTTGCAGCATGCCCGAATCCAGCGCTTCCGGTTCAGTGCTCGAACAATGAGTGCGTTGCCGATGCGGCCCAGTGCTGCGCGGTTGACAAGCCGGCACGTTGCGCCGACGGGACTTGCGCGGCAAGCGCTTCGCAGTGTCCGTCTTGCGGTTCGGGACAGCCGCTGCCCAATGACGATACGGTCTGGGGCTGTCGGTTCAGCAATACATATTCTTCAACTTCATGCGCAGACTTTCCGGAATGCAATGGCTGGCCCAATGACAAGGCAGCCATTGAAGCTGCATGTCTGGCAACGGGCAACGGTGCTGCAAACTGTGTGTGCACACGCGGTGAGAGCTGCTAGGTTGAGCACGCCATGGTGAGCGGCTCTACACGCTGCACCTTCTCGACAAGCGGCAAGAACTGGTATGCCTTCGGCATGCCGTCAATTGGCTGCTCGTTCGGCGGCGGCAGCAATTTTACGAATAGCCCGATCTGCACCGGCTATTGCCAGTAAACATCCGCAGCATGGGGGCTTGCAAACGTGGTGCCCCCATGTTTTTTAAAAAAATATAATGGGTCAACCTCCCATTTCCGGAAGCGCCTGCAGCTTTTTTAAAGCTGCAGGCGCTTTTTTGAAATGCAGGAGCCTGTTATTTTTTGAAACTGGAATATGATTATCACTTAGGAGCAAAGGAGATTTTTTCAATGATGAAAAGAATACTGTGCAGTTTGTTGCTTCTGACCTTGAGTTTATCTTTTACCACATGGCCAACAAGCGTTTATGCCGGGTTTGAATGGAGCATTTCAAAGAACATATCCCTTGATGATACTCCACGGGATGTAGCTGTAACACTTGATGGCGGTACGTTATATGTGCTGTGCGACAAGAGCATCCAGATTGTTTCTATGCACGAGCAAAATGTGAAAGGATCGATACCGCTTCAAAGCAGCTTTTCACAGATTGTAGTATCGCCTGGCGGTCAGGAGCTTATAGTAACCGATACGGATAAAAAGCTGGTTTCAATTATCGAAATTTCACAGTTCTATGATATACCCGCCGGGACCTCTCCCATAATCGGCCATGAGAAAGCGCCCGTTATCATGACAGCTTTTCTCGATTATCAGTGCCCGTATTGCAGCAAAGCTTATCCATTGCTTGAGCAGGTGCTTGCTAAATACCCCCGGGATGTAAAGTTTGTAATTAAGCATGTTCCTTTGAAAATGCATCGCTTTGCTGAAAACGCGGCTATTGCAGCGCTTGCCGCCAGCCGTCAGAACAAATACCGTGAGCTGAGCGCGCTAATGATGCAGAACTACAGCCAGCTTAATGAGCAGACTATCCGGCAATATGCCCAGCAGGTTGGTTTGAATATGGAGAGCTTCGACTCGGCAATCAAAGACCCGGAGCTTTTAAAACAGGTTAAAGCTGACATGCAGGAAAGCACAAGGTGCAATGTGAGTGGCGTTCCGAGCATTTTCATTAGTGGCAGACCAATTAAAAGCTACACGGTTGAATGCTTATCTGCCATGGTTGAAAAGGAACGTAAAATAAAAAAACCATAAAAAAGATTGAGTTGTGTATTCAGGTGATGATTTTTTTATTGTTTAATTTTTAGACCATGAAGTCTTTTTTTATAGCTGTTTTTGAGAATATGATTGCAAAAAAATAAATGTGCAATATATTGAAATATGCCGCTAGCCGCCGCGTTCTATTCAAAATAGATATGTATATGTGTGCATGGCTGGCCAATGATATGTTTTGCAATGGCTGCCTGGATCAGGCTTGGTGATGTTTTAATTTCAGATATGGGATACAGATGAAGAAGATAGTCGTAATCCTGCTTTTGTTTTCAGCTCTCAGCGCACATGCCCAGACATATGATTGGGAGATAGCGCCCGGCCTTTTCACTTCGTGGACGGTTTATAATGACCTCATCAGATTTTCCGTGAGGTCCGACAACCAGGCTACTTTCTGCTTTCAGGACTTTTACATCGTTCAAATCGATGGTGGGGGAATGGCATTGTCCGGGGGCACTGCAAAGCCCGGTGACAATACGCTGGCATATATCATGTACCGCCCAGGTTATGAAAATTGCAATACGCTGTATCCTGGTATGGTTGGTGAAGCGATTATCTATCAGTTTCCGGGCTGGTTTCATCCGGAAAAGGCTTTTCGCATATTTTACAGGCCGCCTCTCACCGAGCAAGTATTTTTTGATATTCCGCAGGAGATGCGGCTTGCCATGCCGGAGCTTTCCGGCAGCATACCGCGCAATGCCTCCTGTGAATCATTGAGGACAAAAGGCCTCTTGGGATTCCGGACACGCAACGCGATGCAGTTTTGCGCATGGATCGCAAACTATGGTGATATGAAGGCCATTTATTTCAATGCGCTGGTTACTAACGGTGCCGTTACACTCGACCCTCAGGATATTATGCTGTTTCAGGGAGAGAAAACTGTGACGTCACTTTCCTATTGGGCAGACAACAGCTCTGCCGCAGTACTGTACTGCCCAGACTGCAACAGGGAAGTACAAGCCGGAGGTGCAATAACCGCTGCTGTTTATGAACTGCCCCAGTGGTGGGATTGGTCGCAGCCTTTTACTATGCGGTTTCAGGGGCAGGATATAACCGTCAGTCCCCCCGGCATCTGCGCCGCAGCCTATGTGCTTGAAGCCGATGATGCCGGTGTTGCCGTGCTACGGAGCTTCCGTGACCGGCATCTTGCAGGTTCTGCTGCAGGGCGGCAGCTTATTTCTCTCTATTACCGCTACAGCCCATGGCTTATCGAAGTGCTGGAGCAGCGCCCCCAGCTTCGTGAAGCGGTACGGGCAGGGCTTAAGCACCTTACCACAGCGCTTCAGTGATGCAGCAGACCGGCTCTATCCCGGTAATGCCTTTATAAATTTTGCTGCGACGAGTCAGCTTAATGCAGAAGACGGCCAACAAACTTGTCAGCGAAAAATCGCCCTACCTTTTGCAGCATGCCCATAACCCGGTCGACTGGTATCCGTGGGGAGATGAAGCATTTGACGAGGCCAGGCGACGTGATGTGCCGGTTTTTTTGAGCATCGGGTATTCGACCTGCCACTGGTGCCATGTGATGGAGAGAGAAAGTTTTGAGGACGCAGAAGTCGCCGAGTTGCTCAATGCCAACTTTGTGAGCATCAAGGTTGACCGGGAGGAGCGGTCCGACATCGACCATTTTTACATGTCCGCCTGCGCAGCCATAACAGGGCAGGGCGGATGGCCCCTTTCCTGCTTTGTTACACCCGATAAAAAGCCGTTTTTCGCCGGTTCATATTTCCCCAAAAACGACAAATACGGCATGCGCGGATTTATGACGATACTTGGCTCCATTGCCGATCTGTGGCAGCAGGATCGCACGCGACTGCTTGGGGCATCAGATGATATTACACGGCATTTGTCGGAAATTAAGACTGCTCCACAGGCGGCGTGTGACGAAACCGCCAGCCACAGGGCCTTTCAACAGCTCGAAAGCTCTTTTGATCCCAAATTCGGCGGTTTTGGGGGTGCGCCGAAATTTCCATCGCCCCACAACCTGCTGTTTCTCATCCGGTATCACCTGCTGTTCAAAAACCCGCAGTCCGCAGATATGGTTTCAGTCACACTCAAGGCCATGAAGCGCGGCGGCATCTGGGACCATATCGGCGGCGGCTTTTGCCGGTACTCCACCGATGAGTGGTGGCTTGTGCCGCATTTCGAAAAGATGATGTACGACAATGCCATGCTTGCCACAGCCTTCTGCGAAGCCGGGGCTGCTATTGATGAAGGTTTTTTTGCCACAGCAGCCCGGATTTTTGAGTACGTGTGCAGGGAGATGCTTGATAGTGACGGCGGTTTTTTTACTGCTCAGGATGCCGACAGTGAAGGCGAAGAAGGCAGATATTATGTGTTCACCCCCTCTGAAATCAAAAAAGTTTTAGGCCCTGATGACGGCAGGCGTTTCTCTCGGCTTTTTGACATTACCCCGCAGGGCAATTTTGATCACAAAAGTATCCCCAACCTTCTGTACAGCAATCCGTCTGCTTCTGATGCTGCCTTTGCCGAACTATGTTTTCCTGTTTTACGGCAGTACCGCGAAAAGCGGGTGCCGCCCTTCAAGGATGATAAAAAGCTAGCCTCGGTCAACGGCCTCATGCTTGCTGCGCTGTCGATCGCTGGTCGTTTGATGCGTAATATCGATTATATCGCCGCAGCCGAAAAAACCGGGCGCTTTTTACTCTCTCGGATGTTTTATGATAATCGGCTGTACGCGAGCTTTCGTGATGGAGAGCTGCGGCATCCGGCCACATCGGATGATTATGCCTATGTGCTGTGGGGAATGTTTGAGCTGTATCAGGCAACCCTGCAGCCGTGCTGGCTGGCTGAGTCACTGCGCATTGCCGAAAGCATGCTTGCGCTGTTTCAAGATGAGCATGACGGCTGCCTGTATCTTTCCGGTCGGGATGTTTCTGATCTTCCCGTGCGGGGCAAAAATACGCATGACGGCGCGTTGCCATCGGGTAATGCCGTAGCGGCACAGGTGCTGGGGCGACTGGCCGGCGTAACGCACAGTGATGTCTTTTGCAGCGCTGCAAAAAGTATTCTTGCATCACAGTCCAGCAGCATAAACGCTTATCCTGCAGCTTATACAGGGCTTCTGTGCGCTGATCTCTTCAATCAGCACGGTGGCACGCAGATTGTCCTTGCCAGCGGCACGGGCTTATCAGAGTTAACGCAGGCCGTGCAGGCATTCAATCCATTTGCAATAATTGCCGTGTGCAGTGAAACCCATGATGAGATGCGCCTGCTGGTTCCTTCAATGGCAGCCTATGCCGCCATTGAAGGTAAAGCAGCGGCCTATATCTGCACGGGCGGCACGTGCCTGCAGCCTGTAACTGACCCTGCCAATGCCACTCGGCTCAGCGCTTTGCCTTGAACGCACATATAAGGTGGTGTTTAAAATTTTTATTCACCCGGGGCTCTATCGGCATACATAATGACTGATGCAGCGGGTCTGCCGCTTACGAAAAGCCGATCTCCATTGCTGTCATACACATAATAGTCGCAATCTTTCGGGTACTGCATTGTAGCGGCCAGCCTGCACTCGGGACAGGCAGCTGTCAGAATAATCATCCCTGTCAGCACCAGGCCCACAAATACATACAAATACTGTCTCATGACTTTCTCCTGATTATTAAATGTCGTTCATCATGACTCCTTTATAACCCCCGGTTTTGTCATATAAGGTCAAAAACAAAAATTTTTTTATTTTTTTTAAAAAAGAGTACTGTTCTGGAAATTTATGATTGTATGCATGGTTTTTGCGGTGGAGGTAGTACTGAAGGCTGGAATAAAGGAAATTCGCTGCTGGGAATGAGTATTTTTAACCGGCTGCTTGCGAGAGCCTCATGCGGATTTACCGGCAACCGAAAACCGCAAACTATTACTCGCAATATGAAATTTTATAAAAATGGCCTAAATATTATATGCACTGTCATGCCTTCTTGATGCCCCAGTCTCAGGTTTGATTTTTTCCCGCCATCGGCACAATTACCGCAAGCACCCTTAGTGCAACGGACCGCAGGGCAGGGCTACAATGCAAAGCACCCCACTAGCTATGGCTACTAAAACGAAGGCTCTTTTTCATCTCCTGATAGTATCTGATGGGTGCCGCTACGATGAAAAAGCGTAGCCTTAAAGCACTTGACTACGTCAGGGTCGAACTGCGTCCCCGTGCACCGCTCCAGTTCCTCAATAGCCTTCCACGGGGGCATGCCCGAACGATAGGGCCTATCGGTAGTCATGGCGTCATAGGAATCGGCAACTGCTAAAATGCGAGCTCCCAGAGGAACTTCACCTAAGGGAGAACCTTTTTGCACGTCATGATCGAAATACTGGTGATGGGCCCGGACAAGCGGTATAGCTTCGCTCAACACACTGCCCACGGAAGAAAGTATCTGTGCCCCGCGCTCGGAATGGCTTGCCATGATATTTTTTTCTTCTTTGCTGAGCGAAGCTGCCTTGCCGATAAGATCCGTGCTGATATCGACTTTGCCGATATCATGCAGCAGTGCTGCAACTTTTATATTTTCAATTTCGCAGGGGGGCAGATTCATGGCCGCGGCTAATTCTGTGGCATAATGCGAAACACGCACGGAATGGCCCTGTGTGTATGCATCCGCAGACTCGATGTACTTTGACAATATTTCCAATATGCCCATATAGGCGCTTTTGAGCTGGGCCACTTTTTTTTCATTTTCTTCATGCAGATGCCCGACAATGATTGAGCACAAAATGAGAAAGCTGCCCCATGAAATGATGTTTATATAGAATGAGACGACTGATTGACTCGGCTTGAAATTGTCATAGTTTAGAGTCATATAAAATATGACCGCCGTGATGCTGAACATACTGGTAAGCAGCGCTTTTCTTTTTCCAAGCACGAATCCGGCGACAAGCGAGGGAAGATAGAACAAATTTAGCAGAGCGAGCTTTTCGGCAATAAAATAATTCAAACCAACAACAGAAACCAGAATAAACAGCACCAGTATCTGCTCAAAATTTTTAAAAATATATTCCTTTAGATTTGACACATAACCTCCCTTTCTCTTCCGAGCTTAAGATGAAGCACTCTGAGACAAAACAACTTTGACTGAAAACTCATCCATTTTCAAGAAAATAAAAAAATTAAACTGATGAAAATTCGATTTAGTATGGAGTGGCCTTCGACATGCCCCCCATTTATAGAGGACTTACAGCAGCAACAATTTTCAGCGAACCTGCCTGGAACATTTTCTGTTTTTCTTATGGCTGCCCGGCTTAAACCAAAGGGGCGGCAATAACCCGGTTTTTACCTGAAGCTTTTGCCTGGTAGAGAGCCTCGTCAGCCTGCTTGATGACGCTCTGTATGTGGCTCATGTAGGATTCATTGGTCTCTATGTTTTTTTCGATAGCTGCCACACCGAGGCTGGCCGTCACAAAGATTGCGCTGCCCTGATACTGCAGCGGATTTGATTCAATAGCATAGCGTATGCGCTCAGCCACAAGGAAGGCTTTCTTCAGGCCTGTTTCCGGCAGCAGACAGATAAACTCTTCGCCGCCGTAACGGGCAAGAACATCGATTTTTCGAACTTCCTTTACTGACAGTGCAGCTATATGCTTCAGCGCCATATCACCCGCAACATGGCCGAAGGAGTCATTTATCTGTTTAAAATCATCAAGGTCATAGATTATGATGGCCACCTGCCGCAGGTGGCGGGAAGACCGGTCAAACTCCGTCAGGGCCAGCTCATAAAAATACCGGCGGTTGAACAGCTCCGTCAGAGGATCGGTTATTGAAAGCAGCTTATAGTTTTCTTCGCTTTTCCGCAGGGCGTCTTCAATTCTTTTGCGCTCTTCTATTTCGTGCAGCAGCTCCTGATTGGCCCGGTTGAGCTCCTGAACTGAAGCCTCGAGCCGGATAACCATCGCATTGAACGCATCTGAAAATTCACCCATGAAATCGACCCGATGGGAAAAGTCCCCCTGGGCAATCATCTTCGTCTGCCAGGTGAGATGCCTTAAGCCTGCCTGGAGCGTTTTCAGTGCGCCTGCCAGATACCCCTTGATGCCGGGCGAACGGGAAAAATCCCCCTGGGCAATCGCCATGATAAACTCTCTGAGCTCAACGATATCGCTGTATAATTTTTTATACTCCGGGTTGCTGTTGAGCGGCTCGGGCAGCGTTGCAGGCAGCGTACTGTCATAGATGCTGGACTGCAGCAGCTTGATTAGCGTTTCGTTGTCTTCTGTCTGCATAACCGTCATCCCCTGACAGCCTCCGCTTTAAAACGGCATGTTCTATCCCCTGTGCACCAGCAGTCTATTTCCTTCACTTTGAATTTTTCCCCGCTGAAGCTTTCCAGAAGTGCTGCAATAAAGCCCTCATCATAGACGCATATTTCATAATCTTTTTCAGGAAGTCCCGAGCAGTCAAGATCTTCAGAAACAGTCAGTATGAATTCGCCTGCGACAAGGTCTGCTTTTTCAATATATAAAAGGCCTATTTGCATCTCCCTGAATATTTGCTGAAGCTTTTTTGCAAAAACCCCGAAGTCTGCAATATCTCCGAGCATATGTGCGTAAAATTCTTTTCCCGCAAGATAGCCTGCCTGGCGAAACAGCTCATCAGCTTTTTCAGCGCCAAACTGTTTTTCAAGAACATCGCGCAGAGTGAACTGCATGAGACGATATACTTCAAGCCGTGCTGTCGGCCCGAGTTTAGGCCTCCCAAGCTCTATATTTCCCAGAAGGTCCCAGGAAAAGTCATATTTAAAGTTTACCATACTTTCCGTTGCTTCGTAATGGTATGATTATTCACTCTTTATTTATTATTATAGCTTTTCAGCTTGATTGGCAAGAAAAGAACATGCTCAAGTAACGCAGTTTTAATGCATCTGCTGAATAAATAAAAACGCAAAAACCGATTCGTATCAGGATAATCCGACCATTCGGCTCTGGGGAGGGGATGCCGCAGTATAGCCATATTCCCATGACAGAAAACACTTGGGCGCTTCGGATTTATGCAGAAATAGAAAAAAAGGGGCTACAAATCATACAGAGTTTCATCACGCAACGGCGCGCTTTTTTTGCCGCGAGACCTTGTCTGCAGGGGCTGAAACGGGTCCTCGCTTTCAAGGATATCGCCCATCTCCGCCTCGATTGCATCAGGATCCTCTCCAGACTCGAGCCTGTTTAAAGCCTCCTGCATGCCGTCGCCCAGCTTCACGCCGGTCATGTCCGAGAACATACGCATCAGGCGGGCGGTCTGCCGCGGGTCGTTCTCATTGAGCTTTTCCGCCTCAGACGACAGTCTGGTCATGGCGCCCTCAAGCCTGCTTTCGTCCAGGGGGAAATCCTCAGCCCCTGAGTCCTGGCGAGATCGGTCAATGCAGGCAAACAGCGATACCTGGCGCTCCAGTGAGCGTTTGCATTTCGGGCAGACGGGAGTTGTAGATGTGTTGATCGACTTTGAAAAAAAACTAAAGATGGTATTGCAGTGATTGCAGTAAAATTCGTAAATAGGCATGGTAAATAAAAAATTTCCGTCAACAATAGTTCTGCTTGCGCAATTTGCCGCGCAGTCTGACCACAGCCTTGGTATGCAACTGCGAAACACGGGATTCCGTAAGTTTGAGCCGTCGGCCGATCTCTTTCATGGTCAGTTCATTAAAATAGTAAAGCGAAATGACGGTGCGCTCCTTTTCGGGCAGGCGCTCGATATTGCTGGAAATCATGCCGTTAAGCTCTTCATTGTCAAGCCTGTCTGATGGCTTTGCATGGCCCTCATCCACGATACGGTCAAGCAGAGAATGCCGTGAGCCTGAATTATGGGCGTCCTGTTCAAGGCTTATTATGGATATATTTGAAATGCGGTTGATGATTTTATAAAATCGTTCTACGCCCACATCCATGGATTTGGCCACCTCTTCATCGGTTGCCGGCCGGCCCAGTTTCTTTTCAAGATTGGAGCAGGTTATTTCCAGCATGCTTGCAACTTTGCGAACCGACCGGGGAACCCAGTCCATGGCGCGCAAGCTGTCAAGCATTGCGCCCTTTATGCGATATTCGGCATAGGTTTCAAATTTAACCCCCTTGCCTGAATCGAACTTATCTATTGCATCAATGAGCCCCAGAACACCGGAGTTGATCATGTCGTGAATGTCAATATGCATGGGGAGACGAGATGCCACGCGGCCCGCGATATATTTTATAAGCGGTGCATACTTGAGAATTAAAGCTTCTTTATCACTGCGATGCTGAGACCGCCCACTGGATGAGCAGGAGACATGTTCGGCGTTTTTTACTGCTAAACAAGTTTTTGGCATAACTAAGTTCTCCCACGTTTCGATTAAACTGAAATACACCCCTTAATTTCTTAGTTATTTATTCCGTACGGTATGTTTCACCTTCTGTTGTTTTAAATTATAGTGACTGACAAGAAAAATTCAAGTAAAAAAGAGAGGTTAATGCATTTTTCTTACAACCAGCCTCAACAAAGGTTGATTAACACACCCAATTATCAAGTCATTCCAATTCTATATACAGTATTGGGTGTTTTTTTGCTTTTTTACTACAGAAAGTTGCCAATAAAACCCATTGAATAAAAAAAGAAGTTTTTACGGCATATTACAAAAACACCTCGAAAACAAAAAAAAGTCCGAAGCATGTCAATACATGCTTCGGACTTTAAACTAACCACAATATATTGTGGTGGGTATCTAGCGACTACTTAAGACCGCAAAGCTTGTCGTCCTTCCAGCCCTGTTTAATGTCGGCTGCATAAAAAACCTTGAGAACCATGTGGCTCATCTTCCACTTGCCATTTTCCTTGCGGTATTTGTCGAACTCCTGACCGGCCAGGAAAATGTCCTTGCCGTTTGCCATGGTGCTGGTCTGCCAGAGGTAGAACACGCCTTCTGCCTCGGTCTCGCTCAACACTTTGATACGGGGCTGCAGAAACCAGTGCACGCCGAACTTCAGGGTGTCTTTTGCGCCATCGAAGAATTTGCACACTTCATCGATGCCGACATATTTACCGAAGCCTTCCTTTTCGCCATCCCAAACTGCATCTTTGGTAAAAAGGTCAAGCAT